>JABEBX010019885.1_pt1 | contig 11778 bp, 8 predicted proteins | sample 7245971 | NCBI WGS metagenome assembly JABEBX01 (sample SAMN14506365, study PRJNA622280) | hot springs metagenome | biome: hot spring [ENVO:00000051]|acidic hot spring [ENVO:00002120]; feature: spring [ENVO:00000027]|sediment [ENVO:00002007]; material: sediment environment [ENVO:01001048]...
ATGTCACCCCTGCGATGGACCTGTAAAAGCACGCCGAAACTGGCGGCGGAGTTACAACTCCTTGGTCATGCGGTGTCGCAGGCCACGGTCTGGCGGCTGTTGGACGCATTGAATTACAGTAAAATTTAGAGAAATAAAATTTAGGGGCGTGGCAATTTTTCCGGGCAGTCCTGGGAGCGCGGGTGTCCCAACCCGCTTTGACCATTGAAAACGTCTTCGCAATGCGGCTAATCAGCCTCATTTTGAGACGATTTCGGGGGTGCCCGGAAAAATTGCCACGCCCAAATTTAGAGAACAATTCCTTGTCGGCACTTCATATTCTCGCCGATGTGGATACAATTCTCCGGATGTTGCCGCACGAGAGGATGCTGACGCATGGACAATTCCCAAACCAGACCAGTCCGATTATGGCTGGTCCGCCACGGACAGACAAACTGGAATGCCGAACGCCGCATTCAGGGCCATACGCCCACAGAACTCAATGCCGTGGGCTGGCGGCAGGCGGAAATGCTGGCCCAATGGTTTGCCTCCCGGCGATTTAGTGCAATCTGGTCCAGCGATCTGCCCAGAGCGCTACAAACCGCCGAGGCAATAGCTGCGAATCAAAACTGCCCAATCACCACCACGCAACAACTCCGGGAGCGTAATCTTGGCGTATTTGAAGGTAAAACATGGGATGAGGTCCGCGCCATGCGTGCGGATCTGACCAACAGTGCCACCAACAACGGCGATCTGGCTGATTGGACCGGTGTGCCGGGAGTGGAAAGTGATTTGCAACTTTGGACCCGCACCCGCAGCGTATTGGATACTATGTCCGGCGCGTTCCCCGGACAGGATGTGCTGGCGGTTACGCATGGCGGTGTGCTCAAGCATGTATTATGGCATGTTCTGGGCCTGCCGGCCGGGACACCACGGAGATTCGGCCTTTCCAACGGCTTGACGGCGGTGCTGGAAAAGCGCGGCGGGAATTATTATCTCTTAAGCCTGTTGGATATTGAAATGCTTACCGGTCGTCCGCCATCCGCCGACACGGCCAATGCCCCGTTCGCATAAAACATCGCACATATCGCGTTCTGGATTATCTATGGTAAAATCAATTTAAACGGTCAGGACGGCCATGTTGTAAAAAAGGCGGAATCTCGATGGGCAGCGGTAACAAGAGCGGACGCAAGAGCGGCAAAAACGTTTCCCCCAATGTGAGTTCCAAGACCTCCCAAAACGTGGCGGAATCCGCTGCCCCACAAAACACAAGTACAATATCTACCAGCGCTGTATCAAAGACCAGTTTTGCACCGCCCTCCACCACCACAGGCTCTTTGAGCCAATCCGATAATTCAAATTTTCACCGTCCGGATCAACCCACCCCAATGATTCAGCGCACCACCGCCCGGGATTTTCCCCCCCCACCGCTGCCTGTGCGGAAACCCGCTTTCACAGAATCACCAGCTTCTGCCGCACCCGCTGGTGATGATGATCCCACGCAGCCATTGTTGTTTGAAATTGCCTGGGAAGTCTGCTGGCAGTTGGGGGGTATTTATACCGTCATACGCACCAAGGCCAGTACAATGGTGGAATCATGGGGTAATCGCTATTGTCTGATCGGCCCATATAATGCGGATACCGCGAGTGTGGAATTTGAACCCGCCGAACCCACCGGCCCCATTGCCGAAGCCATCCACCGCCTGGAAGAAATGTCCATCCGCGTTCATTATGGCTACTGGCTTATAGATGGCCGGCCGCGCGTCATTCTGCTGGATTTCATGGCGGCGTTCGGGCGGCTCGGGGAATTCAAGTACGCGTTATGGAAGGACCACGGCATTCAGGTGCCGGACGCGGATGCAGACACCAACAACGTCGTGGTCTTCGGGATGCTTGTGGGCTTATTTTTTCAGGAACTTTGCCGGTTCAAACCTGATTCTCGCCCGATTCTCGCGCATTTTCATGAATGGATGGTCGGACCGGGCCTGATGCGCATTAACTATCTGAAACTGCCGGTGGCCACCGTCTTCACCACGCACGCCACGCTGCTGGGACGGTATTTGTGTACGGATAATCCTGATTTCTATTCCAAGCTCGACAGCATTAATCCCGATCATGCCGCTGGCCATTATGCCATTTATGCCCGCTATTGCCTGGAACGCGGCGCCGCGCATTGCGCGGATGTATTTACCACGGTGTCGGATGTCACAGCCATGGAAGCGGAAAAACTGCTGCACCGCAAACCGGATGTCATCACGCCGAACGGATTGAACATTCAGCGTTTCGCGGCACTGCACGAATTTCAAACCCTGCATAAACAATACAAGGAAGCCATCCATACATTTGTCGCGGGACATTTTTTCCCATCCTATACTTTTGATCTGGACCGCACCATTTATGTGTTCACATCCGGGCGATATGAATACACCAACAAGGGCATCAATTTATTTATTGAATCGCTGGCACGCCTGAATCATTGGCTCAAATCGGGCAATATCCCCATTACGGTGGTGGCCTTTATCATCACGCGAGCGCCTTATAAGTCAATAAATGTGGATGTATTGAAAAGCCAGGCGATGTTTGATGAACTCAAGCTCACCTGTGAGAGGGTATCCGAGGAAATCGGCCACCGCCTGCTGCAGGATGTCAGTCAGGGCCGCATGCCGGACCCCACAAATCTGATCACGGAACAATCAATGGTGCGGCTCAAACGCGGGCTGCATGCCTGGCGCACCTGGAAGCAGCCAGCTATTGTCACACATGATCTTTGGGATGACGCCGGTGATTCTGTATTGCAGCAATTGCGTGCCTGCCGGCTGTTTAACGCCAAAGAAGACCCCGTAAAAGTGATCTTCCACCCCGACTTTCTTTCCGCCACATCGCCGCTGATCGGCTTGGATTACGATCAATTTGTCCGTGGATGCCACATGGGTGTATTTCCAAGCTATTATGAACCGTGGGGTTACACGCCCATGGAATGCGTGGCCAACGGCGTGGCGGCCGCAACAAGCGATCTGGCCGGCTTTGGAAGTTACGTATTGAAACATATACATGATCCAGCAAATAATGGCCTGTTCGTCGTGGGCCGGCGATTTGCCACGTTTGATCAATCGGCGCATCAACTCACCGAGATACTCTTTAATTTTGCACTCAAAGACCGCCGCGGCCGCATTGAATTGCGCAACCGGGTGGAGCGATTATCGGAATATTTTGACTGGCATAATCTGATTTCCCATTATGCCCACGCCCACCGATTAGCGCTTTCCCGCAAAACCGGCGCTGCGGCGGCGGCATCTTGATGCTCCGATCACATTATTAAAAGGAACTATCCATGAAAGCGATGGCACTTTCCGCCAACGGCGGCCCTGATGTTCTGGTATTAAAGGATATGCCAAAACCGGAAATTCAACCGGATCAGATTCTGGTAAAAGTTCAGGCTGTGGCATTGAATCCCATTGACTGCAAAATCCGAAAGACCGGCGCTTTCGGCTATGGCCCCGGTACCATATTGGGCTTTGATGTTTCCGGAACTGTTGAGCGGGTTGGAACGCTTGTCAAAAATGTTGCTTGCGGAGATGCGGTGTTCTACTGCCCCGATTTTTCCGGCCCCGGAGCCAACGCACAATATCATGCGGTGGGAGCCGGCATCGTGACGAAGAAGCCCGCCCATCTTGGTTATATTGAGGCCGCGGCCATACCGCTGGCGGGTTTGACCGCGTGGACGGCCCTGATGGAACAAGGCGATCTGCGTTTGGGACAGACCGTATTGATTATCGGAGCGTCCGGCGGCGTTGGCTCTCTGGCGGTGCAGCTTGCACATGCCGCGGGGGCATACGTGTTTGCCGTCTGTTCCGCCGCCAATGCGGGCCTGGTGCGGTCCCTGGGAGCGGATCGGGTTATTGACCGGCAATCAGAAGATTTTGCGGCGGTGGTAAAAGAAGAGGCGGGGCAGGCCGATCTGGTATTTGACTGCTTTGGCGCGGATGGCGTGGCTCGCAGTATCCCCATCATCAAGCCCATGGGACGCATTGTCACCATCGTGGATCCCAGCGGAAATCTGGCGTTGGGGTATCGGCATAATGTCAGCTTGCATTACGTAAGCCTGGCCTTTGATTCGATTCGCCGGCGGTGTGATGGCATGGAGATGCTGGCCAAACTTCTGGAGCGGGAAATACTCAAACCGGTGATTCAAAAAGTTATGCCGCTGGAACAACTTGCCGATGCCCACCTCGCGTTGGAAGCCGGAGGCGGTTTCGGCAAAATTGTTCTAACCGTCACACACTGATTTAACACCCTACCGCAGTCGCACATAAAATGTCCGCAGTGTGTTGCCGGAAATGTTCACTGTAAACGGTGGGCTGCTTGCGCCACCGGCCATCACCCGCACCGTGCTGTCACCGGTGGGCAATTTTGCGGGAATGACATACACCGTCCGCGGCAGCATTTCCCAATAGCGTGTATCCGCCTGCGATGAAGCCGCCATAAGTGCCCCTACGCCCGCCACACCCAATCCAATGAGCGCCTCGGTGCCGTTGTTGTTGTACGCTCCATTATCCGCTGCCGCCGCTCCACCTACCATCATTCCTGTTCCAATGACAGCCTTGGCCTCGCGAATGGTATCCATGGTCAGCCAGCGCTTATCCTGGGCCAAAGCCAGAGTATCAACCATATCCGACTGTGCTATTGAGGAAATGCTCTTACCATTATCCCATGCATAAATGGGAGGAATTGGCCCTGCCTGCCAAGGCGTGGGAGTGAACACGGATTGTTCGCCATACCATCCCGCAGCGCGGCGGCGCGGTCCAAAGCCCCAGTCAACAAATATCAAAGCGTTGATGCCCGGCTCGTACATTTTTTTTACCACCGGACTGATATACGGATCCAGTTGCTCGGCACGTTCAAAATTGGCTGCCGCCAGCTTGGGATGCCCCAGTTTCATGTAGCAAACGCCCAAGCCGAAATAACCCAGGACAAAATTTGAATCCGCTCTGGCATTACGAGTGCCCGGAGGCAGTCTGGAATTGGGATTGGCATATTTACGGAGTTTGAACAGGCTGTTGGCAAATGCCGCCCGGGCATTTTCGTAATCACCTTTAATCAGAAATATCAGGCCTAAATAGTAATGCGCCATCGCCCGTTCAAAGGGCTGGCCCTTCCAGACTTTTACGCCTTCATACACCACCACCGCACCGAGAACCCGGCTGCCCGTGTTGGTATTGACACTGTCCATCACACGGTACGCCCGCAGAAATGCCTGCTCGGCATTATCCAACTGCCCCGCCGCCAGCGCACAGGAACCATACCGGCAGTTATTCAACACATAATTCTTATTGGGCTTATGAATCAACGGAGCCAGTTCCTGCCCGGCGGGGCCATATTGCCCGGTGTAATAAAGCGTCACCGCATCGCGCACGCGGGTGGATGTATCACTACACGCGGGAATAAACAATGCACAGAACAACAGGGTCCCCAGCACGGCGTTTCCGCCACGCCATCGTGGTTCGGCACGCCGCGCCCGGCCACCCGCAATGCCGGAAATATTATTTGAATCAGCCATCAATCAATTGGCTCCCCGGCAACACGGCCACCGCCTTACGCACCGGCAATCAATCCAGAAATCCACTGTGTACCGCCTTTTTTGTTTCATAGCTCCCCTCCCATATTATCTGCCCGGTATGAATATTGGTTAAGAAAAATGTACATAAATAATAATCACTACGATATTCCGGAGCTACCTTGGTATCGGAATAAAATGTGGCCTGCAACGCATAGCCCGGTTGAACCCGATCCGCACGCGGGCCAAGCTGTGCGGTGCCAAGTTCTTTCTGCGCGGCAAGGCGCTGATAGGTGGCCTTGTTGAGCACAAAGATAAATTGCCGCCGCAGTGATTGATGCGCAGTTAATAACGCCCGCACCCGGTGCAGAAAAATATCGCCCTGTGCCCGCGGGATAATTTCATCGGTTTTATTTTTCATCTCCGTAAGCACAATGATCATCGGGCGATGTGCGGTGAGTTGCGCAATCACCGGATCGGCGGCAATGCTGGACGCCATTTTATCCGTCATCACCACCAGATCATGCGAATCCAGAAATGTATTGCGCATATCCGGGTTTAATGCCGGCCCCGCACAACCGCTGACGGCCATTACCAGAGCGATCAGCCCAAAGAGCGCCGGGTAACGCTGACGCGAAGTCGGGTACCAACTATTAAATGTCATGGTCGTGATCATGGTCTATATCCCGGGCCTTGGGCAAGGCCAAAACGCCGTTTAATATAAATTAAGTGTGCGGGTTTCATAGTGCCCTTCCCAGACCAGTTCACCGGTGCGCAGGTTCACCAATTGGAATGTGCACAAGTAATACGTGGTTGCGGAATTTGGAAGATCATAAAACACGCCCTTCAGGGCATACTGCGGAATCATCCTTGTATTCTGCGGCACCTGCCCACGGCTGGACTGCTCAAATGCATCACCCCCCGCTCCACCGAGTTCCTGCTGCTGCAGTTGCTGCAATTGCTGCGGCTGAATGACAAAGGCAATGCGATCCCGCGCATACTCATTCAATAGTGCCCGCATCCGGGCCAGATATATCTGGTCATTCTGCCAGGGCTGGGATGTTTTATTATCAATGCCTGTCATTACAATTATAACTTTGCTGGGGTTCTGGGCAATTTCCGGTATTTTCAACAAATCCGCGGCTAGGCGGTTGGTCATGTCCACAAGATCACGGGATTGCAACCCCTGATCCCCCGGCTGAAAAGACGAAACGCCGGGGCGATAGGCGCTGTAGCCGGGCTGGGCGCAGCCCGCCAACAGCAAACTTCCGCCAATGACAGCACCCGCACAAATCTTAAAAAAAGCATTCTTGTTTATGTTATATTGCATGGAATAACCCCTCAAAAAAATCCTCATGGCGTCCGGAAAATCCGATCCAGAACCCACTTAAATTATCCGCCAGTTAGTACCAATGGTCAAATTGAGCAGGTTAAATTGAGCAATGGTCACCGGCTTTTGCCGGTTGTGGCAATTCACGCATGGGCGACTTCGAGTTATGATAAGTCGTGTATGAATGGTGTGTTAACATTTTCGCCGCCGCCACTGCGTATTGGCAACAGGACTTTGGCAGGCAATGTCCTGCTGGCCCCCATTGCGGGCTATTGTGATGTTTCATTCCGGCTGGTGGCCCGATCCTGCGGTGGTGTGGCTCTGGCATGCACAGATTTGCTATGCCCCGAGGGCGTGCTGCGGGAAAATAAACGCTCCCTGGAATTAGCCGCCACATGCCCGGAAGATTCACCGCTTTGCATGCAGCTTTATGGTGCGGACTCCACGCGCCTGTGCGAAGCCGCTCGCTGGGCTGAAGATCACGGGGCCGATGTCATTGATATTAACATGGGCTGCCCGGTGGATAAAATTACCAAGCGCGAGGGGGGTTCGTCGCTGTTGTGCAATGTGCCCGGCACACTGGATATGGCGCAAAGGGTGGTACGGGCGGTGCGGAATATTCCGGTGACCGCGAAGGTCCGCCTGGGATGGGATGATCAGCGTCTGGTGGCTCCTTTTCTGGCCAATCGTCTGGAACAGGTGGGCATTGCGGCGGTTACAGTTCATGGCCGCACGACGGACATGCGATTTCAGGGTGCGGTGCGGCTGGATGGCATTGCGGCGGTGGTGGCGGCGGTGAATAAAATTCCAATTATTGGCAATGGGGATATTCACACACCACAAGATGCCAAAAACATGATGGATTCCACAGGCTGTGCGGGGGTCATGATCGGACGGGCTGCTTTGGCGGCACCTTGGATATTCCGCGATGTCCAAGATTTCTTGCAGTCTCGTGCAATTCCACCTTCGCCTTCCATTGAAGAAAAATGCCGGCTGATGCGCGACCACTTCTACAATATGATCCGATTTCGGAATCAACGCGTGGCTATTTTGGAATTTCGTAAGCGTATAAGCTGGTACGCCAAACACATGAACCCATGCCGAATTCTGCGTGATGCCATGCGCGTCATTGATTCGGTGGATGATTTTGAAAATGCTCTCCGCGGCTTTCTACTCTGGCGGCGGCAATGGGAATCAGAACATCCTGAATTCGTGAATACACCGTCTGGCATTGAAGAATCAGAGCCGCTGGCCGCATAGACTTCCAAATCCTACACCGATCATACAAGGCGGCGCAGCGGCAATAATTTTTTGTAACCGTTCACGCGGGCCGCCGTGGCGGAGACTGCGCCGATAACCCAGAACACCGTATGATAATGCGGTGGTTTGTCTCCGGCAGCGAGTCGACCACCGGATTATCATCCGGTGCTCTGAACAACGTGCAGACCGCATCCCGGCGTGTCGGAATGCCTGCTGTATATGGGCGTGAACGGTTACAATTTTTTTTGCGTGCGGATAAAAAAAAGGGCGATTTCAGCACGGCGCGGCCACACTGTCATTTTGTCCTTGATTTCAGGACAATCAATGCCTTTACATTTTTAGATAAGTTGGAATAATACTTTGCTTCTTGTTTGTTGCTTGAGGGATATTATATGGACGTATGTGTTAAACTTCAGCATGTTCAGGAACGAATCAAAGCCGCCGCGGTCCGTGCTCGCCGGAACCCCGGCGATATTGCGCTCATCGCCGTAAGCAAGTATGCGTCCTTAGAACAAATTCAGGAACTTATTAAAGTGGGCCAGCGGGATTTTGGTGAAAGCCGCGTGCAGAATGTTCAATCTCGCGCCGAAGAAATCGACAATTGGCTTACCGATTCCATAGCCGGGGGAGCGGAAATCGCCGGGCAAATCCGCTGGCACATGATTGGTCACCTGCAACGCAACAAAGCATCGGTGGCGATGGACGTGTGCTCGCTGATTCACAGCGTGGATTCTTTACGCTTAGCCGAACATCTCAATGAACTCGGGCACCAGCGTGAGGCCGCTGTTCAAGTTCTCATGGAAGTCAACTCTTCCGGTGAATCCGCCAAGAATGGTGTACCGCTGCCCGCTGCAATCCACATGGCTGAACAATTTGAAACCATGGCGCATCTGCAGGTTGTGGGATTGATGACCATGGCGCGGCAATCAGACAATCCGGAAGATGCCCGGCAATGTTTCAGTGCATTACGGGAAGTCTTTGATGAATTGCGTTTTCGCAAAATCTGTGGCCCGCACTTCCGCCACCTGTCCATGGGGATGAGCGGTGATTTTGAAGTGGCCATTGAAGAAGGCTCCACGCTGGTGCGCATCGGCTCGGCCATTTTCGGTGCTCATCATGAACCGGCCATGGAAATGGGCGCATAATGCCGCGTATGCCCCGGCCTATTGACCATCCCGCCCACTTTGGTTAATTAACACCCCATGACATGCGAATTAAAAATAACACCTGAAGGCGGACTTATAACGGCGGTGGAAACCGGAATCGAATCCGGCTCCCTTTTGCCGCCGCCTGTGGTCAAGCGCATCACCGAGGCCTTTACGCAAGGCCAAGCCGCCGGTTTGTTACATCTGGCCACGGTGGAACTCGAATCTCATTTGCCTCCGGACATGGCATTTTTTCGTGATTTTTCGCGCGATTATCTGGTGCGGCTCTGTCACACACCGGGGCTGGCAACATCATCCGCGCTGCCGTCAATTCCAGCACCGGCCACAGAAGAATTATCGTTCCGCTGCATGCAGGCCCCCCCCATGCAGGGGTTGGAATATCTAAGTGTACCTGTGCTGGAACGCTGGTGGCAGGAACTTGACGAATATGTGCGGGCGGAAATTGCCGGCTTTGCCGGGGGAGCATCAGCTTATCTGCGCGAAAAAAATCCGGTCTGGCGGCTGGTCGGGCGGGTTACATTCAATTTGGCGGAAAATAAACGCGATCCGGAAAATCCGTTCGCCTTTCTGGCAACATACACCAAGCGGCTCTCCGCGCAGGCCACGTTGCGGCATCTGCCGTTAAGCGAAGCGCTTAAAGAATATGCCGGTGCGGGCAATCGTGAACGTCTGATTGCGCTGCTCACCCCGATTCAAACTGCCGCGGATAAAAGCGCTCTGGTGCGGGAACTGGTGGACTCCGGGGACATCTATCATCCTTTGGCATGGACGCCTGATAAGGCCTATCGCTTTCTGCGGGACATACCCGCGCTGGAGGAAAGCGGCCTGGTCGTGCGTGTACCAAACTGGTGGCGGGCCGGGAAATCATCACGGGCGGTGGTCAATGTAACCATTGGAAAGGAAGCCAAAACCAAACTCGATGCCTCAGCGCTGCTGGATTTCAACATCAGTGTCCGCGTGGACGGACAGGATATCAGCGCAGCGGAGCTGGCATCCATCATGGCCGCATCCAACGGGCTGATGCTGCTGAAGGGCAAATGGGTGGAAATTGACAAAGAAAAACTTTCCGACGCTCTGTCAATCTGGCACAAGGTTGAAGCGGAAGCAAGCTCCGGCGGAATAACCTTTCTGGAAGGCATGCGAATGCTTTCCGGCGTGGGCATTGAGGGAACCGCCACCGCGGCCATACCTGAGTCCACACGGGCATGGTCCGATGTCATTGCCGGGGATTGGCTGGCCGAACGCTTAAATGAACTGCGGAATCCCGCCCAGCCCGCCGGGCCAACAGCGGATGCACCCGTCGGGCTGACGGCCACCTTACGCCCCTATCAAAAAACCGGCGTTGACTGGTTGACATTCATGGCGCGTCTGGGGCTGGGTGCTTGCCTGGCCGATGACATGGGGCTGGGCAAGACCATTCAGGTACTGGGCCTGTTGCTGTGCCTCAAGCAGCAGCGATCTGATCAACCGCCCGTTCCCCCGCCGTCATTGTTGATTGTTCCCGCCTCTCTGATTTCCAATTGGAAAGATGAGCTGGCGCGATTCGCCCCGGCACTCAATGTGTGCGTGGTGCATCCTTCGGAAAAGCAGGACGATTGGACTACCGCCAAGGATGATGCCCTTTCTCAAAAATTCGCCGGCAAAGACCTGGTGATTACCACCTACGGCATGGTGACGCGCCTGGAATGGCTGGCCAGGCGGTCATGGCATATTGTGATTCTGGATGAAGCGCAAGCCATTAAAAATTCCGGAACCAAACAAACACGCTGTGTGAAACAGCTTCAGGGGGTAACCCGAGTGGCACTGACCGGCACACCGGTGGAAAACCGCCTGTCGGATTTATGGTCAATTTTTGATTTTCTCAATCCCGGATTGCTCGGCGGAGCCAAGGCTTTCAGTCAATATGCCAAAGTGGCGGCGGAATCCCCCGGCGGATACGCCCCCCTGCGGGCCTTGGTGCAACCTTATATCCTGCGGCGACTGAAAACAGATAAACGCATCATCGCGGATCTGCCGGATAAGACGGAAGTGCGCGCATTCTGTGCCTTAAGCAAACATCAGATTGCTCTGTATCAGCAAGCCGTGGAAGAAATGCGGGCCACGCTTGACGACGCCGACGGAATTCAAAGAAGAGGTTTGGTGCTGGCGTATCTGATGCGCTTCAAACAGATATGCAATCATCCGTCTCAATTCCTGGGTGATGGCGTTTTTGATCCCATGCACAGCGGTAAATTTCAGCGGTTGCGGGAGCTCTGCGAGGTTATGGCATCCCGGCAGGAAAAGGTGCTGATCTTTACGCAGTTTCGGGAAATTACCGCCGCCCTGGCTGATTTTCTACGCCCGATTTTCGGGCGCGACGGCCTGATTCTGCATGGTGGAACGGCGGTGGCGGTTAGAAAAACGCTAGTGCAGCAATTTCAGAGTGACAACGGCCCGCCATTTTTTGTACTTTCACTGAAAGCCGGCGGCGTGGGTTTGAACCTGACAGC
>JABEBX010001887.1_pt1 | contig 11777 bp, 5 predicted proteins | sample 7245971 | NCBI WGS metagenome assembly JABEBX01 (sample SAMN14506365, study PRJNA622280) | hot springs metagenome | biome: hot spring [ENVO:00000051]|acidic hot spring [ENVO:00002120]; feature: spring [ENVO:00000027]|sediment [ENVO:00002007]; material: sediment environment [ENVO:01001048]...
TCTCGTAGAGTCAGTCCAAGCATTACTTTATCTCCCCATCATTTAATTGGCTCTTGGCCGCGTATTCCTCTTACCTGCCCGTGTCGAGTGATTCCATCGGCCAATATCGAGTCGTTAATCGCCAAACACATTGCGGAGTATTTCCGCCTGCTCGACGTGCCGTCCTCCGAGCAAGACCGCAAGCGCAAGGATTTCGTCGAGTCCTGGCCCTACGCGCCGCACCTTCTGCAACTGCTCGAAGACCAAGTGCTGGTAGCCACCGATGCGCAGGAAACACGCGACATGATTCGCATCCTGGCGAACCTGTTCAAGAGCCGGGGCGAAGCTGCTCCGATCCTCACGGCGGCTGACTTCCGCCTTGACGATGACGCTGCAGGCATTGGCGCGCTGCTCGACTCGGTGTCGAACCAGCAACACCGCACGCTGCGCGAGAAGGCGCTACGCAATATCACGTCGGTGACCGAGGCCGTACCCGGCCACGCCAGCACCGTGCCGCACCTGCAAGAGATCGTGGGTGCCTTGTGGCTACGTTCCATTGCCGTCGGCAATCTTGCCGGTGCCGAGCCCGCTACATTGCAGGCCGACATCACCCGTGACAAGGCGGTCGACGACAACGGCTTCCAGGTCGAACTGGCCACCATCATCGAGAACAGCTTCAACATTCACCAAGACGGCCATCGTCTGGTCTTCCGCGAGGAAGAGAACCCGCAAGCCAAGCTGATGGCCTGCGCACGCAATGACAAGCTGTTCTTGGATGGCGCTGACCTCGCACAACTCGCCAAGGAAGTGCGCTACGTCATCGGCGGTACCGAAGAGGTTGCCAAGACCTTCCGTGTCATTGCGTTGCCGAAATCCTGGCTGTCCGACCCATGGTCGTCGCTGGACGAAACCGAGCAGCCCGAGCGCTGGGACGACCGCTTGCCGATCATTGTGCTGCCGGAGGAGCCAGATAAGCTCAATGAGCGCCTTGGCCGGTGGGTGAAAGACCATCTACAGAAGCGCCGCAACACTGTTCGCTTTCTGCTGCCGCGCACTGGCTCGTCCAACGCGTTCCATGACCCCGACCTGCTGATCCTCGCCCGCGCCGGGATGAAAGCGCTGGAGTGGAGCAGCCAGAACCCCGAGTACAAGAAGCTGCAAACCAAGTACCAGGGCGAACTGCGCGATATTCTGAAGAAACGCTTCGACCGTTTCGCAGTCCTGCACCGCTGGAACTTCACCGATCCGAGCCAGTGTGTGTTCAGCGTCGAGAGCTTAAAGAGACAGGGCGCACAAATACCGGAGGCCATTGAGGAAGCGTTGATCAACGATCTGTTTGTCCCCGAGGATTTCGAAGACCTCGTTCTCGAAGCCGCTAGCGAGAATTCCCCGGTCGGCAAGTTGCTGCGCGAATTGCAGGAGCCTCGCCCGGCAGGCCAGGACTGCATTCCTTGGCTGGGCGAGACCTCGATGAAGGAACGCATCCTGCGCCTGTGCGCGCGAGGCAAGGTCGCCATCAACCTGCGCGGCATGGAATTCCTGCAAGCGCAGCCCGGTGAGGACGAAGACACTGCGTGGAAGCGTCTGCGGCCCAAGCTTTCCTACACTGGTCGCCAGCTCGACGAAGTGTTCTTGCTGCAGCCGTCTGCTGTGCCCACGACCGGCGGCACGACGCCGCCCACCCCACCTACCGGGAACCCGTTTGGTGGTGACATGGTCGGCGGTGGCGCAAAACCATCGACGCCACCCGCGGGTGACAACCCGACCCTGGGTGGCGATATACCGCCCACCGGCGGTGACATCTTCGGTGGCAGTGGGACAGACCCCAGCGGCAAGCCGCGCGTGAGCCTGAATAACCCGGCCACCTCAGCGCTGAATCTCATCGGCAAGCTGGAGGGCTGGGGAATCGGCCCCGCGACCCCAGTTACGGAGGTGACAATCAAGGTGTCCGCCGCGACCGGCGCACAGGTGAAGGAACTGCTCAAAAAGCTGCCCGATGGCATGACCTTCGAGTTGAGTCTTGAGAAGGAGGACAACTGATGACGCTCGACGCCGGAGTTCTCCACCGCCTGACTAAAGGCACACCCGAAGATGCGTGGCGCGTCATCATCAACAAGGCCGTTGAAATCGCGTCCAAGCCTTTGGCCGCCGGCAATGCCCCAAGCGAAATCACCAAGCGCGACCGCGAGATCGGCGCGCTTGATCACTTTCTGTCCTCAAGCGGATGGGACTTGTGGCAGGCGTTCGGCAACACGGTGCAGCGCACCTCGGATCGGCTCGTGCGTTGGTGGGCCGAGCCCTACAGTGCCAAGGCAGTGTTGATCCTCGATGGTCTCTCGCTACGCGAACTGCCATGGCTGCTGCAAGGCGCCAAGGAGCGCGGCTTCACGCTGCACGAGGTCACCGCTAACGCATCCGAATTGCCGGGCGAGACCAACGAGTTTGCCAGAGCGCTGGGCTTCGGCAGCCGCAGCCAGTTGCAAAACAACGGTGGCGGTCTCGCCCACAAACTCCAACCGGTGCACACCGAATGTGTCGATATGGCGTGGAAGGATTGCGCCGGGCTGATCAACGCTACACCGGGTGCAAAGAACTGGATGTTTTGGCATGAATGGCCAGACAAAAAACTGCATGACGGTTCAGGCGCTGGACAGGGGCTTGACACGCTGACGCGCGACGTAGCTGATCAACTGTCCAGCGACGACTTCTGGGCATTCGTGGAACGTCTGGCAACAGGCCGCCGCTTGGTTATCACCTCAGATCATGGCTATGCCGCTACCGGGCTCTTCTTTGACGCCCCAGACGAACAGGCCGCCTTTCTCAAGACCACCTTCAAGAGTGGTCGTGGTGTTGCGGGCGCGGCTGATGCCGGTCCCTTCGTGCCGCCTGTGGCAACCCAAATCAACAGCCCGCATGGGGCACATCTCCTGGCCGTTGGCCGCTGGAAATGGCGCAGTCAGGGCGGCTACCCGACACTGGCGCATGGTGGGCTGTCTCTCCTTGAGGTGCTGTCGCCCTTCGTCGAGCTCACGAAATAAGGAACGTGCTACATGGCAACCAAAAAAGAACAACTGGCGATAGAAGTCGCCAAGGCCGTAGGCGCAGGCAAGGCGGTCGCGATGGAAACCGTTGACTTCAACGATCCTAACCGCCCCAAGACCTGCCTGGAGGTGGATTTCCCGATCCTGCCCGTCAATCAGGTGGCCATCATCGAAGGCAACGCTGGTAAGCCGATCTACCAGATGTCGAAGTGGTGGGCGCGGCGGCGCTCCAGTGTGTTTCGCTCGATGCTGATCGCTGCGGCCACAAAAGCGCCCAGCGACAAATCGCACGCGGCCAAATTGGTGTGGGACAACTACTACGCCAACCACCAGAAAAAAGGCGCGTTCAAGCACCTCAAGGTGGCCGATATTTTCATGGGCGGCGGCACTACGTTGGTCGAGGGCTCGCGCCTCGGTATGCAGATGGTCGGCAACGACCTGAACCCAGTGGCGTGGTTCGTCGTCAAGCAGGAACTAGCCAACGTTGATCTCGATGAAGTGAAGCGCTTGCTTGACGACATCGAAGCCGAGGTTAAGCCGCAGATCATACCGCACTACTACTGCGACGGCCCGGAAGGTGAGAAAGGGTTGTGGATGCACCTGCCGACGGGCAAGGTGATGCCCGCCGATTTCGACCCGTTGACCATTCCGCGCGACGAGCGAAAAGACTACCGCTACGAAGGTCCAGAGATCATCTACACCTTTTGGGCCAAGCACGGCCCTTGTCAGGTGACGGGCTGCGGCCACCGCACGCCGATCATGACCAGCCCGGTGATGGCGATCAAAACTATCAGCGTGAAGCACTGGGAGCACAGATGCGGCAAATGCGGCGGCGAATTCCATGTTGAGGAGGAATCGGCGCGGATGGCTCCGGATGCACCGCTGTATGTAGCACCTTCCGAGCATCCGTTCTCTGTGCTCGACCGCAGGAAGGGCGTGATCTGCCCGCACTGCGGCCACACCGCGATAGTGAACTTGGGCAAACCGAAGAAGCCGAACAAGAAAGTTGAACTCAGCCTGTTAGTGCATCCGCAATGGCTGGCTGGTTCGCCCAAGCAAGATGCCAACAGCCAGCCCTACGGCGGCTCGGCACAGGACGACGTGGCCGCGACCACCCGCTGGGACAGTGAGCGCGCATCCAAGATTCGTCTGCTGGAGGTGCGTGGTGCGTTGCCCGAGGAAGTGACTTGCCCTGTAACCAAGATCACGTTCAAAACTGATGCTGGTACGGTACCGAAGAAGTCGAACTTCGCGTGCGCGGCCTGCGGCACGGTACAGGATGTGTTGACCACCATCAAGGCGACGGGTAAGACCGGGCCGATGGCTGCCTATGCAATTCAGGGTTATGCGCCAAAGCGAGATGAAGCTGGCAAGCCTTACAGTGGACGCTACTTTGCGGCCTACGACACAACGCTTGCTAAGCAATACGATACTGCATCCAAGGAATGGGAAGAGCGCAAAGATTCCGATCTGAAAGAGTATTGGCCGCGTAGTGAAATTCCCATCGGGGCTGAAATCGGCCCGCATGATGTTGAAGGACATCACCACTCACACTGGTGGACGATGTTCAATCCACGACAGTTGCTGGTACACGCGCAACTGCTCAAGGCCATTGTCGAAGTCGGAAACTACGACTGGAAAGTACGTGAGTATGTACTCGGTGGCTTCCAGCAGTATCTGCGAAATCAGTGCATGTTTAGTTTCTGGAATTCTCAGCGAGATACTCCCGAACCAGCATTTGCAGACAAGGGATTTCAACCGAAACACCTTGTTATTGAAAACTGCGTATTCCCGAAACTTGGGCGAGGCAATTGGACCTCCAGTGTAGAAGGGATTGTCGAAGGGCGCGATTGGGCAAATTCGCCTTGGGAGGCGGTGAGTGCTGAGGGTCTAAAACGCAGAGACGTGGCCCTGTCTGGCAGTATCAGTGGCAAGAGCGAGAAGGTTTATCCAGAGGACCCAGTCAATGAAGCCGAGCTGTATTGTGGGTCGTCCACTGACTTGGTAGGAGTTACAGATGGCAGTGTTGATCTCGTTATTACTGATCCACCATTCGGTGGATTGATTCAGTACTCAGAGCTGTCTGACTTCTTCTACGTCTGGCTGCGGCTGGCATTGATGAAAAAATACCCCAACGTTTACGCAGGTGATTACGCCCCGAAGACGCTGGAGGCTGTCGCCAACAAGTTCCGCGAACCCGAAGACCCCAATGGTTTCTATCAAAGACTGCTAACACAGTGCTGGCGTGAAGCACATCGCATACTCAAGCCAAGCGGCATCTTGGCCTTTACCTTCCATCACAGTGAAGATGAACCGTGGGTGGCAGTACTGGAGTCGTTGTTCGACGCGGGCTACTACCTCGAAGCGACGTATCCGATCCGTGCAGATGAAACCAAGGGTGATAACGCTGAGTTCGGTGCTCAAAAGATCGAGTACGACATCATTCACGTTTGCCGCAAGCGCACGGAAGAACCCAAGCCGGTGAGCTGGGGCCGGATGCGCCGCGAGGTGATGGCCGATGTGCGCCAACTGCAAGCGATGCTGGAAAATCACGCCAAGGAGGGGCTGCCCGCCGCCGATATCCAAGTGATCCGGCGAGGCAAGGCGCTGGAATACTTCTCGCGCCATTACGGCAAGGTGTTTGTGGACGATGGCCGCACGATATCCGTCAAGGATGCGCTGGTGGGTATCAACCAGCTCATTGATGAAGATGCTGACAAGGATAAAGAACCGCCGCCGGTTAATGCAGAGCCGATCACCCGTCAATTTCTGCGCACATTTGATGGCAAAACAGAAGTCGCCCGCGATCAGTTGCAGAAATTCCTGAAGGGCTCCATCACTACCCCGGACGAGTTTGAGCAGCGCGGTTGGTGCTCAGAAAAGAGCAAGGTCTTCACGCGGGTGAATCCGCTGGATTTCGCGCGTGATTGGTCAGGAAAGCATAAGCGTCGCCTGACCTCCGATATGGATCAAGCGTTGGTGCTTATCGGTGCGTGCTTTGACAGCAGTGGCATCAATGCCGCCGACACGCTGAGAAACGACAATTTCAAGCCACACGTTGCGCTGAAGCCCTTGCTTGAATGGTTGCACAAACACGGTGCCGACCAGTCAACACGCAATGCGGCTTCACGGGCAGTTTCGATCTATAACGCTTGGGCGGCGACACAGACGGCGCAGCCACTGCAGGGCACGCTGTTTGAGGAGTACGAGCCATGAGGCAACTACGGGATTCTGTCTGGCAGCGGCATGGCACCAGTTGGATATGGGATGCCGAGGCACTAGCACAGGTTGCAAAGGCTGATGAGGTATGGAGCCTGCGACAATTTCTGCTGGCCGTTGGGCACTGGCCGGAAGACCTGCCCAGCAATAATGGGTCAACCTTGGTTGTGGCTGGGCTGGATGGCTGCCTGGATTTACTCGCACCTTCTGACGCTGAAAACTGGCTAGGTGCAGAAGTCAAAGCCGCGATTCTGTCTTTCCAAGATTTCTACGGCGGCGAGGCGTCCCTGATCTTTTGGCTTCCTTCCGGCGCGGGGCGAATCACGGTCAATTCAGCAACGGACGCCGTGGTTTGGCGCTGTGCTGCCCCTCATTCTGGTCAGCAACTGGATTTCGGTCGGTTGCTATGGGGAGAGGCGCGAGAGTATCCCCAGGAAATATTACTGCACGAGGGTGCCAAGCCCGCAGGGCTGTTTCACCTGCGCATTACCTGAGGCTGGTTCGTGGATACAGAGTTTCAATTCCAGCCCGGCGAGCGGATTACCCATAACGAGTTCGGCCAAGGCGTCGTTCTCGATGTGCCGCACGAAGGGTATCTGCGAGCGTTCTTCGGTATCGGCGAGCGCCGAGTTCCACTAGCCTCGATTCGTCGCGAGTTTTCGCGCACCGAACGCATCTTGCGTGCCGTCGATGGCGGTGCTGAACGGGCACGCAAGGCATGGTTGTCCTACGAAGCTCACGCTTTGCCGGTGATGGAAAGCGCTTCGGCGCTGACCTCTGCCAAGATTGATCTGCTGCCGCACCAGGTGGTGCTGACACACCGAATCGCTACCGCATCGCCACGCCGCTACCTGATAGCCGATGAAGTGGGGCTGGGCAAGACTATCGAGACCGCGCTGATCCTGCGCGAGCTTGCCAGTCGAGGCGAATTGAAGCGGGCGCTGATGGTGGTGCCTGCTGGCCTCGTGAACAACTGGCACCGCGAGCTGAACGAAGTTTTCAATCTCGATTTCGAGGTGTTCGGCTCCGAAGGCGACATCACCGACCGCAAGACGAACGCCTTCGCCAAGCACGACCGGCTGATTGCCAGCATCGACACCCTCAAGCGCCCGGCACGTATCAAACGCCTGCTGGCTGCGCCCCGCTGGGATTTGGTGGTGTTCGACGAAGCGCATCACTTGACCGCCTATCGTATTGGCGGCAAGGTCAGGAAGACCGAAAATTACAAGCTGGTCGAAGCGATGAAAGATCATGCGCGTGACTTGATGCTGCTCTCGGCCACCCCTCACCAAGGCAATCATTTCCAGTTTTGGATGTTGATACAGCTATTGAACCCCACGCTGTTTGGTAGCCCGGAGGAAATGCTGGAACACCGCCATCGCCTCAACACAGTGATGTTTCGTCGCACCAAAGCCGATGCCTGCCAGCCTGATGGCTCGCCACTGTTTGCCCGTCGTTGGGTGCATACCGAATCGTTCGTGATGGGCGAGGAGGAACGGCGTTTCTACGAAAAGCTGCGCGAATATCTTGAAGACGGATTTAATCTAGCGCAAAGGCAAGGTGGCAAAGGACGCGCTCTCGGCTTCTTGATGGCAATTTTTCAAAAGATTGCTGCGTCGAGTTTTGCGGCCGTGCGCAGGACGCTAAAGCGCCGACTGCTGATACTGACGCTGCACGAAGCTTTTCTGCGCGACAAAGACCTCGACATCGAAGGCCGTGAGCGGCTGACAGATGAGGCGCGAGAACTGATCCACCAAGAGTTCAACCTGGCACGCGACAGCATCGGTCGCAGCGAGGTCGACCGGGTACTGGCTGACCTAAAGTATCGGCTGGTTAAGAAGCTGGACGAAGAAGCGCTGGAGATGGCCTCCGATCCCTATGGCAGCGAGTATTCGGCAGCACACGTAGAGGAAGCCGCATCGGCAGTCGTTGAAATGCACTTGCCCGAAGAGCGTTTGCGCATTGGTGAATTATTGGCGGTATTCCCGCAGCAACGCGAAACCAAGGCTCAGAAATTGCTCGATGGATTGGGGATGCTGTGGCGACAAAACCCGAACGAAAAGATTGTGGTGTTCGCCACCTATCTCGGCACGGTGGATTTGATCGCTCGTGAAATCGAACAGACGTTTCCGGGGCAGGGTGTGGCGGTATTGCGCGGCGGTGATCATGGTGCGAAATTGGCGGCAGAGCGCCGATTTCGACAGAAGGACGGGCCGCGCGTGCTGGTCTGCACAGCAGCCGGTCGCGAGGGCATCAACCTTCAGTTCGCCCGCATTCTGTTCAACTTCGATCTGCCGTGGAACCCGATGGATATGGAACAGCGTATCGGGCGCATCCATCGCTACGGGCAAAATCACACAGCACAGGTCTACAACCTCGTGCTGTCGGACACCATCGAGGGGAGCATCTTCCTGCTCCTTGACGAGAAGCTGACTGAGATCGCGCGAACGGTGGGCAAGGTCGATGATCAAGGGAATGTGGCTGAGGATTTGCGTGCGCAGATTCTTGGTCAGTTGTCCGAGCGGCTGAATTACGACCGGCTGTACCAGGAGGCGCTGTCCGATCCCGAGTTGAAGCGCACGCAGGTGGAGCTTGAAGCTGCACTTTCGAATTCGCGCGAGGCGCGGCAGGTCGTGTTCGATCTGTTCCAAGACCTCGAAGGATTTAGTCTCGACGATTACAAGCCGTTCTCGGATGTGTCGTCGAGTATGGATCGGCTGGTGCGCTTCATGTCGGCTGCGGTGGCAGATCGTCAGCAGCGGTTGGTCAAGGTGGACGACGAGACCTACGACCTCGTAACAGTCAATGGCGCTCGCCGCGCACGGTTTACACTGAACCGCGACACGGCTACGAGCAGCGACGACGTGGAGTTGATGGGGCTGGATCATCCCCTAGTACAGGAAGAACTTGGCCGCTGGCGCAGCGTGCCGCCAGAAGAACTCGGGATCGCCGTTGCCGGTGAGATGGCACACGGGTACCCGCAGTGGAACGCCAATGCGAACGCTACCTGCAAGCGCCAACCACGATGCCGAAGTTTTCGCCGGAGCAGCGGATCGACCTTTTCTCACGCGCTGTCGAACCGAGTTTGCAGCGAGAGCTGAAGCACAAAGGGGCAGCGAATGGGGATGGCAGCTACTCGGCGGAGCTGATTGGCTATGTAGAAATTGTAGCGTAAGGGGTAAATGTGGCGACAACAATAAATCAGAGTTTTCAGCAACTGAAGGAGAATCTTGAAATCACCGGATTGCAGCAGCAAACGGTTTCTACCCGCCTTCGCTTTCTTGCTATTCATCTATCGCACCCTTTCAATATGGGCAGGCACCATAAACTGTATTCATTGCACGAAGCGATGGAAATGGTGGTTCCCCACCCAACCCAGATTACCAGACACCCCTATCCCGGCACCTTTTTTACCTATTAGGCCCTGAGACGGGGGTGTTTGGTATGGTCACAGTGACAGGCGAAGCAACCCATTCTTCTCCCAAATTCACACACCACATCCCTGACCGGACCCACAGTCTCCGGCTTTCTCCCCAAAAACCCGATCTGCCCACTCACAACCTGCGCGGATCGCTCCCGCCCGTGGATCGATACCGAATTCCCGCACAGCAGGCACGGCACATTCTCCGGGGGGTACCGGAAATGATTTTCACGTAGTTGCTGGGGTTGGCGTCTAACCGGGTGGAGTTTCCGGCGGCTGGGGAATGAACGTGGCTACATAGAGCATGTCCAGCACGGCCAGTGCCGCATCGGCCCATGGCCCCGCGCCCATGAACATTCGGCACCATCGGTCACGATCCTGGAGCCGATCCAGATAATATCCGCCAGCTTCCGGAAAGGCTCTTGGGTCCGGCAGGAACCGGTCCTGAATATCGCGCACCAGCGCCTTTGCGGCTTCCTGCAGGGATAGATGATGCTCGCTGGCATACGCCATGACCTTGTTGGTGATGGCGCGCGCTACCCGCCGCCCCAGCCGGTCACCGGGATCGAAGCCAAAGGCGTTGTTTACCGCCTCGCGGATAGCTTCCATCACGACGCGCTGGTCGGGTGATAGTTTGGCTATCGTCTGTAGGACGGAGACTTCCTTGGTGGCTTTTTTAGCCATGGTGCTGCCTAAATCTGTCACGTACTCGATGCTAGGCAACATGTGATCATGGTCCACGGCGGCCACCGGAAAGTCCCCCATGAACAGGTAGATCTCCACCGCGTTCTCGACAGTCCGGCGCACGCCACGCCACCGACCGATCCCCTGGGCGACCTGGGCATTAACCGAATCCAGCACAAAGGCGCGGGCTTCGGCCACGGTAGGGAGCGGGAAGTTGGTGGTGATGCGGATTTCTCCTCCGTTGGTCAGAATGACCTGACCGCGGGTCACGGAGCCATCCCATTCCGGCCAAGCGATGCCGTACCGAGCCATGATGACCCGATGAATAGCGTACCGAATCTGGTATTCCTCTATGGGATCATAGGGGACCCCCCAGCAAAATCCCGCCTTGGCATCCTTCCAGCGGTTGTGGCCCCGGTCATCCTTGCCCCAGTGGCCCAGCATCCAGGCATCGTCCACCGCGATATCGCACTGGGTGCGGGCCTTTGCCGGATCGTCTGGTATGCCCAGCGTTCTGAGCAGGATTTGCCAGTCTTTACTGCCGGGCTGGCGGTTCTTTTTCTCCAGTGCCGTCAGCGCCTTCTGGATGACCGCATCTGGGTCCGGTTGGTCGCGCAGAAAGATCGCCGTTATCAGATCATGGATGTCTTTGTGGACCAGGCCTGCCGTCTCGCCATGCCCTCCGGCGGCAATCATCCGTTTCCAGGCAGCCATGAATTGCCGAATTTCACTGGGGAGAGCGTGCCCCTTCAGTGCTGCTTTACCATGCTGTTGCCCATCCATGACCTGAATCACCCGGAGATGGGGTTGGTGGACCGGTATGGTGTAGACGGCGCTGTCGTCCCGGTGGCTGATGATTGTTTTTTGGGTCAGCCCCATGGAGGCATCTAGGTTCTGACCGCCCTGTTTCATGGTGTTCTTCCAGAGACCACCCTCCTTACCGATGACCAGATTGCCGTTGTGTATCCAGACCATGCGGTCCTTCAGCCCCTCGACCAGGGCGGCCATCCATTGTTTCGGGATAATTGGCGCCTCTGTTCCGTTATTCAGGACCGGACGTTCGGCCAGCGTGGAACCATCCATCAATGTCAGGTCCTTGGGAAGCTTGCGGTGGGCATCCACAAAGTCGCGCCATGGGCCGGACATCCGGATCTGTAACGGTGTGCGCGATTTTTCTGGATCCCGCCATTTGCTGTATTCTGTGTTGAATGCCGTCAGCGCATCACGGAAGACCGCATAAGCGTCCAGATTTTTCTGCAGCTTTTCTTCTGTGAATTCTTTTCCCAGCGCACCCTTGACGCGGCTCCTTAACCAGACTGGTTTGCTCAGCCAGTGGATAAGAGTGCTAATATTGTCGTCCACATTCTTATGGTTGAGCATCAGCGATGTCGCGGCGGGGGTTCCTTCATCCACCGCCATCCGGCGCTCGACAC
>JABEBX010016058.1_pt1 | contig 11776 bp, 11 predicted proteins | sample 7245971 | NCBI WGS metagenome assembly JABEBX01 (sample SAMN14506365, study PRJNA622280) | hot springs metagenome | biome: hot spring [ENVO:00000051]|acidic hot spring [ENVO:00002120]; feature: spring [ENVO:00000027]|sediment [ENVO:00002007]; material: sediment environment [ENVO:01001048]...
AGTAAACCGCTACGGGGCGTGCATAGCTGTCTGAAAATCATGGCCCAACCGCCTCCCTTCTTTGCTGGCGATCTTTGATAGGCAAGTCTCATGCCAAATCGGATTGATAGGTATGGAATAGTGCCGATTGAGGAACAACTCCTTGTTTATACAATAACAAAGCAGAAATTACCGCTGGTGACCAGGATCGTTTTTATTTTCATTTCAGCATCCGATCTGAGATGGCTGTCATTTATGGCATTTTTTTGTTCTTCATAACTGCTATAATTGGCACATCTCGGATGAGGGACTGGGATCTTGTTAGGAGTTCCAGCCATATCGGCAGGTATGGTGGTAGTTGGTGTTTGGGGAAAATGCTGGCAGGGGAGCATTGTGGGCGTGTACATTGCACGGGCCGTCAAGAGGGATCCATGGCTGATTTACTGCGACAACTGCGACCCGAGGTGACCTCGCTGCTGGACTGCTTCAGCGTACCGGCGGTCTTGCTCTGTGCAGATTACAGCATTCTGGCCGCCAATCAGGCCTATCGCCGGACCTTTGGCGATGGCCGGCCCTTGCGCGGCCGCTCCTGTTACCATCTGTTGGTACAGGCGGGTTATGCCTGTGCGGGAGAGGGCCTGCATTGTCCCATCGAGGATTGTCAGCGGACCGGCACCGGCCAGCACGTGGTCCATCCGGGTAAGGCGGGCAATATTCAGATCGACCTGTACCCCATCCGTAATGAAAACGGCGAAAGCGTCTATTTTCTTGAGCTCCTGACACCCATTGGCGAACCAGGGAAGCTGGCCGCGCCGCTTATGGTGGGCCGTTCTGCTGCCTGGATGCAGGCCATTGCCCTCATCCATCGGGTCGCGCCCAGTGATGCGGCCGTCCTGTTGTTGGGGGAGTCGGGCACGGGCAAAGAACTGGCTGCCGCGGCGGTGCATCAGGGGAGCAGGTACCATGACGGACCATTCGTCCCGGTGGATTGTTCCGGTTTGCCCGAAGGGCTCTTCGAAAGCGAGTTGTTCGGCCACGAAAAAGGGGCCTTTACGGGGGCCCATTCGCGCAAGATCGGGTTGGTGGAGGCGGCCAAGGGCGGCACCCTCTTTCTCGATGAGATGGGCGATATTCCCTTGAGCCTGCAGGTAAAGTTGTTGCGCCTCCTGGAGACGGGGGAATTTCGGCGGGTCGGGGGGGTCGATCCCATTCGCGCCCAATTCCGGCTGGTTTCCGCCACGCATCGCGATCTGGAAGGCATGGTGGCGGAGGGGCGCTTTCGCCAGGACCTATTCTATCGCCTCAACACCTTCCCCATTTCTCTTCCGCCCTTGCGCGATCGCCGGGAGGACATCTCCATGCTGGCCGAGGCCATACTGCAGCGCTTGCCGGTGGGGAAGGGGCTGCGCGTGCATCCCGATGCCCTGCTGTTGCTGGAGGGTTATGATTATCCGGGCAATATCCGGGAGTTGCGCAATATTCTGGAGCGCGCGGCCCTGCTCGCCGATGACACCTGGATACGGCCTGAGCACCTGCCGCCTTCCTTGCAGAAAGAGACAGATCTACAAACGTTGACGGTGCCCGAGGCGGTGCCGGGCGTGGCCGGGATCATTCCGCTGGCCGAGCTGGAGGAGCGTTACTTGCGCTGGGCGAGCCAGAGCCATCCGGGGGACCGGCGTAGCCTGGCCCAACGCCTGGGGGTGAGCGAGCGAACATTGTATCGCAAGCTCGATGCCATCCGCGGCCAGGGAGTGTTGACGGGGCCCGAGCATGGCTGACCCGCTATGGGAACCGGGTCTGATCGTGCGCGAGGCCGGAGCGGACAGCGAATTGACCATCATCCTGCTTCATGGCCTGGGGGCGGACATGCAGGATCTTGCCGGGATTGCCGAGGTTATGGAAGGGAGCAGGAGGGTCCGTTGGCTATTCCCCAATGCACCGGTGCGCTCTGTCACCCTGAACGGCGGCGCTTTGATGCGGGCCTGGTATGACATTTACGATTTCGAGGGCACTGCCGGAGAAGACGGCGATGGCCTGACGGCGATGGCTGGCGCGCTGGGAGTATTGCTCGCCGCGGAGCGGGCCCGGTCTGCGCGTCCCATCGTCCTGGGCGGTTTTTCCCAGGGTGGGGCCATGGCCCTTTATACGGCATTGCACGCCCGCGCATCGGTGGCGTGCGTTCTGGCCTTGAGCGCTTACCTACCCCGCAAAGATTTCCTGCCCGCCGCGGCGGTGGATTCGCCGACCATTTTCATGGCCCACGGCACTTTCGATCCTATCATTCCGCTGGATCTCGCCCGCCATTGTTTCGGGCTTCTGGAAGCCCGTGGCTATCACGGGTTGTGGCGTGAGTATGCCATGGGGCATACCATAGTCGGCGACGAGTTGGCGGATGCGGAACGGTTTTTGTGGGCGGCCCGCGCCGCTGGGCGCCATGGAGAAAGGACATGAACGAGATTTTGATAGCACAGTTTTTCCACGTTCTGGCGGTGGTGATCTGGATTGGCGGGATCTTCATGCTGGACCTGATGCTGGCACCCCTCCTGGCGCGCTTCATTACGGCCCAGGATCAGCGCGTCCATCTGCTTTATGGCCTGCTCAGACGTTTTTTCACCTGGGTCTGGCTGGCAGGGGCGACGCTGGTAGTCACCGGCTATGGCATGGTCTTTCTGTATGGCGGTTTTGGTGCCCTCAGCTTGGCCATGTGGATCATGGTGGTGTTTGGCACCTGCATGGTATTGCTGGCCCTGCACGTCTTTTTTGCACCGTTTCGGCAAATGGGTCGGGCGATCAAGCGGGAGGACTGGAAGGCCGCCGCCGGGGCCGCCGCCAAGGTGCGTTTTCTGTCCGGCATCAATCTCTTTCTCGCCTTTCCCACCATCCTGGCCGGGGTATGGGGCATCTTCGGGCGCAGCTAGTCTTCCCCGAAGATCTGCGCCTGCAGGCCCCAGCGTGCCGCCAGGGTTTCCGTGGCGTTGAGCAGTTCTTCGGCCCGCGCCGGATGGTTGAAGCGGGTTTGGGCGAGCTGGCGCAGAACCTGTTCCCGATCTGTGGAAAGGGAGAGCAGGTGGACGAGTTCCCCCGCTTCCCGGCCTACCACCTCGCCTCCCAGCAGCGCGCCGCTATCCATGTCCGCCAGGAGGCGGACAAAGCCCCGGCTGTCATCCTGGCCGAGGGCGCGGGGGGAGGTCTCGAAGGCGGCAAAACCGACGGCGGGCTCAAAGCCTTCGTCCTCTGCCTGATCGTCATTCATGCCGATGCGCGCCAGTTCCACCGCCGAATAGATGAGCTCGGGCACCCACAAGGGGTCGCGGCCCTTGGGGCTGGCGGACACGATGTTGTTGACGGCCAGGGTGGCGTCGGCCAAGGCCTGGTTGGCATTCATGAGCGGCCCGATCACGTCGCCGATGGCATAAATGCCGGCTTCCGCCGTTTCCAGGTAGTCATTGACCTGGACGAAACCGTTTTCGTCCCGGGTAATGGCGGTGTTTTCCAGCCCCAGATCGTCCGTGAAGGGTTTGCGGCCGGTGGCCAAGAGGGCCCAGTCGGCCTCTAACATGCCGCCATCACTGGAGAACGCCCTTATCCCCCCGCCAACGGCTTCCATGCGCGTCAACTGAAAATTGGCGTGCGGACGGATGTCCAGGGCTTCCATGGCCTCGCGCAGGGTATCTTTGGCCTGGGGGGAGTAGAAGGTATGGGCCAGGGCGGGAGAGTGGACCACCCAGTTCACTTCTTTGCCGAGCATGGAAAAGATGTAGGCGAACTCGGTGCCGATGACGCCGCCGCCCACCAAGAGGACCCGCTTTCCCGCCGGTACGCCTTCATCAAAAAGCATGTCGCTAGTGAGAATGCGGCCCGGCACCGTAGCGATGGGGTCGGGGAGAAGGGGGGCGGATCCGGTAGCGATGATGCTGTGCCGGGTGCCGATCTCCCGAATGCCCGCCGCGCTGCTGACCTGGAGATGCCGGGCATCGCGGAACCGGCCATGGCCGTTGAACATCTGCACGCCCAAGCGCTTGAGATAATCGATATAGCTTTTGCGCACGGTATCCACCACCTTGCGCTGATGGAGCCAGGCCTGGTCCATGTCCCCCCCAAGGGGGCCGCCAAGGACGCCACGCTGCTGAAAATACCGGCTTTGTTCGATCCATTTCGCCGTTTCATGCCAGTCTTTCTTGGGCACGCAGCCGCGGTTGAGGCAGGTCCCCCCCCAGGTGGCGCGCTCGATGATGGCCACCTTCTGACCGCGGAGGGTGGCCAGTACCGCTGCGCGATAACCGCCCGGGCCGCTGCCTATGATCGTGAGGTCAAATGGGATTGTATTCATCAGTCTGCACCTTTTGCGAAAATCCGGCTGGCAAGTAAACGATGCGCAAAGCTTACAACGTCCCGTTGCGCCGCGCCCTGTAGGGTTTGCGATATAGCTATAGATTCGCTTTATGGATTTGGGGGGCATTGGCGCGTGGCGGGTGGTTCGGAAGCTGGCAGGGATTCCAAGGCTTTGCGTTATCTCCATTTCTTGCGGCGCATTGTTGTCGATTGGCGACGGTCATCGTTCATCATTCTAGGGGAAAAGTCTGATATTGTCCTTCATAAGCATTTTTTGTAGATTCTAATAAATACAAATAAACAATATGTTGTAATGTTTTTCCAGAATTTTCTGGAGGTCCGGCAAAGAATTCTTCATGGCTCTATGGCCTGATGGCGGATATGCGTCGGGTGATGGCGACAACATCCTGCTGCTCCGCAACGGATATCTTTATAAAACAATATGATAACTAATGGTATGAATTTTGCTATATGACCCGCATGAAGCATGAACGTGTCATCTCATCGACTCGCTGCCTCCGGTCCCTGGGTCGGTCCGCCTGTCTGGCTCTGGCTTTCTGGGTGGTGGCGACCCCCGCCTTTGCCGAGCCCTTTGGCTTCGCTCAGGTGGAGGACAAGGCCAGGGCGTTGCAGGAGGCTCCTTATCAGGCGCAGGCCTTGCCCGTGCCGGCGTCCTTGCAAAAGCTCACGCCCGAACAATATGCCCAGATCCAGGATGTAGATCCCCTGTGGCGCAGGCAGGGCTTGCCCTTTGAGGCCCAGTTTTATCTGCCCGGCTCTTATTTCGATCGCCCGGTCGTGATCCGGAGCATCGTGGACGGGCAAGTACAGCCCATCCCTTTTTCGCTCCAGCACTTCGGCTTTGGTGACCTGCAGGTCCCGAACGATCTGCCTTCCGATCTGGGCTATGCCGGCTTCCGCCTTTTGTATCCGCTCAACACCCCGCCCCATCACAACGAGTTCATTTCATTTCTGGGGGCGAGCTATTTCCGTGCCGTAGGAACGGGGCAGATTTATGGGACGTCCGCCCGAGGGCTGGGCATCGATACGGCCCTGCCCTCGGGAGAGATATTCCCCTATTTCAAGGAGTTCTGGTTGGTGCAGCCGCAGCCCGGTGCAACGGAAATGGTGGTTTATGCGCTTCTGGACAGTCCCGTAGCGACGGGGGCCTATCGCTTCGTCATTCATCCGGGCAAGGCGGTCACGGTGCAGGTGGAGGCGACGGTCTATCTGCGCAAGCCCGTGCAGGTGCTGGAAATTGCGCCCCTGACTAGCATGTATTGGCACGGCAAGGGGCGTGGGCCGGTGGCCGGCGATTGGCATCCCCAGCAGCATGATTCCAGCGATCTGGTGATGGCGAACGGCGATGGCGAGTGGATCACGCGGCCTCTGGACAACCCGCTCCATATCCAAGCCACCACTTATGCCATGGATCATCCCCAGGGATTCGGCCTGATCCAGCAGGACCGGCGATTTTCCGCCTACGAAGGCTTGAATACGCAATACCAATTACGGCCCAGCGTTTGGGTGGAGCCCCTGGGCGACTGGGGTGAAGGTCATGTCAAGCTGGTGGAGTTACCCACCAACAACCGGGATATGGACAATATTGACGCATTTTGGGTGCCAGCCCGGCAACCCGCGCCGGGGGAGCCTTTTCATTTTGCGTATCAGATCAGGTTTTTTCTGGATAATGACGGACTCATTCCCAATGGCCATCCGGTAGCTACCTATCTGGGTGATGGCAAGGTGCCAGGGGCAAGGACTGTGGTCATCGATTTTGCCGGCGGTCCTCTGGCGCAGTTGCCCGGATCTGCCCCGGTGGACGCCATCATCAGTGTGGATCATGGCGCGAAGGTATTGAAGCAGAAAGTCGAGTGGGATGACGCCAGGCATTTCTGGCGGGTGGTTGCCGATATCCTCCCGGTTTCCGGGCAGCCAGCCAATGTCCGCTGTTATCTCTCTCTGAAGGGCCAGGCGATGACGGATACCTGGACCTATTTGTTACATGCAGCGAAGGAGTAGACATCATGTTCAAGGACGACTCGACTTATAGCGTGAACCCGGATTTGCATCACGACATTTTCGTCGTTGAAAAGAATGCGCCGGTCATCAGGCGGATCGAGCATTATCTGGCCCGCTTGCAATTGAGCGACGCCCAGCGCCTCTGGATCCGCGCCCAAGTGCTGGCGCGGATGAACGCCCAGGCAGAACAGGACGCGCTGTATGGTTTGGCCTTTGCCACCGTGCAGACGGCGCTGGCGACCCTGGCCGATGGCGATGAGATGGATGGGCGCTTGGATCTCTGGGCCGGCATGGAGGGTCAGCGGGATGAGGGCGAAAAGCGTGCCCGCTGGCTGCAACGGCAGATGCAACCGCCGCTGCTGCGGCAGCCCATGGCGTCCCGTCCCCTGAACCGCTCCCTTTGGGCTGCCTGCCTGCGTTTCCTGGATCTCCTGGCCTTTCGCCGGCATACGGCGGCAGCGCGGCGCGCCTTGCAGGGCGAATACTGACTATGGTGAACGTGCGCCCCGTCTGGGAGTCCATCGCCCGATCGCGTCGTGCCTGGCTGTCGGCGTTGATCGTGCTGCCGGCCTGCGCGGCGGGCGTATTGCTGGACCAGGCCTTCGCGCAACGTTTGCCGTTATGGCTGGAAATCCCCACGCTGATCATTTTCGTTTTGCTGTTTGCCTGGATATCGGCGGGATTCTGGACTGCCATGGTGGGTTTTGTCCTGCTCTTGCGCGGCGGCAGTTATAAGACACCCGGCAGTCCGGAGCAGCGCCTGGTGCAACCGCGACCGCAGGTCAAAACAGCTATCCTCATGCCCATTTATAATGAGGAAGTGGAGCGGGTGGCGGCGGGGCTGCAGGCCACCTATCGCTCTCTGGAACTGGCCGGGGCATTGCCGTATTTCGAATTCTTCCTGCTCAGCGACACCCGTGACCCGGCAGTCTGGCTCCAGGAAGAAATGGCCTGGTCGGCTTTGTGCAAGGCCCTGCAAGGCTTCGGGCGTATTCATTATCGGCGGCGGCCGGTCAACAACAAGGCGAAAAGCGGGAATGTCGCGGATTTCTGCCGGCGCTGGGGCAAGGATTACGAATACATGGTGGTGCTGGACGCGGATAGCGTCATGCGCGGCGAAACCTTGCTGCGTTTGCTGGAGATGATGGAAGGTAATCCCCAGGTGGGCATCATCCAGACGCAGCCGCTGGCGGTGAATCGGGAGACGCTGTATGCGCGGCTGCAACAGTTTGCGCATCGTCTCTATGGTCCCTTGTTCAGCACGGGCTTGCGTTTCTGGCAGTTGGGCGACGGTCATTACATCGGTCATAACGCCATCCTGCGCACGGCGCCTTTTGTTCAGCATTGTGCGTTGCCGGTGTTGCCGGGACGTCCGCCTTTGGGGGGTGCCTTGCTGAGCCACGATTTTGTGGAAGCGGCGTTGATGGCGAAGGGCGGTTGGGAGGTGTGGTTTGTCCCGGAACTGGAGGGCAGCTATGAAGAAGTGCCGCCGACCCTCATTGATGACTTGAAACGGGATCGGCGCTGGGCGCAGGGGAACCTCCAGCATCTGCGGCTGTTGAGCAGCGAGGGTCTGCGTTCGGCCCATCGCTTCCTCTTCGTCAATGGCGCCATGTCCTTCCTGGCGGCGCCGCTCTGGGGATTGTTCCTGTTGTTGGGGGGGGTCGCTGCCTGGCATTGGCAAAGCCCCCTTGGCCTGGGCGGGGTGGCGTTGGACAATGCTTGGGCCATTGAGCCTCTGCCCTTGTGGATTTTCGGAATTACGGCCACGCTGCTGCTGGCGCCCAAGTTCATGGCCATATTCTGGGTGTTTTGGCAACGGGATCTCGCCGTGCAGTTTGGGGGTTTGTGGCGCCTGGGTTGGAGCGTGCTTCTGGAAGCGCTCTTTTCCGTTCTCATGGCGCCCATCCGCATGGTCTTTCATAGTCAGTTCGTCATTCAGGCGTTGCTGGGCAAAAGTGTGCGCTGGGGCGCGCAGGTGCGCGGCGATCAGGCCACCTCCTGGGGAGATGCCCTGGGCAGCTTTGGATGGTGTTCCGCCACGGGCCTTATTTTGGCGGCGGTACTGTATCCCTTGCTGGGGGGCTGGCATTTTGGCTGGTTGGTGCCCATCTTGCTGGGCCTGTCGGCGGCGGTTCCGCTGGCGGTCCTGACGAGCCGCGCCTCCTTGGGGCGCGCGGCCCGGGCGCATGGGCTCTTTGTCATTCCCGAAGAGCATTGTCCGCCCTTGGAACTTCAGGGTTTGGCGCAGGATCGCCTGGTGGATCTGCCCCACTTTACGGGAGATCCTTTTGTGCAAGTGGTGGTGGATCCGCAACTCAATGCCCTCCATGCTGCCCTGCAGCGCAATCGCCCCGGGGTGTGGCCCAAGGCCGCGGCCCTTTGCCACAAGGCATTGGCGCTTGGGCCGCAGCAGTTGACGGGGCGGGAGCGCAACATCCTGCTCAGCGACCGCCATTCCATGCTGGCCCTTCATCGGGCGGTGTGGTCGCTGGCGGATGAAGAGCGTATTGCCGATTGGGGACTGGCGCTCCCCGAGGGCGCCTGATTCCTGGCGCCCTTCCATGACCGGGGGAGGGGTGAATCGTAGGGTCATTCACGAAGTGTACAGGATTGGGGAATAGCCTATGTCTGTTGATGATGGCCGGCCTCTGGATATCATGGCGATGGCGGGTCTGGGATCGCTCAAAACGCTCCTGGAGCGCGCGCAGGCCGGCGATGTGGCGGCTCAGTATAATTTGGGGGTGCAGTATTTTACCGGTGCCGGCGTGCCGCAAGATTACCTGGAAGCGGCAAAATGGTATGGTGCGGCGGCGGATCAGGGCGATGCCCAGGCTCAGTTCAATCTGGGATTGATGTTTTATGGGGGCACGGGCATCCCCAGGAATATTCCCTACGCCTACGAACTGTTCAGCCTCGCGGCGCGGCAGGGCGATGAGCGCGCCCGGCAGGGAATGGCGGCGATCCTTGCGGAAGCCTCGCCCGAGGAGGCCGCAGAGTTACGCCGGCTGGGCGAGAAAGGGCAGGCCGAGCGGCAGCATTAGGGGCTGCGTTGCGGCCTGCGCGTGTTTCCCTAGCCGGGGCGCCGGTGGCGCAGGTCGGCCATGCGCCGGGCCTTGTTGCTGCCCGTGCCGAGGTAGCCGGGCACGATGGCTTCCAGGGCGCTGGGCTGGATGCCGAAAATGCTCGGGTAGCCTGGAGCGGCGCAGATGTTGTCGACGGAAAGGGAGCGCAGGTTGTCGCGGGTAAGCATTTGCCCCGGGAGTTTTTCCAGGATCATGGCCTGCAGGTCGGCCAGCCAATCGGGCAGGGGGACAATGGCCCGATGGGTGCCGATGAGGCTTTGGGTGTAGGCGACCAGTTCGCCGAGGGTGTAGACCTTGGGGCCGCAGAGATCGTAGGCCCGGCCAAAGGTGGCGGCGTTGTCCAGGGACTGGACGTAGGCGGTAACGACGTCTTCCACCCACACGGGTTGCATCTTTGCCTGGGCTTTGGCCAGGGGCATGACGAAGGGGATGCTGCGCAGCAGGCCGGCGAAGCGATTGAAGAAACTGTCGCCTTCGCCAAAGATCACGGAGGGGCGGAAGATGGTGACCCTGAGGCTGCGCCCCCAGACCAGCTTGGGGCCGTTGAGGTAGGTGAAGTGACCGAGTTTGGCGCTGTCCTCGCCGGACTGGCGGACAATTTCCTCGCCAATGCCTTTGGAGCGCAGATAGGCGCTGGGGCCGACGGGATCGGCGCCCAGGGCGCTCATGTGCAGCAGGCGCGGTACGCCTGCCTGGGCACAGGTATTGGCCACCAGGCGGGGCAGCTCGATGTGGTTGCGGTCGAAATCGCCATGGCGCTCCGGCGGATAATCGCGGCGCCCGGCATGGCGTTCATTGAGGATGCCCACGAGATTGATGACGGCATCCATGCCCGCAAAGTGCTTCTCCAGCGTGATCGGGTTGTGGACGTCACCCTCCACCAGATCGACGCCGGGCAGTACCAGCAGTTTTTCCCGATAGCGTTCGCGGTTGCGCGTAAGTATCTGTACTGAGTATCCTTTCTTGCTGAGCCGTTCGGCCAGGTGCCGGCCTACGAAACCGGTCCCGCCGAGGATGCAAACCTTTTTTATTGCCATCTTTGTCTCCCTGTAGCCTCGGCTAAATATAGCATAGGGGCTGGTGGATGGGTTATTGCGGAATGTTGGGCTACGGAAAAGAGGAGAGAGGCATGGGGAGAATGCGGATCGGGTACCTGGCGATGCTGTTGGCGGTGCTGCCCATGGCGGCGCAGGCCTATGAATATCCCTGGCATCGTGAAGAGCACCGGCAATTCCGGCAGGACGCGGGCTGGCAAGGCGGGACAGCGGATCAGTCGGCGCAGCCCCTTACCGCCCAGGTGCAGGTGGACAGCCCGGCGACGGTGGCCTTTTCGCCCAACGGCGACGGTACGAAGGTCATCGTGCGTGCCATCGATCTGGCGCGGCGGCAAATCCTGGTGCAGGCCTACGGCTTCACCTCCGCGCCCATCATTCAGGCCCTGGGTCAGGCCCGGGCGCGGGGCGTGGACGTGGCGGTCCTTCTCGACAAGAGCAATGAGACGGGGCGTTACAGCGGCGCCACCTATCTGATCAATCACCAGATCCCGGTCTGGATCGACAGTTCGGTCCGCATCGCCCACAACAAGGTCATGGTCATCGACGGCATGACCGTGGTGACCGGCAGTTTCAATTTCACCAAGGCGGCGCAAAGGGACAACGCCGAGAACGTCCTCATCCTGTGGAACGCACCCGCCCTGGCGGCGGCGTACCTGCGCGACTGGCAGTGGCGAAAATCCCTGAGCCACGGGTTTCAGCGATGAAGCCCGGCAGTGCTTTTGTCGCCTGGGGTGCCTTTTTGGCGGCGTTGGCCATGGCCCTGGGCGCCGTCGGTTCCCATCTCCTGCAGGGGCGCCTGAGCCCGGCGCTGATGGACATCTATCATATCGCCAACCAGTTTCAGATCTATCATGCGCTGGGGCTGATCCTGGTGGGTATCCTGATGCAGATCCAGCCAGGGCGCAACGTGGCCATCCTGCGCTGGGCGGGCTGGATCATGTTGCTGGGGATTGTTCTTTTTTGCGGCGGCCTGACGGTGTTGACCCTGACGGGCTGGATGTGGATGGCGATCTTCGCACCCTTCGGGGGCACGGCTTTTATCGTGGCGTGGATCCTGGTGGGGGTGGGGGCGCTACGGGATTGATGGGAAGGCGATCGTAGGCCGCAAGGCGTCATCATACTGTCATATTCTTCTGTTACGCTCGGGTTGTTCTTGGATGAACTCGCCGTGCGGGGAGGGGATCGTGATGCAGGAGCAGAGCTGGCAGCGTTTTCAGTTCTACCTGGGCCGGATGCGGGCCGATTGGCCGGAGGCCAGGGGCGTGGCCTTGCTGAGCAGCGACGGGCTTTTCCTGCACAGCG
>JABEBX010000647.1_pt1 | contig 11772 bp, 8 predicted proteins | sample 7245971 | NCBI WGS metagenome assembly JABEBX01 (sample SAMN14506365, study PRJNA622280) | hot springs metagenome | biome: hot spring [ENVO:00000051]|acidic hot spring [ENVO:00002120]; feature: spring [ENVO:00000027]|sediment [ENVO:00002007]; material: sediment environment [ENVO:01001048]...
CAGGCCTGGATGCGATGGACGCTTGTAAACACTTCCTGGAAGCCGCGCAGGTTCTTGGCATCGCATCGCAGGCTCGCGCCGAAATTCTCGCTCTTGTGGGTGAACATCCAGGCATTTTCAGCGAAGTTCTGATTCGTCGATGTTCGGTCGCTCTCCAGGACACCTGAGAAGGGTGAGTTCAAGAACGTTCGCGGGCAATTGAGGCGCAATCGCAGCGCGCCGTCAACGCCGCCGCGAGATGCGGAATCTGCCGAGCCATCCCTCGTCCTCGTGATGCGCGAGTGCCAAGTGGGCGCAAGCGGCAGCGCCAAGTTCGACATCCATTTCAAGCGCGAAGACCCCGGACTCCTGCCCGGTGGCGAGCCCCCATCCGCAGCCAGGACTCAGGGCGGCCCACTCCTCCAACGTCGCAAGATCATTGCTCGCTTCGGCAAGATGTTTGGCTGTTGCCGGTGAATGACGCAGGCAGGTAGGACCGGAAAGATCCGCCAGCCGCGGCCTGCGGCGTCGCGAACCGCGGCTGGCAGTTGCGCCGGACTGTGCAAAGGATCGAGCGTGAGTGACTGCGTACGCAGTTGGTGTTCTTTGAGAAACTCCTCAGCGGAGATCAAGTTATGTCTTCGTTGGCGCAGCGCCAGCTTGCAGCGTTCCCGCGCCCGCAGGCTCTGCGCACAACGACAAAAGCAGGAACAGTGGAGTGCAGCCTTCCTCCATTCCTGCTTTGTCTTTCGAGCGTGCAACTACAGAAGGACTGCCTCAGCAACCTTCTTTCATTTTGCGCGCAGGCGCGCCGCCGGGTGCACTGAGCGCGGGAGCGGCAACAGGTGGGGCTTGCGGCGGAGCGGGCGTTGCAAATGCGGGTGCAGTGGAAGCTCCTCCGGCCGCAGCCTCCTGCATGGATCCGCCAAAGAAGCGCGCAATCATCGCAAGGCGATCGGTGGTTGCCTGATCCATGGATGCCATATGCACCGGATGAAGGACCTGGCTGTCCCAGGACGGCATTCCGCCCTGCAGCAGATAAACGGATTTGAAGCCAAGCGCGCTGAGGATGAACCAAGCGCGCGCCTCATCGGTGCCGTCGTCGGAGATGAGCAGCAGAGGCTCCGTGCGCGGCGCAACGTCAATGCCCAGCGTGGCGAGCGGAACGTTCTGCGCGGTAGGGATGTGGTACTTCGCGTATGCCGCAGTGCTGCGTAAATCGATCAACTGGTAATCGTTGCGATCCTGAAGAATGCCGTTGGCAACCTGGGCCGCAGTGAGCTGATTAGCGTTGGTGCCAGCGCTCAGCGCAAGGTCGTGCGCATTCACGCTGACCGTGTTTGTGCGATAGGGGTTGCCAGCAAATGCGGCCATCAATCCACCGGCAAAAATCACAAGTACAATTGCGCGGACTGGGGTGAGCTTGCGCCCGCCCTTAAGAAGTGATCCGCCGGGATCCTGCACTACGCCGCCCACTTTACTCTCTGCCCACTCTGCGGCAAGAAAGGCCCCAATCGCAATCACCACCACGGCAAAAACCAGCAAGCCATAGGGAACATTGAAGAGCTTGGCGAGTGTAATCTGCCCCATCGAGGTCATGTGGAGAAACCCCTGAAGGGATGGGTAGATTTCGGCGAAGCCAGCTAGCCCTGCCAGCCCGCCCAAGACATAGAACAGGCCATCGATTCTTCCCGTTGCGGTGGCCACGCAGGAGGTGCCCGGACAATAACCGCCAATGACAAAGCCGATGCCCAGCAGGAGGCCCCCCACCAGTTGCGGAATGACAAAGGTGGGCACAAGATAAACCATCGAAAGATCAACAAAGCCGATGCGCGAGAGGAAGTAGAGTCCGGTCATGGCGGTGATGATGGCCATGAACATGACCTTGAGCACGCTCATGTCGCGGAAATAGAACTCCGCGGACAGCTTGCGCGAATTGCCGAATCCCGCTCGCTCCAGCACAAAACCGAAGGCGATGCCGATGACAAAGGCCAGGATGAAACTGAACTGCTCGGTGAACATGTCGAATTTGTAAAATGGCGCGTGCATATTAGTACCACTGCTTTCTGAAGAAGTAGGCCATGCCATAGGCCCCGCCAAAGACACACAACATGAAGATCCAACTGCCTACGTTCAGCAATGAACCGCCCGTCAATGCCTGGCCGCTGGTGCAGCCGAGCGCAATCTTGGCGCCGATGAGCATGATGGCGCCGCCGATAAAGGCAAAAAGGAGGCGGTTGCGAATACCGATATTCGGCCCCCTCTCCACAACCGCCTTCAATCGATGACCCAGCGCGGCGGAGATAAATCCGCCGACGAAAACGCCCAGCACCTCGAAGACCAGCCACGCGAGCAACGGGGACCGGGAAAGATCGCCAAGATAATCCGTGTAAAACGAATTGCTCAGGGCATGTTTGGGCGCCACCTGATAGACGAGCGTGGCAAGCACCGAGTTGAAGGCGCCGGAAGCGCCCAGCCCGCGCCCCATGATGACAAAGGCAGCAAGCAGTACCAGGCCGAGCGCGAATCCGGCCAGGTAGGCGTTCATATACGGTTGCGGAGTTTCCTTTTCATGATCCATGGCAATCTCACTGATTCAGGGTTTGCGGCCAGGAACTGTCCTGACCGGCATAAACAAGGATGAAACGCAACGCGAGGCTGCCGAACAAAACCAGCAGGGACGGGGCGATCGTGTGGCGTATGCGGTGAAACAACTCGAGAGTTTGCAGGGTGAGGGGCATGGCGATGCCCATGCCGATGATCAGGACCCAGAAGGGTGCAGCCCAAGGACCGGTCAACAGGAGTGAGGCCGCCTGCCTATGCGCCACCGAAGAACTCATGTGCCCAATCAGCACCAGGCACAGGATGGCAAATTCAATGGTCAAAAAGCTGTTATCGGCGCCGGCGAGCACGGGTGCAATCTTCTGGTCGGACGGCTTGCTCTGCGCCACGCGGCGGAAGGACGAGATGAGAAAGTCTACAAACTCTGGTTGGTCCTTCTCGGGAAGGGACAAGATCAGGATTCCATGCAGCAAGGCCGCGGCGGCTGAGAGCCCTGAGAAAAGGAAGAGCGGGCCCAGCAACGCGCTGTTCCAGAGTGGCCGACCGGCAAGTGTGCTGAGCAGAATGCCGGTATAGGTCCCCAGCGCGATGCCCACCAGCACATTCGCCAAGCCAATCCCAATCACCAGCCTTGGCCGGGCAAGAATCGCGTCACTGATGCTCACCAGCACCGGGAAGCGCTTTGCCAGCACGGGCAGCGCCTCGGGCAGGTGCGTGAGCGCGTTTGCCAGGAGCGCCGGGTAGACGAGCATGAGTATCCAGGAGCCCCACGACATGGGTGAAGTAATCTGGAAGGTCAGGTACAGCCGCCAAACGTAAAGCTTGTGCCCCAAATCCAAAAAGAGGGCAAACATGCCGAGGCTGAGCCCTATCAGGCCGAGAATGGGACCGAGGGTGCAGCAGATCATGGCCTCGCGCTGCGTGGGACGCGTTACCAACAGGCGCACACCGGCAATAATCATCAGGCCGGCCACCAGCCCGCCCAGAAACAGATAAACAGCTATTTGCCAACCCCAAATGCTGAAGCTCGGGTCGATCATCGGATTATGACGCGAAGTTGTGAGTTCAATCAGTGGGTGCATGGCGCCTCAAATCAAGTATCAAGTCAGATAATAGATGCACGGTTTGGTGCCGGCTTCGGGCAGCAGTACATGATGGTTGCGCGAAGCAAGCAGTTTGCTCACCTCAGACTCGGGGTCTTCCAAGTCACCGAAGTGCATGCAGTGCGTGGGGCAGACCGAAACGCAGGCCGGGTCAAGTCCCTTCTCCACGCGATGCACACAGAAGGTGCATTTGTCCGCGTAACCCTCCGGGTTGAGGAAGCGCGCGTTGTAGGGGCAGGCCGCGATGCAGGCCTTGCAGCCGATGCACATGTCATGCGTTACCAGCACAATGCCGCCATAGGCCACATGGCTCGCACCGGTGGGGCAGCAGGAAACGCACGGTGGATCTTCGCAGTGGTTGCACCGCTCCGAGAGTATCTCCAAGTGCAGGCTGGGGAAATCACCGCGCGTTTCCTCCACGATCCAGTCGCGCGTATAGCCCTCGGGAACGCCGTGTTCTGTCTTGCAGGCGGCCACGCAATCCTGACAGCCGACGCACCTGCGCGTGTCAATCACCATTCCCAAACGCGCCATCGTCAGACCTCCTGCTCAATCGTCACAAAATTCACGTGCATCCCGGTTCCACCGTTGATCGGGTCCGTTTTATAGCGTGTAATCAATTGCGTGTCACTGGCGCCGCGGTGAAACGCGCGACGCATTTCAGGCGATGTATGCCCAAAGCCATGCACCATGAAAACGCAATCCGGACGTATGCGCTCGGTAGCCTTCACCTTCACCCGTTCGCTCACCTTGCCGTCCTGGTTGCGCAGGTGCACATAATCTCCGCTCTTCACGCCCATCTGTGCCGCCTCCTTCGCATTCAGCCAGACCGAGTTTTCATCCATCAAATCCATCAGGATCGAGTTGGTCTGAGTGCGGCTGAAGGTGTGCATCGGCGCGCGTCCATACAGCAGCCGGTACCACCCGGCTGGCGGCTCCTCCGGCCTTGTATAACGCGGAACCGGGTCAAAGCCCGCCTTCTGCAACTGCGTCGAATAAAATTCAATCTTCTTGGATGGCGTATCAAAAATCGCCGGGGCGCCATCCTCGAAGTAGATCGGCTGCGGCGCGCCGAGAATCACCCCGTCGCGCTTCAACTGCTCATAATTCAGTCCCGCGGCCCGCACCCGGTACGACAGGTACTCCTCAATGTCATTCCACGGGTAATAGGCGCCCAGGCCCAGCTTCTCCGCCAGCGTCTTTGCAATCCACCAATTCGGCTTTTGGTCATCGGGCGGCGCAACCACGGGCTGGCGCATTGCCACAAACGGCGCTTTGAATCCCGGCGCGTTTAGGTCGTCATGGCGCTCCAGATAGATCGACTCCGGCAGCACCAGGTCAGCCCATCCCGCAATCTCGCTTGGAAGCACATCGCAGACCACGAGGAGATCCAGGTTCTGAATCGCCTTGATTGTATCCGCATGGCTCGGCAGCGAGTACATCAGGTTGGTTGCATACACAAACCAACCTTTAATCGGATACGGCTTGCCGCTGATCGTTGCATCACGCAAGCCGGTGCTGATTAATTCCGTGTTGAACGGGTACTTGTTGCCAGGGTTGTCCGCGGTCTCCTGCTTGGGCTCCGGGTACGGTGGGTACGGGTAAGCGGGGATTTCCACCTTGCTCGGGACCCAAAGCCCACCCTTGCGCCCCCATGTTCCAAGCAGCGCGGCAAGCAAACCCATGGCGCGGGCACGCTGTGTATCGTCGCCATACCAGGTCGAGTGGCGCCCGGTATGGATGAGCGTTGCCGGACGATAGCGCGCCATCTCGCGCGCCGTCGCGCGTATCATCTCCGGTTCGATGCCCGTCTCAGGATAAGCCCACTCCGGCGTGTATGGCGCAATCTCAGCAACAAACTGCTCAAAGCCGAACCCATACTTGTCAACATATTCCTTGTCGTACAGGTTTTCTTTGACAATCACGTTCATCCACGCCAGCAGCAGCGCAATATCCGTCCCCGGCTTGATGGGCAGGTAATACTTCGCCTTGCTGGCGGCCACCGAGAAGCGCGGGTCAACCACAATCACGCTGGCGCCGCGCCCCACCGCCTCGGCAAACTCCTGCACCTGCGTGTTGTGCATGTTCTCGCCAAGATGCGTCCCGATGAGCACGATGCAATCCGCGTTCATGATGTCGGTTCGCTCTGGGCTGCCGGGATCGGTGCCATACGTCACCGTATAGCCCGTATCGCGCGGGCCGGTGCACTGCGCGCCGGAGGGCGCAACAATATTGTTCGTCCCGTACGCGTGCAACGTATGCTTGAAAAACGAACCGCCCAACCCGTGGATGAAGGCGCCCATCGACTGCGGCCCGTATTCAGCCGCAATCTTTTTCATCTTGTCGGCCATGAAGTTCAGGGCTTCGTCCCACGTCACCGCCTTCCACTTCTCCTCGCCGCGCTCGCCGACGCGCATCAGCGGCGTGCGCAGGCGGTCCGGGTCGTTATGAGCGGCGACTCCGCCGGTGCCCCGTGTGCACAGGCGGCCATGCGAGAGAGGATCAAGCGGATTGCCCTCAATCTTCCATAGCTTTCCATCCTTGACAGTGGCAATGCCTGCGCACTGCCAAAAGCAGATGTTGCAGAAAGTGGGTACTGTGCGGATACCGCTCTCCTGCTGTTGTGCCGCCCGGGGAATCATGTGGTGGGCACCCTCATAGGCGCTTGCGGCGGCCACGGTTGCGGCGCTGATCTTCAGAAATCGACGGCGGGAAAGTGTGATCATTCAAACACCAATTGGTACAAGCTTGCGCGTAGACGTGCACAACCCTCTGTGACGGCGGTCACAGTATGTTTCTATCGTTTGGCGACCGATGCGAATCGGTGCATCGACTGAACCTGTCTCGACTTCCCGCTGCGGATGACAGCCCATCTCGCACATTGTCCCTAAGAAAATAGCGCAGCATCACTGCGCCCACTTCGGCAGGATGCAACGTGGCGTGGTGTACTTGCGAAAAGATTGAAAATCCGCGAAGGCCGCTGCCACACGCTTCTCTTTTTCGCTGTGACACTCAAGGCACGCGCCCACCAGCAGAATCCGTTGCTGCTCTTGGAGTGATAAGGGGCGCGCATGGTTGCGGGTTGATTGCGCATTCACCGGTTCTTTCAAAAACGCGATCCACGCATCGCGGGGCAGCCCGTCTTCGGCGCACGCGGCAAACCGCGGCTCAAAGCGCCACTCCGCCCTTCCATTGGCCACAACATAGGTCAGCTTGCCGCGCCCATATCCCAACGCTGCGGGGTTGGCGTGGCACGATTTGCAATCACGCGCCTTGCCGATGGTGTGTGGTGAGGACGGCGCGTAGAGCCGCTCGAAATGCTCCGCGCTTTTCTTCGCTCCGCCCTCATCCCCGCGCAGCCAGATCATTCCCGGGATGAAGGTCGTGATTTCAAGGCGAGCTGCCCCGTTGGCCTCGTGACCCTCCATCACAACTCCCAGCACCGGCGCATCGGCCAAATAATTTCCGCTCTCCTCCTGCCATCCGCCACGCACAAATTTCTGTGCCAAATAATCCCACGCCTCCGCCTTGCCGTCATACGTCGTGTGGCAATCAATGCACTGTGGGGCCCACTGCGCATGGCAGCTTTCGCAGCGCAGGCGGCTGTGCATTGGAGTTTGCAAGGAGCACTCCTTACCCATCGGCCGCGCTTCAACCGCCACGCGATCTTCGCCGACCAGCACTGTGGTCTTCCCCTGTGCGTTCACAAAGGCATTTGGATAAATGCCGTGCCCATCGCCGGCAAGGAGAAACCTTCTTCCCGGCGCGCCGGTCTTGAGCAGCCGCACCAGTTCGGCAGTCTCCGCATCCAGGTGGGCCGCGTCCGCGCTCTTCGCGCCACTTGCCCGATGGCAATCCACACAGGTAATGTGCACCGCATCTTCCTCATGCGCATGGGTGGCTCCATCCCCCATCACATCCAGTGCAAAGTGGCAATCCGTGCAGCCCATCCCTTTTTCAAAGTGCACGTCGGCGGGGTGTCTTTCAAAAACGCGGCCATCGGCAAAAACCCTGTACTGCGCGGGTCGTCCTGGCACTTGCTGCGCCGGACTCGCGTCGAGTCGCGTCTCCTGCCAGCCTTCGTAATTTGTCGCGATCCTCCCCGACCTGCTGTGGCAGCCCACGCAGGCTTCATGCGGGGGGCGCACGGTCAAATCCGGGTGGTGCATCACGCCGGTTGCAAATCCGCCTTGCAACTCCGCTGCCGACTCCGCATCGTAGCGCAGATGGCAGGCCGAGCAGCCGCCGCCGCGGCTCTCCTCGGTAATCGGCCCCGCCGAGATCTTCTCCGCGCCGGTATGGCAGGAGGCGCACAACTGCCGCAGGTGCTCATCGGCAGGCGTGTGCTTCAACTGCGCCACGTAATCGTGCGCGTCGCGATCATGTGTCTCGCCAAAAGCCCAGCGATCGACGGCCACCACGCCGCTCATCGTATTCATCAGTGAATCATTCACCCGCGGCAACACGCCGGCATGGCAGTTGCTTGTCGCGCAGGTCTTCTCCGCCACGTCCAAATTCCCCGGCGTCCTGGTCATGCCCGCGTGCGCGGATTTTTCATCCAAAGTGAAGGGATTGCCGAGGTGGCAGCTTGAGCATCCAATCACCGCCGGATCGTGCGACTTTGAAAGTCCCGTGACTTGGTTGTGACAAACCAGGCAACCTTCGCGCCGACCAGCGACCATCGGCACACGCTTTTGCATCCACACCTCCGCGGGCGGCAGATAAACCCGAGGCGGCAAAAATGAATGTGTCTCGCGCCAAACAGCCGCTGGAGATTCAATCTCCCACCCGGCACCGCGCAGCAGGTACGCCGGCAGCGACAAACCGGCATAAAGGATCGCCATCATTGCCAGAAAAATCAATGCGCGGGAGGCGGTGCGGGGAGTAAAAAGCGGTAATAAAATTGCCACTACCAGCGGCACTGCCAATATCAGCAGCACCACTTGCGGCCGCGGCAGCCAGTGCAGCAGCTCCTGCAGGCCCAGCAGGTACCACGGTCCTTTCTCCACCGCGGCCGCTTGCCAATCGAGTGCGGGAACAAAAAGCAGCGCCAGCAGGACCACCGGCGGCGCGCTCCACCACCAGGCCCGTTTGCTGGGCGCATATCTGCGCGCATGCTCGAAAATGACCAGCAAAAGAATCACCGTCGCGGTCGCGGCGTGTTGCAAGTAAATGACGGTCAAATCCCCGCCCAACCCGGTGAAAAAGACCGAGAGCACCCCGCCGATCCACGGTACAGATGCCAGCATCGAGCGCAGCACACGCAGCGCCTGCGCCGCCGTTACATCACCGCGCAGCAAAAAACCGGAAAGCATGGCCGCAATCAGCACCGGGACTGAAAGGCATAAGCGCAGCCAGACGCCAAATTGAATCCTGCGCTCCGAGCGGCGCAGCAGGTGCTCCACTCCATGCGCCAACGTGAAAATCAGGCATAGCTCCGCAGACCAGTTGTGCAAACTGCGCAGGTAAAACCCGAATGGATTTTTGAGTTCCAGCAGCGTCAGCGAGTCCATTGCCGCCACAGGGCGAAAGACGGGAACCAGAGCAATCCCGGTGGCCGCGCAAAGAAAAAATGCGGCCAACGCAATCATGCCCAGCGTGGGGAGCTTGCGTAGCCGCACCACCCACTCCCGCAACCGGCTCATCCCTTACGACCTCACCGTGATGCGCACAACTCCCGCCCGCTCATCGGCCTCGCAGCGCAGCGCGGCCAGCGGACGCTTCGCCGGGCCATGCACCACTTCACCGCGCAGGTTGAATCGCGAGCCGTGGCAGGGGCAAACCAGTTCTCCGGCCTCGATGCGCTGAATACGGCAGCCCATATGCGTGCAGGCGGCAGAAAACGCATGGAAGCCGGCGCCCTCGCGGATCAGGATGACATCGTCGCTGAACCGGACCGCCTCGCCGCTTGCCAGCGGAAGTTCCACCGTGCGTTCACGCGCCTCCTCTGTCGCCTCCGTGCGCCGCACCATGCCGTTGAGCAGCCACGCGGCGGGAGCAGCCCAAAGCAGATGAAGCGCTTTGCTGAAAATTTGTCGGCGTGACTGTTTTTTGATGAGCATGATGGAAGGCGGCAATCAGGGGCATTCTATCGGATGCCGCATCGATCGGCAATGCAGCCGACACGCAAACCGGCACTTCACCGGCCAGCGGCATCCGCGCTTTGGCGGCAGGCCGGGCACGGATCGCGGGCGAAAAAGCACATGGAACGAAGCGGGCTCAACCCGTTCCTCAAGCGGAAATTCGGTCTTTCTCTGCCTTGCTTCCATGCGACAGGCCCAACTCTTTCCTTTTTCTCCGGAGTGTGGAGCGGCTGACGCCGATGCGCTTCGCGGGCTCGGCTGCGCCGAGCCCGCGCGTCACGCTCAACTCCGCCAACTCCGCCAGTTTGTTTTTCTTTGTTGATTCCAGCCGCGCCGATCGTGTCGCCCGCGACATCACCCATGCCGTTGATCTCGTCGGCGGAGGCAATAAGGAACCCTTCGAACGATTTGCTCCGATCAGGCGGTCCGTCCTTCATGGCTCGCCTGACCGAATATATTTTGCCGTTGCCGCCACGGGCAAATCATCAGAAGCCCGACCTCACTCTTGCGCGCTCCAATACCTCTCGCCCGCGCATTGGCGGCACAATGCTCCCTCTGGTCCGCTGACTTCGCGCTGGTTCAAAATCTCTTCGCCGCACCGGGCGCAGTTGACCCGCACGCCGGGCCGGCCCACTATCTGCTTCCAGTCCAACTTCATCTCCACTTCGTTCCAGATCAAAAGCTCTTCATCCGGCAAAACCTGGTAGCCCTCAAGCTGCGCCTTCCAGCGGTTAGGCGCATCCGGCATGCAAGCCGCTGCGGCAGCGCGCGCCCCCGCGGCTGGCGCCACACGCATGGCGCGCTCCGCCTTCGTATCCAAAAAGGTAACCGCTACCTTGCCTTCGTCCACAAGGCGCATGGTGCGGTGGCCCATCGAGCAGCCGGTTGCCACCATCACGCCATCGGAGAAACAGCCGTCTGTTTCCACAAAGGCAAGCAATCGCTTGTCCTTCTGCGGCAACTCCAGTTCAAAGAACCGCGCCGCCAACAAGCCCATGCGCACACCCAGCACCTGCCTCGGGCACAAATGCCGGTGCAGAGCCGTTGTGCTTTGCAAATATTTTCTGATTAGATTCTTATCGTTCATGGCTCTTGCTATTGATTGTATCCTCGATGCAAGCGCAGCACCGCGACCGTCGGCACACGATTTGAGCCAATCAACACTGATTGAATTCGACGCCTTTGGAACTTAGCAGCCCGCGGTGCAAGTATGTAAACTCCAAGCTACTCGGCATCCGAAGATTAAAATGCCCATTGAATCAGGGGTTGTTCAGATTCTCGCTCAGAGCCAAGCTTGCACGACCACTGGCTTTCAAGCAGCCTGCGTTGCAAAGTACTGTTTCCGCAGCCAGAAAGCCACGTTGACCAATCCGATGAGTGCTGGGACTTCCACCAGGGGGCCAACCACTCCCGCGAAGGCTTCTCCCGATCCGAGCCCGAAGACCGCGACGGAAACGGCAATTGCGAGTTCAAAGTTGTTGCTCGCCGCGGTAAAGGAGAGTGTCGCCGATTGAGCGTAGTTGGCGCCGAGTTTCTTGCCCATCCAAAAACTGACCAGGAACATGATTGCAAAATAGATCACCAGCGGGAGTGCGATGCGCAAGACATCGAGGGGTAGTTTGACGATCAGGTCGCCCTTCAGGCTGAACATCACCAGGATGGTGAACAGCAGGGCGATGAGCGTGAACGGGCTGATGCGAGGAATGAACCGGGTGCGATACCATTGCTCACCTTTCGCACGAATGAGCGCGAAGCGAGTCAGCATACCTGAAAAGAACGGGATGCCGAGGTAGATGAGGACGCTTTTGGCTATCTGCCCGATGCCAATGTTCACTACCGTCCCGCGCAGCCCGAACCACGTGGGCAGGATAGTGAGGAAGACCCAGGCGTACAGGCTGTAAAATACCACCTGGAAGAGGCTGTTGATGGCTACGAGACCCGCAACGTAGTCCGTGTCTCCTTCCGCAAGCTCGTTCCAGACGAGAACCATCGCAATGCAGCGGGCAATACCGATCAGGATCAGGCCGCGCATGTAGGCGGGTTCG
>JABEBX010017740.1_pt1 | contig 11764 bp, 12 predicted proteins | sample 7245971 | NCBI WGS metagenome assembly JABEBX01 (sample SAMN14506365, study PRJNA622280) | hot springs metagenome | biome: hot spring [ENVO:00000051]|acidic hot spring [ENVO:00002120]; feature: spring [ENVO:00000027]|sediment [ENVO:00002007]; material: sediment environment [ENVO:01001048]...
AAGGGGAGCACTGATACCCCACAAGAGGCAACTGTAAGAATGATGCAGACCTCAAACCAAGAGGAACCTCCTATCCTTCAGATAGGAGAGGATGTCAGACAGTAGAATACTTTAACAAGGCGGTCGCGACCGGAAAGCAGATAGGGAAAGTTACGCCTTCAAAAGCATGGACAGATGAATTTTTGGATTGGGGTAAGAAATTAGATATGGCAAGGCCAAGAAAGATGAAAGAGAATAAAGGATTTAAATGGCTAAGGAGCGGAAGGGCGCAAGGCAAGATTATCGGTGGCTGCCTGGAATCTATCGTAAGTTTATCTGGTACCAAATACTGGCCTGACTACAATAATAAGATATTATTTTTGGAAATAGCTGAAGGCCAAGGGCAGAGCAAAGGCGAACCGTTGTCATATGTAGATTGGCATCTAGGGGAGCTGGATGCTTTAGGCGTATTTGGCCAGATTAAAGGCTTGGTATTTGGCAGGCCTTATGGATATAGCGATGAAGATGCTGAATTATTAAAGAAGAAAATAATAGAGCGGACGGAGGAATATTCCTTTCCTGTGTTATACGGCGCAGACATAGGGCATAGCGATCCGCAGATTACTATACCTATATCTACAGGAGTTTCAATAGATTCCGAAAAAAATGCCTTCGAATTTTTAGAGCCTGGAGTTGAGCAGTAGGCTGGCAATCCATAATCATTCGAATTCAAGCATCAAAGGACGGCTTGAAGTGTTTTCGTTTAATGTTCCAAAAACCCTTACGCCAGCGGCTTCTGAAACAAATGCATAGCCAGTGTATCTAACCTCTTTCTTGCTGAGGCTGCTCAGTATGTCCGTTATGCTGTAATCCCCTTTTCTGCCGGCATTCTGTTTGCCTTTAGCATGCTTGGACTTTGCCCGTCCAAGCTATGCTATGGCTTAGAACGCTTGTGATAATATTTAAGCGTTCGCCACTATGCATGCGATTTTCTATTCCTTTCCGCCCATGCGAAGCCACTCACCGTAGAGGCGTTTCTCCTGCTCCTCTGCTTCCTTCTTCCAGGCTTCGGATTCCCTTTGAAACCTTTCATTGGCTTCCTTCTCCTCCTTGAGATGCCTCTCAAGCACATCAGGTTTGAACTCCTTCATGAGCCTTAGGTATTCTGACTTGTACTTTGCGCGCAATTCGGCGTACATGTAAGAGCCGGCCATTGACTTTGGACCATTCTTAACAAATCCTTCTAATGATAGAAGGTCATCTATGTGCCTGCGATCCCTTGACCAGGATGCGCCCTTTATCTTTTCCTTTATGTACTGCGATTCTGTCGCAGAATATCTCTCTCCATGTGAAACTTCTTTGTCCATTATATCACAGCAGGTATTGCAGTCATCCCAGTATAAATTGATTTTTGCAAATAAAATTAATATTTGAATAATTTTTTATGAAAATATTCATTATTGTTAATAAATAGCGCAATTTATTCCGATTGCCCGGTTTAAAAGAGGTAGGGAGTTGGCAAATGCTATTTTTATTTAAAATGCAAAAGTTGTTCAGTAGATGCTGATAGAGATTAACAAGTTTAAAAAAACGGCAATGCGATAACGGGAAGCTTGCTTATTGGGATATTGTTATATATGCTTTTGCACCGAATCATAATTTATGGGGCATTGGCTGACGAGAGACGTTTTTCTTATATCGCTGTCGGCATTCTTCGCAGATGCGGGTTACCAGGCATTAATCGCAGGATTCCCCATATTCCTTGTCATATACCTGAAGGCGCCGGTTTATTACCTTGGAATAGCAATGGCTCTTGCTTATGGCATAGGCTCACTGTTCGCATATGCGGGAGGCAAGCTTGCCGACAGGTACAGCAAGAAGGGCATAGCCATACTTGGCAACATATTAATCCCTATATTATCTTTTACTGGATTTGCAGCATTTGCTTCAGAGGCAATCGCGCTTTTTTCCGGAGGGTGGTGGGCGAGGAACTTCAGAACCCCTGCGAGGAGGGCGATGATAGGCGACATATCAAGCAAATTGGAAAGGGGCAAGGTATATGGATTCCTTAACGCCCTCGATGTTGGGGGAGGCCTTGTCGCGGTAACGTATCTGAGCATTGGGCTTTACTTGGGCATTGCGATAAAATTCATTTTCCTTGTCACGATAGTGCCTATATTGATATCTACCCTGTGCCTTGCGCTTGTCAGTTATAAAGGCCTTCCCAGTAAGAAGCCTTCCGCAAAGCTCAGCAAAAGCATCGCAGGAGCTGCCCGCAGGATCAAAGCCAAAAAGCCCAGTGACAGAACCTACAAATCAGTCATAGCCGCAACAGCCATATACGGGCTGAGCTTCTACAGCCTGAGCTTCCCGGTGCTCACGGTTGCGCAGGAATCCAACAGCGTGCTCGGCGTGGCGTCGTATTTCCTGTTCCTGCTGGTGTCTGCGCTTTTCGGCTATATCGCAGGCGCTTATATAAAGCGCACGGTAAGGGGCTTGGCCTTTTTTGGATACATCCTTGCAGGCATAGGTTCGCTCATCATTGGCTTATCATTCCATTTCGGCATAGGAGCAATAGGATCGTATATTGGCATTGCGGTGATAGGGCTCGGAGCAGGCACAATAGAAACATTGGAGCCGACGATAATATCAATTATAAAAAAGAGAAGAAGCTCCGGGTCAGGTCAGGGCGCCCTCACTGCGTCGAGAAGCGTAGGGCTTTTCTTCGCGAACCTTATCGTAGGGTTCCTTTATGCTCTTGGCCCATTGTACGCATATGGATTTGCATTTATAATGGCAATGACCGCAGGGATAATACTGCTTGCTTTCGGCTCCTGACGCAGTGCATGTCTGCAGAAATTATTTAGCGTTATTAAAATGCGGTAAAGCCCAAACGTATGCGGGTTAACCCCTCGGCATTACAGTTATTTGATAGAATGCCAAATGCAGCATGCCAGTTTAATTGTTTTTCTTCCTTTTTTTGTCGATTATTTTTTTAGTGATGCTTTTCTTTATCTCGTATATGATTATCAGGAAGATAAGGCCCAGCCAAACGATGAGCACTGATCTGTCTAGAAAGCCCACCACCATCGCTGCAAAACCTATAAAGTATAGAAAGCCGGAGGTCTTTCCCTCGCCGAGCTTCATAAGAATAAGGATTATTGCTATCAGGGTGACTATGGCCCCTATTACAATCAGTATCGTATCTATAAAAAGAATCATGAATACTGCAATGGCTGCAAGTATGATTGTATAAAGCAGAATCCTCTTAGGTATTTTTACGCCCATGCACAAACACTGTTATTTACAGGTATAAGCTTATTTTAATATGTTTAAGGCTGTCAATATATATGCCTTTAATCAGAAAATTAAAGAATTTGGCTTTTGCTATGAAGGGCGTATGCTTGCAGCAAGGTTAATTGATTCCGGTAATTTTGCGCCTAAGCGTCTATTGATACATGCACGCCTTTGGTCCTACTCTCTCTCAGGAATGCACCGAGAGCCTTAGGGCCGTTCCGGGCATCACGTATTAACCCTTCCTGTAACGAGATTTTCTACGTCTTTCCAACGCCTAGCATGATTTTAATTCTTCGCCGATGTTCATGCCTGAGCTTTTGCCCTGCGCTGCATTAATCTTCTTAGGGGACCCAGCAAAATTCTAAGTCTTGCAGCTTATCAGCATTTACAGATTAAAAATTTACGCTCAATGCATAAGTGGCCGCCGAACTTATGCATTATCTTTACAAAAGCGGTAAGATTTTGCTTAATTAGAAAATAGTTTGATATCTGATATTAAGGCATTTCAACCTCGTGGCTCTCTTTCATCTGAAACTCATATGCATATTGGCAAAGCAGGATTAAGAAGCGCCAGAGCTAAATAGTATATTAAAAAAAAGTAAAAAAAGAAAACTTTAGGATTATACTTTCCTTACGTTCTTGGCCTTAGGTCCGCGGTCTCCCTGCTCTGTTTCGTACTCTACCGCATCACCTGGCTGCAGGTTTGCTCCTCCTTCTATCGCGCTGCTGTGCACGAATACTTCCTTTCCGTCGTCTCCTGTAATGAATCCAAACCCTCTTTCAGAGTTGAACATTTTCACTTTTCCTCTCACTAAATCACTTTTTATTCATTATATTTTAAACCAACTATTTTATAATGCATTGCATTTATTGGTTGATTTAGGGCCTGTGCCAGCCGGAGGGCTTTTTTAGCTCAACCGGCCAGTTTTGCGCCTTTTAATAGTATCTTCCAGCATAGGCAAAGCGCAGGCTAGGACAAGGTATTTAAACATAAAATGACATTACGCACTGCCTTTTAATGAATTCAGAAAAGAACTTGCTCATAGTTGCAAACCCGGGGACCGGGAAGACGACAAGGCTTGCTGAGCGCGTAGTGGAATTGCTCAGCAATGGAGTAGACAGCAAGGATATACTCTGCATCACCTTCACAGTGAAGGCAGCGCAGGAAATGAGGGAAAAAATCAGGCAGAAGGCATCTGAAAAGGGCATAGGCTTCGAAAGGCTTGCAGGCCTGAACATAAGCACATTCCACAGCTACGCGCTGGATTATCTGCAGATGTCAGGGAATGAATACGAGGTACTCGGAAACAACGCAATGAGGTTTTCAGTATATAAAAGCTTCAGGGCAAACAAGGCTTTCAATTACAGCAACGATTACATTATCGGGGAGCTCGTTCCAAAGGTGGAAAACGCAATAAGGTATATCAAAAGCTTTGGTGTAATGACCGAGCGCCTCGATTTAAAAAGAGCGAAAGAAGAGCTTGAAAAAATATATTATGAGGAAGAGATTAGCAATGTATCGCTCGAAGAGAACCTCAAGTTTATGGATTATTTCTTGGACGCATTCAGGGGATATGAAAGGTCCAAGCCGGAGGGCTTTATTGACTATAATGACATGCTTATAAAGTTCATTGAAAGGTTTGACGGGAAGAAAAAATACCGCTATGTTCTTGTCGATGAGCTCCAGGACGTCAACAACTTAGAGGCAGAGATTGCGGCTAAAAGCGGCGATACCCTGTTTCTTGTCGGAGACAGGAAGCAATCGATATTCGGCTTCCAAGGAGGGAGCACACGCAATTTCTTGAACTTCCAGGGCAAGGGAGACGCCGAGATAATTAATCTGAATACAAATTACAGGAGCCCGCAGGCAATCCTAGATTATTCAACGGCCCATTTCCTTTCGAATACAAAGGACAAAAGCTACAAAGATGAGCTTGACGGATTCACTGCGGCAAAAAATACAGAGGGCCGCGTAATACAGGTTTCAGCTGAAAGCCCGGAGAATGCCGCAGTTAAAAAGGCCATCGAAATGGCAAAGGCTGGGCAGGAGGTTGCAATTATAACTAGGGCAAACTCACAGCTTGTGAAGATATCGTCATTGCTCGATTCAAAAGGCATAGAGTATACAACAACGGCAAGCAGCTCTACCTCCAAAGCGGCAATGCAAGCGATAGTAAAATTCCTGAAAGGCATATTATACGATGAAGAGCACTATGTGATAGACGCGCTGTTTACGCCTTATTCCAATGTGCCGCTGAAAAAAGCCTTTGAAATATCCGAGAGGTTTTATAAGGAAAGGCTCAGCGTGCAGGAGCTTGAACGCATTGCCTCTCAATTTTATGGCGTCAAAAATGGAGTGTCCAAAATAAACGACCTTGAAGGCATATTCGAAAGATGCATAATGCCGATAAGCGTTTCGATAGGCAAGGATTATTTCATAACGGCTTCATCCATGCTTAAGAACCTGAAGGATTTTCTGGACGTGGTCAAAAACCCGACCAGGGAAGATTTCTTCGATTACCTTTCTATAACGGAGGACAGCTATGAGCCTATCGGGGCGCGGAAGGGGCTTGTGCTTACAACAGTCCATAAGGCAAAGGGGCTTGAATTTGGCAATGTGATATATGTGCCAAAAAAGCAGGCGGGGCGCTTCAGCTTTGTGGACGCAGTTGTATATGCAATAATAAAATCCGCGCTTGATTTGGATGTGAGGGAGGATTTTGAGGAGGAGGACCTCCGGGTGGACTTTGTCGCCTTCACACGCACAAAAGGCGACCTTTACATAGTGACGAGCCCGAGAGATTTGAACAGGTATTCAAATGATAAGGTAAGCGATGTCATTTCTATAGAGTCAGAGGCCGAGCCAGAGCCCCTTGGCGGCAATTTTGACGAGGCATACAGGCTCTTTGTGAACAAGGATTATGAAGCGACGCGCGCAATACTTGATAAAAAGGACCCTTGGCTGCTCAATGTGGTAGAGGGCTACTTTAACAGCGTCGACAAGCTGTCGTATTCGCTCATAGAAAAATCTAAGGACCCGTATGAATTCTTAAAGCGTTATATTTTCAAAATGCCGCTCTTCAAGGAGGAGACAACGCGAGGATTAAACATACACAAGATTGCCGAAATGCTTTTCAGGAATGGGCTTGATGAAAAAAAGCTCAATGACGGGGAGAAAAGGTACCTGGCTAACATCAGATCAATAGGAGATTTTATATCGAAAAAATACAAAGCGTTGCAGATTGACGCAGAGATAAGCATAAGCATCCCGGTCAAAGACGCATTCGGCATAAACCTGAAAAGGGATGTAGGATTCGTAGGGATCATCGATGCGCTTTACAGATGCAAAGACGGCAGGTATATTATTGTAGATTACAAAACAGATAAAACAGACGAAGATGCATCTACGCACAGGAAGCAGCTTTCTGTGTATAAGCGCCTGCTTTCAAAAAGCATGGGAATCAATAATGAGGACATAATCGTTGCGATAGCCTACTTAGGATTGAAGGGCAGGATAAATACAGGAAAGCTTGAGTGGAAGCTGGATGACAGGCAGCCGCAAGAAAAAAGCATCAGAGCATTCGAGGAGGACCTAAGCAGGTTCGCCGCTTACATAAATGATTATGGCGCGTACGTAAAGGATCTTTCAGACTGCAAGGGCGGTGAGTCGCTTTTCGCGATGGTGAAGAAGGAGCTGCTTGCATGATGGATAGGCGCTTTTCTGACATTTTTTGAACGAACTTTTATATGAATATAGCGCAATATTAATGTTATAAAACTGCAATCATCTTTTCAGTAGGGGCTTTGCAATGGGATTTGGAGATATTTTAATAGTAATAATAGTGGCTGTCGATTTCTTTATATCTATTTGGGACGCTTATGCGAGCGGCTACAACCTCGGCATGATAAAGAAGAATAAGGATACCTCGAAATTCAACAAGGTAGCGGCATACTCCGGCTTGGGCTTGGGATTTGTAGGGGCGACGTACGTTCTCGCCATAGTCCTAGGCGTAATAGCTTTATACCTTGGATATATAGGGACCGGGACTCTAAACTTTCTCACAAGCATTGATTTTATAGTTTTGGGCATACTGATAATAGGATTCGGGATAGTAATAACTGCGCAATCAATAATGATAGCGGCAAAAAAGAAGAGCGCATGGAGCATATTGATAGCGCTTTATAATTCATTTGCCGTAGGTTTTGATATCTTTATATACATAGAATCGTTCAAGGAATCGATGGGCGTCATAAAAAGGGCCACAAGGAGCCAGAGGGGCAACGCCTATGTGATACTGCTCATAGCAGTGCTGATCGCTTTTGTGATAGTGCATGCAGCATACAGGCATGGCTACAAGAAAGCATATCCAGAGGGGTCTAAAAAGGTTATGCAGGGCATGGGCGTTGAACTGAAATGAGGGAGCCAAAGCCGTATTTTCTTAGGCAAAAACTGTTGCGCATATATCATTGCTTTAAGCAGTGCAGGCTTCCCAAGCTGGAACTGGCTTGATGCTGTATAAGCGCGAATTGGCGAGGCAAAGCCCAATGAAGAGCTGATTATGGCGCTAGACCTCTCTGCAGTCAGGCCTCAGCGCATTATAAGGGTGCTGAATACATGAAGAGCGTCAATCCTTCTCTTTCTGGTTTGTTAACAGGATTTCATGGCTTCTTGGAAATTCAAATTCGATTAATTCTTTAAGTACTTTTTTTAAATTATTATCGTCAGGCACTTCATAGTCTTCATTTTTAAAACCGTTTTCATGTATAAAATAAGTTTTATCTTTCTTTTTTATTGATATGATTCTATCCTTTTTCTTGCTTTTTAATGTAATTATCCTATCTTCTTCCATTTTGGTTAATACGAACATCACATTCTTTTCCGCAGCTTTTTTTGGCAGCCAGGGCATTCAATCACTCGTTATTTATCAGCATGAATCTCTTTATTATGGTACGCGGATATTTTTTATATCTATCCAGCATTTTTAGATTATGGCTAAATCAAAAGGCTTACTAAATCAAAAGGCTTAAATTATATAACAATAGAAATAATGCTGATGGTTTAATGGAAGAACAAAAGAAGGCTTCTGCTTTTAACTTAAAAGCTTATCAGATATTAGCGATAGTTGTAGTGGTTGCTCTTATTGTTATAGCTGCATACTTTATATCTTCAAAACCTTCAGGCCAAGCGGCTTCCACAGGAGACAATGTGAGCGTTTATTATACAGGATCATTTACAAACGGGACTGTTTTCGGGACTGATTTTGACGGGACTCCGTTGAATTTCACCATAGGCGCAAACGAGGTAATACCTGGATTTAACAATGCAGTCATAGGGATGCATGCCGGCCAAACCAAAAATGTAACTATACCAGAGGATGAAGCATACGGTCCGGTAAATCAGAGCCTTATAATAAGCGTGCCGCTTTCCGTATTCGGAAACAACACGGTAAAAGAGGGGGAGATAGTAACTAGCACATCTGGGCAGGAAGCACTTGTAGAAAGTGTAAATGCTACATCTGCAATGATAAATTTGAACTCTCCGCTCGCAGGGCATACGCTTGATTTCGAGATAAAACTGCTGGCGATACACAAATAATCCTTTGGCATGAGCGTTATTATTTGCACAGCATAAGCAGCTGTATGAATAAAAATAGCCGGAATGCAGGTTTTATGGCGACGATGGCATTTACTTTTTATATCGTCATTATTCTGTATTTATGGTTCATTGCGTAAAAGTCTTTGAATGCTTTCTTTCATGTATTTCAGTATTTCATTGGCAATTGCATTATTGGAATCAGTATTTTTATATAAAACTATATAGTTATTGTTGATTATAGTTGTGGGATTCCTAGAAAAAACATCATCCTGATTAAACTGATTTATTCTTAATAGCTCTAACCCATTTACCTTGGTGTTTAGCTCGGGATAAAGTTTTTCAATTGTTTTGGATCTAAAAATCGAGGAGAATAAAATAGAATTAAGATACTCTACGCCACTATTATATTTTATCAGCTCATCAAACGCCGAAGAAATGGCTTTTACACACTTCTCTTTATCCCCGTCTTCATCCTTTTCTAGTATTCTGCGCAGAAGTTTTTCGTTATACTTTATCTCTCTTATTGCAGGATAAGCATCGTAAAATGCTGGTTTATCCTGCGCCGGTTTATCTTTTTGAGTAGTCTCCATTAAAATTCACTAATTATCACTTGAGTGATATTATATTTATGTTTTTGCATGCTTTCCCAGTTAAAAACCCTTAAGCGTCATTAGGTTTTGTGGCTGTAGATTCTGCTATTGTTATCACCACCTTTATGTTCTTCTTCGAACTCAATATATCGTATGACTTAAACGATTCCAGGGGTACCCTTTCCGTAATCATGCTTTCCAGCAGCTTCGGATGCAGCTTTTCTATCGTCTGCATGTCTTCTGCGCCCTGCATAAAATGCTTTATGTTCGAATTGACAGAGCCTATTATGACTTTGTTGCCAAGAACCATGCCGTAATTGAACTTCGCCATGTCAAAGCTTTCCTCATAGCTCCCCCCAGTAACGCTGAGCAGGCAGACTATGCCATTAAGCCGGGTCAGGCCCAGCGCCTCCTTTATAACTGCAGGATTGCCGGTCAGTTCAACTGCTATGTCTATCGGCAGACGCACCTTGCTTTGGATGTCTGAGATAGGGATTTCCGCGGAATTTATATGCGTTATTCCGAATGCCCCATAGATCTTATCCTTCACTGGGTTCTCACTAGTCCTGTCTACAGATATTACTTTCAGGCCCCTGAGCCTTAATATCATTGCGGCGAATAGGCCGACAGTGCCCGTCCCGAGCACTACCGCAGTTTTCGGCTCCCACACCATTCTTTTCTGGACCTCGAAGATCTGCTTTACTGCTTTCTCCGCTATGCTCATAGGCTCTAGCATTACCGCGGAATTCTTTATCGCCACAGGTATTTTGACAAGGTATTCGGGAATTTCTGCATAATATTCTGTCATGTAGCCGTGCATGCCCTTTATGCCGCGCTCAGTGTAATCGCCCTTTATGCACATGTCAGATTCGCCCGCCTTGCAGTTTATGCAGTCGTCGGGCCTTCTGACAGTGGCAACGACAATGTCGCCCACGCTCATACCTTTTACTGCTGAGCCTATCTGGACTACTTCACCGAGGGATTCATGGCCTTCTATAAGGTAATCACAGCCTTTCGGCGCTTCGCCGTAAAGCCCTTCCCCTATCTCCTTGTCCGTTCCGTCAAGCCCAAGCATCAGCACTTTGACAAGGACTTCGTTTTCATGCACTTGCGGTATTTCAACATCCCTTATCGAAAAGCTCCCCGCTTTTTTCGGTATTATTGTACCGGCTTTCATCGTCTCCATATATTTCACGTCATTTCATCAATACAGCGCGCACAGGCGCAGCATCAGCGTCTATTTTTATCGGGAACCCGTAGAATTTGTACCTGCCGGGCCTGATCCCCTTAAGGTAAAGGCCTTCGAATATTAGTATATTATTCCTTAGCAGTGCCTTATGCACTGACATGTCCCCACCAAATTTTTCTATGCCCAGGTAATCTATGCCAACGGCTTTGACCCTGAGCCCTGCAAGATACCTTGCCCCGGAGATGTCAAGATAGGCATAATCCTTGTAAAATCTCCTGTAGCCGGCATTAGAATTCTCAGTTTTCAGGAGAACTATGTCTCCAGCATTTATTTTTATCCGCGACAAGTGCGATTCTGTTATGCTTTTGCCGCACTTGCCCACATCTGCAACTATCGCGTCGCCGAAAAAGGATGACAGGCTTGGCTTTGATGTGGACCATCCCTTTGCATAAACGTGCAGGGCGGAATCGAAATGCGTGCCAGTATGGCTTCCTATCCTTATTAGCGATTCGTTTGTCTTTTTATTAGGAATGGATGAATAGCGCTTGATCACTGGCTTGGGATTATTTGGATAAACGGTCATGCCCTCATATATAGGAAGCGATATGTCGTGACATCCTCCCACGACTGAAGTCGTGGGCTTCCAATGGTGGTTTTTATTGCTCACGATGCCCACCAAATATAGTTCCTGATTCAACGACCCGGCTTGCGATGGACTGCTGTTGTTCCATCGTATTGGCCAAATCTCCAGAGGCGTGACTTCCCGATTGTCCATCGGTAGCTCTTTTGAGTATGTTTATCGACGCATTCAGATCCCTGTCCTTTGACATTCCGCATTTCTTGCAATTGAATGTCCTTTCAGACAGAGGCATATCCTGCACATTTCCGCATTCACTGCATGTCTTCGAGGTGTCCCTTGGATTCACACCGACAACCCTGCAACCAGCGCTTTCAGCCTTGTAACAGAGCATTTGGATGAATTGCGCCCAAGAGGCATCCTGGATCCCCCTTGCAAGATGATGATTCTTCATCATGCTTGCGACTTTCAGTTCCTCGTATGCGATGAATGAGTATGAATTGACAAGATTTGTTGAAACCTTGTGAAGATAGTCC
>JABEBX010020579.1_pt1 | contig 11764 bp, 6 predicted proteins | sample 7245971 | NCBI WGS metagenome assembly JABEBX01 (sample SAMN14506365, study PRJNA622280) | hot springs metagenome | biome: hot spring [ENVO:00000051]|acidic hot spring [ENVO:00002120]; feature: spring [ENVO:00000027]|sediment [ENVO:00002007]; material: sediment environment [ENVO:01001048]...
CAAGAAAGGGCACTATCCACTCGAAGCCCCACTCCAGCGGCCGCACTACGCGATTTTCATCACGCGTCGTCAGCCGCGTCTCCCACGCGTACATCCAGCGCGCATACCATTTGCGAAACATGAACGTGATTTGATTTTATCAGCGCGCAAGGATGAGGATCGCAGCCCGGCAACTCGCAAAATTGCATGAACACGCGGTGGACCATCGCCCCGCCGGATGCGCATCGTTCATCTGTGATTGCCCGTCGCGGTAGGATGATCCCATATGCGCCAGCCGAGCAAAACCGGAACTCAGCCAGGCAGAGAGTTGCTGCGGGCCGGTGGGGCTCGTATCGCTTTTTTTGGCGGCAGCTTCGATCCACCGCATTATGGCCACCTGGCCGTAGCGCGCGCCGCCCGCGACGCTTTCGCACTGGATCGGGTTCTTTTCGCCCCCGTCGGTGTGCAGCCGCTCAAACCCGGGGGCGCAGCCGCAGGTTTCGCAGAGCGACTGGCCATGACGCGCATCGCAATCGCGGGCGAACGGGGTTTCGAGGTCTCGACAATAGATGCGCCCAGGGAAGACGGCGCGGCGCCCAATTACACAATCGACACGCTCGAAGCCCTACGTTCCACTCTCGCGTCGGGCAGCACGCTCTTTTGTCTCCTGGGCGCGGATTCGTTTCTTGCGCTGCGGCATTGGCGCCGCGCCGTGGAGATTCCCTTTGTCGCCCCATTGATCGTAGCTTCGCGCCCAGGGCAGCCACTGGATCGCCTTCATGAGGCATTGCCGCCCGAACTGGCCCTGGAGCCCGCGCCGCGAGACGAAAGGACCGCGGCCGGTGTTGAGGTGCGCAGCTGCTATTTAGTCAATCCCCGCGGGGACCGCGCCCCGTTCTACCTCCTGCCGGGTTTGCACGTTGAGATCAGCGCCTCCGAGATTCGGGAGTCGATTCGCGCCCGCACGCAGGCAGCACCCGACAGCGCGGCAATCGCCCGCGACCTCGTACCCCCGCAGATTCGCGAATATATTGCCAAACACAATCTCTATCGCTCGTAGCGCGGGCCTTCCCGCCTTCTGGTTCTCGTCGTTCCGCAGTCCCGTTTTGCTACGATGAAGACGGGAGAACGTAAGACTGCATGAAACTCACCCCAGCGCAGAAGCAAACGCGCGTCCTCGTACAAACCGCTGCCGAGGCGTGTGAAGACAAGAAAGGCCAGCACACACGGATTCTCGAACTCGATCCTGCCGACTCGGGATTGAGCGACTTTTTCCTCATCACCTCGGCCTCCAATGACCGCCAGGCCGTCGCCATCGCCGACGAGATCGAGTTGCGCCTCAAGCGCCGGTTCGGCATCTATCCGAGGTCGGTCGAGGGACGGCGCAACGGCGAGTGGATTCTGCTGGATTATGTCGACTTCGTCGTCCATGTCTTTCTGGCCGACCGCCGCGCCTTCTACGACATCGAGCGGCTGCGCAATTCCGCGCGCCCGCTCACGCCGGCCGAGTTCGACGCCGAACTGAAGGCCGCGCTGGCTGAGAAGACACGCGCTGTGCGGACAAGATCCACGGCCGTCAAAAAGCCGACGAAGGCGAAGGCCGACGAGCCTGCAGCTCGCACTTCCGCCAGGAAGAAGACGGCGAAGCGCTCCGCGGAGAAGGCTGCGCCGGGGCAAAAGGCTGCCTCCGCGAAGAGGCCGGCAACTCGCAAGAGTACGACAATTAGAGCAAAAACCAAATAGTTCGATCACTGAGCGCCCTTGGCGCGAAGTCGGGTAAATGCAAAAGGGCGTCCGCTCCGAGCGGACGCCCTTTTGCTGTTTCGGCGATTGCCGAAGGAGTTTAGAAGATTAACTTGGCGTTGAACTCGATGATCCGGATCGATGGATCGCCTCCCAAGCCCGATCCGTAGATGTTGGTCGGCGGACCCTCTGCGTAAGTCGAAAGGCCTAAAATGGTGGGACTGTCGAGGCTGTCGTACGGTAAGCCGAAGCTCGGGTGGTTCAAGACGTTGAAGGCTGTGATGCCGGGTTGGAACTTCGTCGTTTTGCCCAAGTGCGGAAGCATGAAGGATTTGCTTAGCATCAGGTCCATGTCGAAGTAGTGCGGTCCAAAGAACTGGTTGCGGTCGTAGGCACCGAAAGGAGATACCGTGGGAGTGACCGCCCACGCTGGATTGCTCGTGTTTCCGTTAACATCCAATGGGTTCTCATTGGTGAAGGGATAGTCTGGGAAGTTGGTGGATCCAGGTACTACCTGCCCGTAAGTGCCCGTTGCCGGCAGCGTTGGCTCGTTAAAGCACGGGTTCGTGGTTGAGCTCGGACCGCAGTGGTGCGGCGTACCCGGAGCTGGAGCCGCCGAGACAACCTGGGTTCCATTGCCGTAATTCCCGATTCCGAAGTCGCTCGTCAGGACGTTCGGAGTAAATGGGGTTCCGGTGTTGAAAAAGATTGATCCGCCAAGCTGCCAGCCTGCGGTGACGATCTTAGGTCCTCCGTAGTACGGCACCGCGTAGAGGAACTGAGCGGAGATATCTTGGCGCACATCGTAGTCCGCGTTGCCATAGTTCTGGCGCAGGTTGTGAGGGTTCATCTGCGAGACAATGCTGATGCCGTTCCCGCTGAAGGGAAGGATGCCGCCGTTGGAAATCTCGTCCAGTGCGTGGCTCCAAGCGTAGTTCACTTGCGCGGTCAGGCCCTGACCCTGGTGGAGGTAGCTGGCGATCAGGCCGTTGTAGTTGGAGCGTGCCTGGCTTTCGATCTCGTTTACCTCGCCAAAGCTGGGAGCGGGGGATGTGTTAGCAGGCAGACCATACTCGCCGTAAGGGTCGGTGGTGCTTACATATGCATTCGCGCCCATGTTCTGGTTCGGCTCGTGGTAGCCGTGATTTCCGACGTAGCCGACCTGGATGCTGTCAAAGCGGCCGAACTCCCGCTGGAGCTGCAGATTCCACTCCTCGTATGTGGGATATTGCAACGACGCCGAGACCGTTGTGAAGCTCGGAGGCACGAAGCCTGGAGTGGCTGACATGCTATTGAAGCTTCCACCTGCGGAGAAGCCTGCTATGAAAGTTTTGTTCGCGCCGGACATCAACGCCTGCGCGCTTTCGTTGCCGCTTGTCGTGATGTTGGGCTGCAAGGGCATGAACGTAGGCGGAGCACTGGAGCCGGTCGGGTTGCCGGCCGATACGAAAGTGTTGGTCAAGGGGGGATTCATGAGCATGTCGTCGGCAATCGTGCCTGGGAAGACGTCAGTAAAGAAGCCGATGCCGCCGCGCAGTACGGTCTTCGATCCCCCGGTGGGCGACCAGGTGAAGCCGAGGCGCGGCTCAACCGCAGCTCCCGAATACTTGGTGAAAGCCTTGGCGAGACCGTACTTGATCTGCTGATCATAAGGGCCTCCGGGGTCATCAAGCGGCGAGGTTGCCGCCAGGGTGAAGAAGTTGCCTCCGAAGTTGGAGAGCGCATTGACTGGGCTGGATGGATTGGAGTTTCTCTCGACCCGGACGCCCATGGTGATGATGGCGTTCGGGATCGGCTTCCAGTCGTCCTCGGCGTAAAGGCCGAGGCTGTACAGAGAGATCGGAACATCGAGCTTGGTGGGGAAGCTCTGTACGCCTTCATCCGAATATCCCCCTGGAAAGGAGCCGTCGCTGTTTTTGACGAAAATCACTGGCGATGTTGTCTCCCCTGGGTCGTAATCGGAGATATCGTCCTTCTTGAAGTAGACGCCGGTCTTGAAGGTGTGCTTGCCCAGTGTATAACTGAAGTCGTCGTTGAACTGATACTGCGTGGCGTTGCGTCCCTCCGGCCAGGCGGTAGCGTCGGGGTTCATGTTCGTGAGGTAACCATCTAGAAAATCCATAGCCATCCCCACATTTGGCACCACGGGTTCGGAGTTTGCCAACCCGTAAGTGCCGGGGAAGGTGCTTGCCTCCAACGCCGGATTGTTGGAGAGGAAGAGCGCGCCGTAATGGGAGCCGGCCATCAGGAACTGGTTGACTCCGTTGTTGCCGATGACGTGGGTCCAGCCGAATTGGCCCTCGTCATCCGGCTGCTCGCTCGAGGCGTCAAAAGCCGGGTTGATGGGATCGGTATAGGTGGGCTGCACACCGTAGTCCCACTCGTAGTGCGCCCAAACCTTGTCGTTGGGGCCAAGGTTCGCGTCGAAGCGCCCGGTGACCATCTTCTCTGTCATGCTGAGCTTCGAGGGAACTTCGAGCGTCGTATTACCGGTACCTGTGTTCAGGGTGTAACCGGGTGTGCCGTTGTACAGAGCGAAGATTTCGTTGTAGAAGCTGCACTCGTTACCGATGGTGCTGCCAGCACCATAGCCATTCGTATACAGCAAGCCGCTGGTGCAAGTCCCAGGAACGTAAGAGGTGGTTCCAGTGCCGCCGGTAATGAAGTTTTCATAGCCGAGAGTGGGCAAATAGAGGGTATGCTCACTGGAAGTGATGAAGGAAATCCCCTCGGTGTTGGCGAAGAAGAAGAATTTGTTTTTCTTGATGGGCCCGCCGAGCGAGGCTGCCCATTGATTGAAGTTAGAGTAGGGACGAGCTACTGGAATATTTGGACCTGACCCTGAGTAGCCGTCGTAGTTTGGATTCTTGTTGAACCAGTTATTGGCGTTCATGGAGTCGCCGTTCCAGGACCAGAGAGCGTCGCCATGAAAATCATTGCCGCCAGACTTAGTGATTTGAGAGAGCTGAACGCCAGAAAATTGGCCATATTGGACATCGTATGCGTTGGTCACGACGCTGGTTTCGGCGATGTCATTCAGGCCCAGCAGAAGGTTCGAGGGGCCGGAGTTGTTCAGATTCAGGAAGGGGTCGTTGACCTCCATGCCGTTGACGGTGAAGTTATTGGATGTCCCGGGCAGACCGAAGGCGGAGAAGTTTCCGTAACCAAGCGCGCCAGTGGAGGAGTTCGAGGTGGTGTTCATCATCACACCGGGCTTGGCTTGGGCCGCATAGGTAATATCGCTGCCAGGGTTGGGAATGTTCTCCAGTTGCTCCGTACTGACCTGAGTGCTTAGCTGTGCGCTGTCGGTTTGTAGAAGCTGGGCGGCAGCGGTAACCTCAATCGTTTGGGATGTGGATCCCAAGCCCAGGACGAGGTTCTGCACGGCGACCTGTCCGACGCCTACCGTCACAACTGCGGATGAAATCTTGAATCCCGTGGCCGATGCAGCCACGATGTAGTGGCCCGGCTGAAGCAGTGAGAACCGGTATGCACCGGTTCCCGATGTCGCCATGGTATTCACAGAACCGGTTTCCTTGCTGGTCGCCGTCACCTTGGCGCCGGGAATAGCCGCACCGCTGGGATCCAGCACTGTTCCGGCGATGTCGCCGGAGATGTAGGTCTGAGTTCGCGCAACCGGAGCGGTGGTGGTCACCAAGAAGCCGATAAGTGCCAGCATGCTCACGGCCAACACAGCGCCATGTAAACGGGAAGTACGCATCAGAACTCCTCCACGGATATCTGCTCTGGAAAAACCCGCAAAGGTTCCTCACAGGGCAGGTTGGGCGCTTTCTGGAGCTTGATGAGGAAGTCGAGCTCCGATTTCGCGCGTTACTCTAAAAAGCCGTTCAATCAAAAGCCGTTCACTAGCTACTTAACAGACCGTTCCTGCGAGCGCAGACGCGCTCGGGCTCGGCCTTATGTCCCTGGTGTAATGGTCCTGCCGACGGCCCGCTGAATGTGACTGGCTGGCACTGCAAGCCTCTTACTCGTGACTTGTGTTATGAATGCACGCATCATGCCATTCTCGAACGAGACGCACTAATACCCTAAATATCAGAAAATAAACGAAAAATTCATTTTTATATCCTGTTGACACGTCTGGCTATATATGGTTTTTCATACAAAATTAAGTTCTCATTCCCAATTTTCGTCACGATTTCCAGATTTGGGAGTCGTTGATGGCTCACTCCTGCGCCACGGTTCCTTGCTTTTTGCTGTATTCTCCTGATCATGCAGGTGGCTCTGGCTCATGTGGGCGCGCGGGACGCTTCAAAGGATGGCTACGAGACGCTCATCAATAGCTATCTCAAACGCTGCGCTGGATGGATCCGCTGCTCCACCGAGGTCTTCCGCACCGAGGCGGCGCTGCTTGAATGGCTCAGGAAGCTGCGCGGGCGGACGGAGCCGGCGGTTCTGTTTCTCGATCCGCACGGCAAGACGATGACCTCGGAGTCGCTGGCGGCGTGGCTCGGCCGGAGTCGCGACGGCGGCGTGCAGCAGGTTGTGTTCGCCATCGGGCCGGCCGACGGCTGGTCACAGCAGGCGCTGGCCGAGGGCAGGCGCCGCGGAGCCCTGCTTTCGCTGGGATCGATGACGCTCGCGCACCAACTGGCGCGCCTCGTCGTCGCCGAACAGATCTACCGCGCCTGTACAATCCTCGCAGGGCATCCGTACCACAGAGGTCAGAGATCAGAGATTGTGCGGCCGATGGGCAACGGCCTTCGTCGAGGAGATCCATGAACACAGAAGCAAACAGCCGGCGCGGTTTAATCCTGATCAACACCGGGCCGGGCAAGGGCAAGACCACGGCGGCGCTGGGTACGGCCATGCGTGCCGTTGGCTGCGGCATGAAGGTGCTGATGCTGCAGTTCATCAAGGGCTCGTGGCACTACGGAGAACTCGACGCCGCAGAGGCCTTCGGCGGAGACTTCGTGCTCAAGCAGATGGGCCGCGGCTTTGTGAAGGTCGGCGGCGCCGAGACCGATCCGGAAGATGTGCGTCTCGTGGAGCAGGCCTGGGCCGAGGCGCGCCAGGCAATCGACTCCGGCGAGTGGGACCTCGTCATCCTCGACGAGATCAATTACGCGATCAGCTACAAAATGCTGGATGCGGAACGGGTGGCCGAGGCGCTGCGCGCAAAACCGGAGATGGTGCACGTGATCCTGACCGGCCGCAACGCGCATCCGCTGCTGATTGAGCTGGCCGACACGGTGACGGAGATGCGCGAGGTAAAACATGCGTACCAGAGGGGAATTCTGGCGCAAAGGGGCATCGAATACTAACTACAATATATGGCTCCGCCCCACGGCGCAGCCATGTACAATTGGGTTCGATATGACCTGGTTCAAGCGCGAGAACAGCGACTATTCAGCTTCGGGCACCGTTCCGGTCGCCGGGAACGGTGCAGGCGCGAAGAACGTGCGCACCGAAGGTTTGTGGGTCAAGTGCCTCGGCTGCCGCCAGCCGCTTTACAAGGCCGACCTCGAAGCCAATCTGATGGTCTGTCCAAAGTGCCAGCACCACTTCAAGCTCGGCTCCCGCGCGCGCATTGATCTGCTGCTTGAGCCCGGCTACGAGCTGGTTGATCGAGGTCTGCGCTCCACCGATCCGCTGAACTTCGTCGACGTCAAGCCCTACAAGCAGCGGCTGCTCAAGGCGCAGGAACAGACGGGGCTGGATGACGCCATTCTCAACGCGCTGGGGCGGATGGGTCCGCATGAGGTGGTGCTCAGCGTCATGGAGTACGGCTTCATCGGCGGCTCGATGGGCGCCGTTGTGGGTGAGACCATCGCCCGCGCCGTCGATCGCGCGCGCCTGACGCGCAAGCCGCTGATCGTGGTGGCCGCTTCGGGCGGCGCACGGATGATGGAAGGCGTCGTCAGCCTGATGCAGATGGCCAAGATCTCCACCGCGTTGGCCCAGTTGGACGACGCGCGTGTGCCCTACATCTCCGTGCTCACCGATCCCACCACCGGCGGCGTGACGGCCAGCTTTGCCATGCTGGGCGACCTGAACATCGCCGAACCTGGCGCGCTGATTGGCTTCGCCGGCCCGCGCGTCATCGAGCAGACCATCCGCCAGAAGCTCCCCGAAGGCTTTCAGCGTTCCGAGTTCCTGCTGGAAAAAGGCTTTCTGGATGCCGTTGTTCCGCGCGCGCAGATGAAGCCGTATCTCATCCGCGCTCTCGAGTTTCTGAAGGCTCCGGAAACCAAATAGCTGGGAGGTGGCCTCCCACGCTTTTTCACCGTCGTGCCCGGAAACACAATGAGGCACAGTCGGTTTCACTCACCATAGACTCCGATGCCCCGCCCAGGATTGGGCGGGGCATCGGAGTCTATGGATTCAAACATCTACGATGGCCGTGCGCTAGAACTGCAGACGCAAGGCTCCCTGCAGAACGCGCGCGGTGCTGGCGGTGCCGGTGATGACGCCAAAGCGGCCGCTGGCCTCGGTGATGTCTGTGGATGGCGTGTCGAAGCTCGTGTGGTTGAGAACGTTGAAGGCATCGGCGCGGAACTGGAGATTAAGCTCGCGATAGAGCGGGAAGGTCTTGCCAAGGCCCATGTCCATGCTGAAGTAAACAGGCCCGCGGAGGTTGTTGCGGCTGCCGATCTGGAAGCCAAGGGGGCCGGCGTAGTCGGTGAGCCGGGGGGCATCGTTGTCTGCGAAGGCCCACACGGTTCCGCTGGAGTCCTTATGGATCTTCATGCGCATATCCGCGATGCTGCCTGTGAGCCGCGCCGGGGCATCATTGGCGTAGCCGGCGACAAAGGCATTGGCGGCCGCAAAGAAGACATTGCCGGTATGCCAGTAGGGCAGGCCGCTCAACTGCCAGCCGCCGATGGCTTCATTCAGCCAGAACGGCGCATTGGCCGCGAAGGTTCTGCCCCTGCCAACGGGAAGGTCATAGATGAAATTGCCGGTGAGGTTGCTGGTGACGTCGAAGTCGGAGCTGCCGCGGCACTCTCTCGGACGGAGAACATCGCAGATGAAGCCGTATCCGCCGATCGCCGGCGCATTGGCAATCACGGAGACGTTGTCGATGGAGTGCGCCCAGGTGTAGTTGAGGTCGAATTGCAGGCCCTGACTCACGTTCTTGTGCAGCGTAATCAACAAGCCGTTGTAGCTGGAGAAGCCCATGTTGGTGTAGTAGGTGAACTCGGAGAACTGGGAGCCCATGCCCACATTGTCGGGAATCAGACCGAAGTACGAAAGCAGCTGAACGGTGTCGGCAAAGTCGCCGCGCCCGCTATAGGGTTGGAGGCCTCTGGCCACAAGATCCGTATTGCTCTGGAACCCGAAGTTGACACCGGCTCCCGGCGTGACAACATCTTCAAACCACGGCTGAGGCGTAACAATCGGAACCGGTTGTCCGGCTCGCTGCGCCTGATAGAGTTGCTGCTCCATGTTGGCAAACGCCTGGGACATCATTTGTCCTGAGGCCTTGTCGGGAAAGTCAATCAACTGGTTGGCGTCGGCCTGGCCCAGGAGACGGCGGCCGAGACGTCCCACGTAGTTGATCTTCAGGATGAGATTGGCAGGCAGTTCACGCTGCATGCCGAAGTCGTAGGTAATCGAATAGGGTGTACGCAGGTGGTCGTCCACGCCTTCGTTGAAGGCCTGTCCGTTGGCGAGGCCATAGGGCGCGCCGCCGCTCACAAAGGGCGTAAAGGGAGGTTTAATCGCGGTGGGGGCAGCCGGTGTGGGAGGCTGGCTGGAGGCGCCGAATCCTCCAAAACGAAGGTCACCTGTAAGCGAAGTGCCGAATGGCAGGTTGGCGTTGTTCTGAAAGAGATAGGAATACTGGGAGGCCTGATACTGGATGGCATTGACGATGGTGTGGTCGTAGATAATACCGGCGCCGCCGTTAAAGACCGTCTTGTTATCGCTGGTAGGACTCCAGGCGAAACCGATCCTGGGCGCGAAGTTGTCATTCTGCGGTCCGAAGTAGCCGGCGGCGTTATTCGCCTTGCCGCCCAAGACATAGTTGATACAAGGAACACCCGATCCCTGGGTGGCGTTGCAGTCAGTACCCGAGCCGCCGATACCGGCAGCATTTTGGGCTTCGCGATAGCCGAAGTATTTGCTGAAGCCCATGTTGGGCAACGACTCGATGCCATTCACCTCATAGGGAACGCTGTAATTCTGCCAGCGCAGACCCAGGGTGAGTGTGAGCTGAGGGGTAAGCTTCCAGTCGTCGGCGAAGTAGAGTTCGGTCTCGTAGTAGCGATAGTGCGTCGACAACCCTGAACCTTGCGTCACAACATTCCCTTGAGCGTTGTAGTTGTACGTACTCGAAACACTGGCGAAGTGGCCAAGGAGATAGGTGAAGTAGGTATCGTAGTTGTTCGTCGCGTTCGGATCGATATCGCTGGGCTCCTGCGCCGCGTTCAGGCTCGACAAGCCGCCACCGAGACCGATCGCTGGAGAGTTATAGTCCAGAATGGTATTGCCCTGAGGATTGATGTACTTGAAGGTACCGCCAAACTGGAAGTTGTGTCTTCCCTTGGTCCAGGTAAAGTCGTCGCCGATGACAGGAATGGGATAGGTGCGCGCCTGGGCGTTGCTGGCGCTTGCGTAGGGGCCCGATATCACCGAGCCGCCCGATCCGTTGGTACCCCAGCCATTCGTATATTGGAACGCGCCGGTTGGATTATAGGTGTTGGGGAAATTGTACTCGGTGACGGTTTCGCCATACCAGACCTTGTTTGTCTTGTTGGCGCCAATGGCCCAGTCGTGGCTGACGACCCAGTGGTAGCTCTTGTCCTCAAAGGGAAACGTCTGCGGATCGCCCGGGAACTGGATCGGGTTCTGCGTGGCCGTCTCCCGCGTGACGCCTCCGGTCACTGAAAGCTGCTGGTTCGGAGTCAGGTTGTAGTCGATGCGGGCAACGTAGTTGTTCAGAACCAAAGGAAATGGAGCATTGAATATGTAGCCGCCCGTGTTAATGCCGTCGGAACAGATGCCGCCGTCGCATGTGGAGGCGGTGTTGGAATGAGGAAACCGCGTGGTAGCGATGCTCATGATCGAGGAGTTTTCACCACTGCTGGACGGATCATGGCTCTTGATATCGGCTGGAGTAAAGAAGTTTGTGGTTCCGGCGGTCTGGTTTGTGTAATAGGTGAGATCTCCGGCGCGCAGGGTGTCAAGGGGAACCACGCGGTGGGTGAGATCCGTGAGCGTATCGCGACGGCTGTTCCAGTCGAAGAAGAAGAATGCCTTGTCTTTGCCGCTGTACACATGAGGAATGGTGATGGGGCCGCCGATTGCGCCACCAAACTGGTTGCGGATGAGCGGAGGCCTGGGAACGCCGGCATTGTTGTTAAACCAGTCGTTCGCCTCGGTGTCTGTGTCGCGGTGGTATTCGTTCAGGTCGCCATGGAAGTGGTTGGTGCCGCTATGCGTCACCAGGTTGTACTGGCCGCCTCCGCCCTCACCCGCGCTGGAGAGTTCCCCCGCGGTCGTACCGCGGAACTCCTGAACTGAATCAACAGGAGCGCCGGAGACGATGGCGCCGAACTGGCCAGTCGCCATGTCGTTCATGTCAAGGCCGTCAAGGGTAACGTTGCTCTGGTCGGTGCGCGCGCCTGTGACGGACCCGTCAAGAGTCACGCCGGGCTGCTGCGTGAAAAGGACCGCCGGGGTGTCGCGATCGGCGATCGGCAGGTCGTTGAGAAATGGAACCTGGAAGTTGTTGCCCACGGTGGCGTCCGTGGTATCGAGGGTCACAGTTTCAGATGCGGCGGAGACTTGTACCGTGGAGGCCTCGGAGCCGACCGAGAGGTGCACGTCCTGGGTGCGCGTGCTGTTGATGTTCATGTAGAGGCCGGTAACCGTGACAGTCTTGAATCCACTGCGCGAGAACGTAACCGCATAGCCGGGACCCGGGTTCACGTTCGAGATCAGATAGGATCCCACCGAGTTGGTGGCTCCCTTGTAGATCACACCCGTGGCGGGATTCGTGAGCGTGACCGCAACCCCGGGAATCACAGCTCCCGTCTGGTCGGTCACGACACCAGTAATGGATGCAACAACCTGC
>JABEBX010016335.1_pt1 | contig 11726 bp, 11 predicted proteins | sample 7245971 | NCBI WGS metagenome assembly JABEBX01 (sample SAMN14506365, study PRJNA622280) | hot springs metagenome | biome: hot spring [ENVO:00000051]|acidic hot spring [ENVO:00002120]; feature: spring [ENVO:00000027]|sediment [ENVO:00002007]; material: sediment environment [ENVO:01001048]...
GTGCTCTGTTATCTTGTTTTCATTCCTCAAAGGTAGGATAGAAACTAGCAAATTCATTATAGCATAAGGATTTTCAAAAATCAACTTTTGAAAAAAGTATGTGAACATGTATGCATAAAAGTGAAGAAAATGCCATAATGGATATTGATGATGTCAACGAGCAGATCGTCGTCGATCCCCCGAGAGTTTAGATACTATCGGGGGTAGACGACAAAAGTTAAGATGAGATGACAAATGTTAAGGTTGTTAAAAATTCAAAAGATATGAATCGACGACGACATAAAAATGATTAAAAAACTTATATCACATGATAAAAAGCATTTGTTGTGTTCTTTTTTTTAAAGTATGTGAATACTCTGTGGTAAGGCAAAAAAGACTGTTTTAATTTTCAAAAGTCATAAAAAAACACTTAAATGCATATATAATGACATATATTAAAGGCTATTCACCTATGTTTTAACAATTCAAATTGTATAAGAGTTTCCATTTGCAAGAGGATTCTTTTCAGTACCTATAACTTCCTTGTCAAAAAGATCTTTCGTCTTTAATTTGAAAAATAATACACTATCCTTTTCTTCTTCAATTTTACCTTTTATTTTTGATTTCAATTCTCTGAATTTAGCCGAGGTTATTTCACCTTCAAAAACGGAATTTTGAATCCATGTAAGATATTCACGCCCAATTTTGAGAATCTTTCCTACTCGTTTTTCTTCTATATCGTAGACCATTATCACATACAAATTGATCACCATCTTGAAATATAAGGCTCATATTCTTTGTCTCCGAGAAAATGTTTTTCAAGTTTGTACATTTCAAGTCTTATAAGGTATTTGTAAGACACTTTCTTTTTGATCTGCGGATGGGAGATTGTTGTGGAAAGTTGTTGTTCAAATTCCTCCACAAATTTCTTTTTTCCATTTTCGTTCATGTATATTCCTTTCAAATGTGGTGAAAAATCGCCTTTGGTTATGATTTTACGATTCACGAGAGAAAATATGGTTCGATCAACGATTATAGGTTTGAAAACTTCTGACATATCGAGGTTAAGGGAAAATCTTCTAAAATTCGTTGTGTGAAGATAACCTATTCTTGGATCAAGATGCGTTTTGTAAATTTCAGAGAGAATTGCTGAGTACAACATCGAATTCCCAAAACTTATCAAGGCATTTAATTCGTTAGAAGGAGGTTGCCTTGTTCTATTTTCAAACGGGAAATTTGGATCGTCTATTATTATGTCGAAGGCTCCATAATAGATATCTCTTGAATTTCCTTCAAATCCCATCAACGAATCAACATCACGAGCCAGTGAAAGTTCGTCAAGTATTTTTCTAAGTTTAGATTCAATAATCGAAAGATCTTTTCCCCTGTTTTGATAATACGAAATAACTAAAAGCATATTTTTTATCGAGCCTTCAACAAATTTCCTGGCTAATTTTAGCCTTTTTTGATCATCTTTATAGTGATCAACTTGCTGAAGGATCAATTCTCCGGATTCAAGATATTCACGAGGATAATATGTGCCTATATAATATTCATAATGATTGTAAATATGAAGAGGAATTCCATTTTGCGTTAAAAACTCAAGAGCATCTTTGTTGAAGTCCAAATTGCCAAAACAATGTATTTCAGAAACATTCTCAACAGGTATGTAATTTCTCACGCCGTCTTGCTGTTCTATGAAAAGTGTGTTTTGTTTTCTTGAAAGTCGTCCACTTTTAAACACGTAAAGTCTTCTGGACATACTTTAGCCTCCCTATGAAAAGCAAAGTGATTGGAATCCACACTTTTTGCAATAATTAGAAGTTGTTATCTTAGGTGGTTTGGAAAGAGAGATAATTTTCCTTAGATTCTGAATTTTCTCTTCAAGCAATTTTTCATTTTCATCATCAATGTAAACATCGATTATCTTTTTCTCACTTGGCACTCTTAATTGTCCTTTTACATCAATTGAAATTTCTTTTAATTTTTTCATATAGTAGAGTAATTGTATTCTTCCACTTTCCAAACTTCTCGAACTCTTTTTTATTTCTGCAACTACGGTTTCTCCGTTTTTTTCCACGACAAAATCTATTTTGGCGCCATCTATTTCTACATCTCTAATTTGCATCGAAATATAGCTTTCTTCGTGGATAAGTCTTCCAATAGATAAAAAATAGTTGTCTTCCTCTGGAAGTATTGCTCTCGACATAAACCATGCTTCCCGTGGGCACATTATTGAAGCAGCGAGCATAGAAGGTGTTATTCGGTCCAATCTATACCACTTCCTTTTCAACATGCAAAATAATTCAACATTCATGAATCGTTTCTTACATAATCATTACATCACTTTGTGAAATTTGAAAGCCTATTTCTTCATCGTAGAAGTTATAAAGTTGATCTTTTGCCACAAAATAAAGTGACTTGCCTCTTTGATTGTCTATAATTGGAGGACCATTTTCTATTAGGGCTCTGGTTATGTTGACAGAGATCATGTATTGATTCATTTCTTTAAATAAAGTAGTGGCCTTGGTGTACCATTCTTTTGGATCCAACGACTTAATTTGTTCAAATTCATTCCAAAGATCAATGGCTTGTTTATCGTACTGAATATAAACATTTGCCTTTAAAAAGCCTTTTATTATTGAAAAATTAGATATCGGTAGATCTGTTGATGCCTTGTTTTGTGAAAAGTAAACAAGATTTTTTAAAGATTCCAGATATCTTTCGCATTGTGCCATATTCTTTCCAACTTTTTCGAAGTAGGGTTCTATTAAATTTTCCTGAATTTCTTTTTCAGATATTTCACTTTTGCCTTTAAAGATGTCTCTTGAAATACCTATTAGAAGATCATCATAGATCTTGGAATAAGAAAGACCATTTTCATCTTTAAGATCAACCAAATGTACAATGCCCAAATGATTTTCATAATTTCTGTTGCATCTGCCACAGCTTTGAATTATAGAATCAACAGGGGCCATATCTCTATAGACTACATCAAAATTTATATCCATGCCTGCTTCTACCACTTGAGTACTTACGAGCAAATTGACATCACCTTGGTTTATTTCATCCATAACCCTTTTTCTTATTTTGGGAATAACTCCTGCTGAAAGGTAAGATTTTTTGATTTTTAAATCGCTAAACATCTTGAAAAATTTTTGAGAAGATGAAATCGTGTTTAAAATTACAAGCACTTTTTTAGAGTCATCAAGAGATCTCACAACCTGATTGTAAAGATCGCCTAAAGTATTTACTTTATCACTTTCGTTGACGATCTTTATTCTGTTTAGTTCAAATTTCTTTTTTGCAAGTTCTTTTGATTCTATAAACATTTGTGGCTTTGTTGCCGTTGTTAGTATGAAATAATTTCCAAAGTTTTTGGCCATAAAATTGAAAATTTCAGAAAGTACTTTCCAATATTCATGGGGAATATTTTGCACTTCGTCCAAAATGATCACAGAGCCTAAAATTGTATGCAATTTTCTAATGTCCGATCTTCTGTTTGATATCAAGCCTTCAAATAAACTGACAAAAGTTGTTATTATTATTTCAGAATTCCAACCGGATATTAAAAGAGAAGAAAGATCCTCGTTAAGAGGCCCTTCTTCATCGATATATTCATTGGGAGTAAGATGATGTTGGACAAGAAGAAGATCTGTACTTATTTTACGATCGATAGAAAGAACTTCTTTTATTCTGCTAGCATTTTGATCGATCAAACTCGTGAATGGAAGAGCATAGATTATTCTAGGCAAACGTCCTTCCGCTTTTTTGACTTTTTCCCTTATCTGCAGTGCAAGATCAAAGGATGTGAATGTTTTGCCCCCACCTGTAGGAACTGTTATAGTGTAAAAATGATCTTTTAAGCATATATCTTGTTCAAGGACACCTTTATGTACTTCTTTTCTTAAAAGATCCATGAATGCATTTGAAGATTTAAAATTTTCTTGCATGTAATTTTGAACAACTTTTGTACTGAAATCTATTCTCTTTGAGAGCCTTTTCCCGTAAGTCGCAGCATCTATTCTGTCAGCATCAACAAGCAAAGAATATAAAAAATTTATCGTAAAATAAGAAGAGAGATCATTTTTTGATCTTAAAATCTTTTCTATCATCAAATCTATTTGGCTCAAATCTTCTAAAGTCTTTTTCGTGTTTTCTGTCGATACTTCTATACCCGTTTGTTCTTCAAACCATTTTGAAAAATCTTTGTCTATGCTTTTGGTCATCTCTACAAATCTATCCTTTTCATATTCCAAGTCAACGATTTCATCTACGTATTTTTTTAAAAAGCCATGATGACGCCTAACAACCAAAAAGGCATAAAATGAAAATTCTTTGGCCTTTTCTTCGTTTAATTTTTTTAACAACAAAGAATGCTTTGCTGCAGCATAAGCGTAGATTGCCGATATTTCAGAGTGTGGAGATTTTAGATTTGATCCAAGAAGTCTCTTTTGAAATCTTTTTGTCGCTTTGCCGAGATCATGGGAAATTGCTATAGCGTGGATTAAAACTTTAAGGGTATCACAATCGAGATCAAAGGCTTTTTGCGTATTGATCTTTTGATCTTCCAAAAATTCGATCATCTTTTTTTCCACACTTTGAAGATGATCTGTTAAAAGTCTTTCAGGGTGCGAATAGATCATGATCACATAAAAATACAAAACTTGTCGTTAATCGATAAAACTTTTTGCTCGTCAAAAGTAACGATTTTTATTCCTCCCAAAGACGGATTATATACGTAATCTCTGTTCGAAACGAAATTTCTTTTTTCATCTATTTTATATGGTAAAGTATCAAAAATGTATTTTTGACCCTCCATTGGCTTAAAAATAATTTTATCAATTTTTGGGACGACACTGCTGATTATAACCTCTGTTTCGGGTTTTACCCATTCAAAGGAGAAGTCTCCAACATAATCTATTTTTGCTATGTTCGAAGCCGTGCCAAGATAAGGAGTGTAAAAGCTCTCTTTGTTTGCAACATTGTTCTTCAATACGGACATTTTAGAATTTTCCCATAAAATATAAAACCTGTATGACGGCTTGTATACCATTTCGGTAAGGGTCAATATATTAGCGCTTGAAGCACTTTTTTTGGTGTTAAGGTTTTTGAATGTCATCATCCTTTTTTGAATTGGGTTTAAAATTTCGACAGCCACATCGAAATTGTCAAAAAATGATACGTAGTGGTCCTCTTGATTTCCCCAACCTAAAATAGCGGCTATCATGCCAATGATAGCCGTTCTGGGTGGAAAATCGTATGTTAAAGAAGATGTTGTCGTGTATGGCTTTCTAAACATCGCAAATTTTGAAGAGATATCAAATACAGATATCTTTTCACTCATACTCTCATGCCTCCATTTTGAATTTCTCGATACTTACTCCTTCTAAAGTGTCCAAATTAGGTGTTATATTTAATTCATCACTTACAAAGTATCTTACTTTCGATATCCTATTTGAATGTTTTTTGATGAATTCAATTAACTTTTCAACATTTACGATGTAGTCTGAAACAGATCTTATCTCATTTTCAGCTTTTTCAGTTTTCAAAGATATGAAAGCATCAAGTCCTCCATTGTGCGTGTTATCGTTGTATTCAATTTGTATTAAAAATCTCGGAAGTTGTTCCATCTTTGATCTCGTTATCAAATCTTTTGTTCCAAACCAAAGACCTTTGAAAAATTCGTCAACATCTTCAGAAGTTAACTTCGTGTTTAATGAGGCATTTTGATTTATCACTCCGTAGAATGATATTAGAGCATATGGGACAAGCCATTCTTCTCGAAATGAAGACATTTGAGCGCCTTCTCTTGATGCAAATGCTGCCGTTCCTTTTATGTAAGAAAGATCAACGGCATGCAGAGATTCTCCCATTCTTATTTGAATAGGCCCAACGAGAGTTACGGAATCTCCACTACTTTCTTTTTCACCCGAATTGCTTTTTTTCGATAATTTTATGGGAAGCATCCCACCAAAAAGTCTTATGTCTATGGCTTTATTGAGTATATCGTTAAGAGGATCTTTTGAATCGCCAATAAGTGCTTTTTTCCTTGCCTCAGAAGTTTGAATATCCCCAGATTTCGAAATGAAGATGATCTTTCCATTTTGTTCAAGATAATCCCTTACCGTCCTTTTAAGCCTAACATCACTTACAAGCACATGAGAAGTTATTTCATCGTATCTTGGTTTATTTTCATCATTTGGATCGCCATTTGGGTTTCCCCATTTAACGTCATAAAGAAAAACGAATTCAGATCTTTTCAACTTTTCCATCACTATCTTCTCCTTTCGTGACTTTCAAAGGTTCTGCAAAGGCTAAAGTCATGCCAGAGGCAAAGATGAAATTAGCCTCATCAATGTTCAACGCCCAATCTTTGCTTAAGTTAAGATAATACGCACACAATCTTTTTATGATATCAACATTTTTCGTGTCTAAATAGCAGTTAGTATAGGATGAATATTCAATTATTTTATTCACAACTTTTGAGTAAAGCCCTTTGAAATCTTCTTTTTTCATTCTCAAACCTTTTAGTTGTGAATAAAATGGTGCTTTTGATTTATCCATTTTTCTTTGCTGACATGCCACTAATCTGCCCACAAGCACGCCCAAATAAAATAACCCTTTTTTCTCAGCAGTGTCAAAGTTGTTGTTAAAGAATTCATCTACTTTTTTGTCCAATTCCGATTCTTCTCCGCTAAGATTCGAAATCATTTTCTCACTCCTTTCATTTCCATTTAAAAATCTAAAAAGATCTAAAACTGCCATAGCATCATACACACCGTATTTATAATCTTTCTTCTCCTCCAAAGAACTGTACAAAAGAGAACGAATTTTCATCATTGCGTTAGAGATAATCAGATGCCTGTTTGCTTTTCTTTTTTCGAAAATACTTCTGATTATGAGATAAAAGTCTTTTGTACGAGGATTTTTAGATTTTTCAACGGTTAAATCGTAAATAGTGCCTATGCCAAAATTGTAATTTTCTCCAGCTATTTGTTTGTAAAGTGCATCAACTTCCCGTATTGTGCTAGAAATTTCTTTGATCCATGTTAGCGGTACATCTTGAATGTTCAAAATTATCTGCCTTTGAGCATTATTTATCCTATAAAATATGAAATCCATAGTTATGTAATCTGAAAATGCTTGGGCATTGTCTAATATTCTCTTTTCAAAAAAAGATCTGTGTTTAATTGATTCTTTATCAAGAGTCACAGATCTTATCTTTTCCGCAATTTCTATTGTTTGTTTTAAAACTTTCAAATCATCTTTAAGAGATTTTGGTATAACCCATACTTTATCTTTGAAATAAAATGAAAAATCAAGATTTTTTAAAATTATCTTCGAACCCAATTGCATATCTTTATAGCAGTTTTCGCATATTGGAAGAATCTTATCAACATTTTTCTCATTCATATTAGGCAGAAATCCGAGTTTTTCAACGGTTGCAAATTTAAAGACTTCTATATCACTCAGTCGCTTTTTGAAAATAGGTGCTGTTTTTCCACACACACAACACGAAGCAGTTTTGGAATTTTTATTTTCATTCGATTTGAGAAAAGCATCTAAGATATCTTTAAAATCTGCTGGGTACAAAATATTTCCATCAAAATCAAAAGTAAAGGTTATGATCGCACTTTTGTTTTTAAAAGTTTTTATTTTTTCAGAAATCTCAACGGATATCTTTTCAGCATTTTCATCGAGAAAAGCAGATAATTCATTTAAAAATTCTGAATTCATCTGTCTTATGAAATTTGAATAGTTCTTCAAGGATGCAATAAGTGGATCTGGATCTTTTTTGCCATATTCATATGACCTTAAAACAAGAGTAGGAGACAAAAGGTTTTTATCATTTCCCTGAAGTGCTTTGTAAAGAAATGGATGAGGATCATTTTCTAAATAAGCACAATCAACATTCTTTAGCGATATTTCATTGTCTCTTTTAAGATTTACTCTTACAACTTGAATATTTTCTTGATCCTCTTTTACTTTTACGTAAGGCGGAAAAGTGCTCAGCAACCTGTCAATATCATTCCCACCAGAGTAAGATCTTCCTATATCTCTTACAGATTTGAGCGTTAAGATCACCCCCTCAAAATTTATTCAAAATCTGTCATAAAAAGGTAGTTATACTGAAACGATTTTAAATTCCGGATCTTCTAGCGGAAAGCATGATGCTCCAGAGGAATTTTCTAAAGAACTGACAAAATTTCTTTTATAGAAAGTCAAATGAATATGAGATCATATCATTTAACACTCCCATCAGAAACTTTTTCTATAAATCCAAACCCTTGAGAATTTCTCGCTCCAATCCCACTTCTGTAAGCAAATTTTATCAAATCTAACTTGCCTTCGATCTTGTATATTCCAGTCCATCCCTTTATAACAAACGGCTTTTCTTTGTCTTTTTCGTAGAGCATGATCTTAAAATCCTTATTTTCGATTTTGAAAGGTTCTATGGATATTTTCAAATCTTCATTTGTTTCAGTAAAGGCCATGTATTTGCTTGTTATGTTTTTTATTAAAAATTCTTTGAATTGGAGATCCTCGGGGTTAAGATAAACAGTTTTACGACTTCCACCTTCTTCAATTGTTTTGTGAACGGTGATAGGAGAAAGTGCCGTAAAATACATTGTTTCTTCAAAATCTGGTTCTTTAACTGACATTATCGATTTTACTTTTATTGCTTGATTTCCTATTTTGTAATCAGATTTTTTTAGCACTTTTTCCGCAACTGCCATGCAAAAATCCTCAACGGGACTTGAAAAGTAAATTTTTACAGGACCTTTAAAAAGGTGTGTGCCATTTACGAATGAATGTTTTCCAATTATGGGTGAATATGTAAAGAGGTGATAGAATTTGTTGTTTGTATTGTATATTTTCCCGTGCAAATCCCCTTCTCTGCCAAGTTCATAGACAAAAGATTGAAGAATATAAACAAAATTCTTTGGAAGTAGGATGCTCTCATCTTTGATAGGTTCGAATTCCAAAGCAATTCTTGAAATCATACTCTTGACTCCTTTCTTAAAACATGGGTGGCAATCCACCCATGTTTTATAATCACACTTTTATCATTCTTCCATATCCAACGGCGGTTTTACCTCCGACACCAACTTCTTTAAATGCCACTTCAAGTATTTGTAGTACTTCCGAAATAGTATTTTTATCTTTTCCAATGATTGTAAATTGAAAAACTACCTCTTCAGATAGCCTTAAAAAATAAACTGGAATTGGATTAAACCAATCATTTGGAGGAACATCATCTTTATTATAATAATCTGGAAAATGGTTGTTTATTATGTCTACTTTGTAGATTAAAGTCTTACTTATCATGTAAGCACTTAAAAAATCCACTTCACCTGATTTTGGATTTTTACTGTCATCACTTCCAAAGTACTTGTCAATTTTGGACTTTTCTTCATCACTTCCGTAAAGAGACACGTAATTTCTCAAAACACCTTTTATACTTGATGATGGTATTATAGGAATGCCAAGATTTCTCTCAAGTGTTATCCCATTTTCTATTGCTGAAGTACGCCCCATTCCTATGCAAAGGCCTGTTGTTGATTTGAGTTTGAAAGTTTCAATTGCATACCCTTGGCTTTTAAAGCCCTCTGCGACACTCTCCATTCTTTTTTTGTAGACGGTATAAACATCTAAGTTTCCAAACATGTATTTAGATTTCAAATTTTGAGCCAAATCATTGAATTTATTATTTTTTTCTTTAGGATTGGAGTAATCGTTGGCATTTAAGCATTTGTCAAACAAAAAAGATGGATTCGCTACATCTGTTATCGAAACATTGCCTGGTAATTTATATTCCATTTTAATCATCCCAAATCTCAACATAACGTCTTAGCCATTTTATGGTGATCATCAATTGCCCTTGAAAGTTAATGTAATCATTCAATCCCATGTTAAGCAATTTTTCTGAAATTTTTTCACCAACAAGGCTGACTCCAAATACCCTTAATTCATTTTCTATGTTTTTAATGAGTGCTTTGTGATGTTCTTCTCCCTTTGCTTCACAAAAACTCACAGCCTGAGCAAGTCCATTTGACATAACCATAGAGCCGAAGGATTTGCAAAGGTTTTTATATTCTTTCTTAGAACTTTGAGTAACTTCTTTTGAATATTTGAGAGCCCTTTTGGCCGCTTCAAGTTCATAATCGATCATTTCTCAATCGCCTCGCAGTAAAGATGCCTTTTCCTATTGTTTTGTTACCACCGACTATGAATCTCTTTCCATCAAAATTATCGACAAATTTATCGCACTTATTATTTTCATTGTAAAAGATGGTAAAATACATAATTGTATCTTCTGGAAGATCTTCTTCCGACCAAAGAGCGCCTTCTTTTACAACTCCAGTTTTTGAATCTATTCTTATTCTTGGGTTAACCTCTGTAAGATTTTTTACAAAAAAAGTGAAAAGATCGTCTTTTACAACGACAAGTGCTTTTCTGATGTGCTCTCTTAGATAATTGTAACTTTGATCTTGAGGTATAATTTTATCAGCGATGTAATTGGAGAACGGATTCACTTGCGGCTCTTCGATGGCATCCATTCCAAACTCTTCTACGAAGACTTTTCCATTATATTGAATAGATGCATCTGATATAAGGGCCTCTTTATCCTTAAAGCCTAAATTTGGTTCAGAAGGAATATTTTCACTTTTATTTGCTATCGCTGCGAGCTGTTTGAACTTGCATATTACCATGGGACACGTTATCCAAATAAATGGTACTTTAACACTTCTTACAGGAAATGCCAAAATTTTTGCATCACTGAATACAAGACTGCCTGCATAAGCATCTTTTGACTTTTCTACATCTTCGGGTCCGAACAAAAAATCTTCGTCTTCATTATTTGTTTTTCCAAAGTAATCACGAATAGCGCCTTTCAAAGATGAAGACCATATAACTGGAAGATCTGTGTGTCTTTCTCTTTGAATAGGCAAATCTACTATGCCTATATCACTGCCACTTCCTGCGTGAATAGGTGTTTCGGCATAAATCGTGAAAATCTCAAATTTATTCATATTTCCATCCTCCTATCAATGCTCTTCCAAATCCATACTCTTCCATTTCATCTGTAAAGGTTAAAAAACCATGTGTATTTATCTCTCCTTGTGTTTCTACGAAATAAACGCTGCCTGCTGGAACCGCAAGTTTGGATGCACGCGGCTTGTTTTTGACTATATCAAAGGTTGAAACTGTGATAGGCTTTGAGTTGACTATGGATATAAGTTTACACTTTACACCGTTTAAAAGGATATTTTCACCATCAAAACTTTTGGGTAATATCCCATTTTCAAAGATCGCTGGTGTCGCAAGATATATCATTATATTTCCTGTAAGCGTTTTATTTGGAAGTTCGAAGTTTTCAACCTTTGTAATGGCAATATGTCTTTCTCCTCCTAAAAATGTAAATTTAAGGGAATCAACTCTTGATTGATCATTTTCAACGAAAGCTGCAAAACCACATTTATCCAAAAATCTCATCGTCGATTCTCTGTAAATGTACCTATCTTTTGCAGCCATTTTCTCTTTGTCTAACTTTATCCCGATTCTATTTTCTATCTCGTAAGTTTTAATTTCTTTTAAATCTCCTTCTTTACCAATTAATATTTGATCTAAAGTTTTGAAATCCACATATTTAGTCTCCGGTTCTTGAAGGGATTCGTAAGATCTGTGAAATATCTTGTGCAATTTTGCAATTTTTCCGTCGACGTTGATATTGTAAGTAC
>JABEBX010000648.1_pt1 | contig 11725 bp, 3 predicted proteins | sample 7245971 | NCBI WGS metagenome assembly JABEBX01 (sample SAMN14506365, study PRJNA622280) | hot springs metagenome | biome: hot spring [ENVO:00000051]|acidic hot spring [ENVO:00002120]; feature: spring [ENVO:00000027]|sediment [ENVO:00002007]; material: sediment environment [ENVO:01001048]...
TCATAAACTCTTCACGAGTCTCTTCTGGATTACTACTGACTAACTTACTAATCTTATCAAAAGCAGATGTAGGCTTTTTAATAGTCTCACTAACATGAGCTTTAGCAGTTTTATATTTACCTTTAACATTATCTTGTAATACTTCAGTATATTTTTTATGGAATCTACGAATGTTAGTATCCATATCACCTGAATCTTCTATACCATACTTTTCTAAAAAGTCTAAAGCACGTTTATTAGATTCAGTCTTATTATCTAATGTTTTATTTTCTTTTTTAGCTGTTTTAAGTTCTTTTAATAGTTCTTTTAATTCAGGGATATCTCTATTATCATCACCTTTAATATCATAACCCATCTTACGTATTTGCTGACGTAATGATCTTTTACGTTTATCTTCCCAATCATACATTTCACTAAATGACTTAGATTTACCAATGTTCTCATGACGATGTAATTTCTTAACCCAACGAAGGTTAATATCATCGTTTTCACTAGGTTCTATTCCATGATTTTCTAGAACTTTATGAATATGAGATCTCTTTTCCTCATCAGTTAAATTATGATCAGATAATCTATCTAGTAAACTATCAGATTTTTTACGATGAAAAGGATCGATAGGTTTAAAACTATGAAATACACGATGAAAAAATCTACCTTTTTCATCTACTTTATGTGCAGTATCTTTAATTTTATTCTTATCCATCTTTTTTAATAATTCGTATCTTCTAGCATTTACTTCAGGGTCAGCATCAATAGCTAATCCTCTACTAGCTAAGTACCCATTCACAATACGAGTTTTAGCTACATTACGAACTTTATTGAAATGATCTTTAGCAGTATATGGATTTTCATATATCTGTCCACCAACGTCTTTTGCTTTTTCTACTAAAGACATTAATTCATCTTTATGTTCTTTTTTAATCCCATTAAACCTTTTAAGATTATCTTCGTCATTATCAGATATAGGTTCACCTAATGACTTTAGAACATAATTAACTATTTGACTAGGAGGATTCTCTAGATAGTCTTGAACTTTATCTTTAGCATCTTGAGTAAATTCTGATACTTTTTCAGATGCTGTTTTAACAGCAGTCTCAGTAGGGTCTAAAACTTTACCTACACCAGGATGTAATGTTCTAACTTTAGCTGTTAATTTATGATATCCTTTACTAATACCTTTAGTTATACTAGATGTAATACTCTTAACTGTACTATCTTTTTCTAGTACTTTAATAATAGTTTCAGATGGAACATTCTGTAGAGCTAAATTAGCTATATTTGCTTTTAGGTTATCTTGTCTCATACCTTGTAAAGACATATTTAAAGCATGATAACTATCTTGTATATGTTTATATGTATCGCCAGTAGCTTGAGTCAAAGCACCTAACATACTACCTACATCTAACTTTTTACCATCAGGACCAAATTGATTACCTAAGATCTTATTAACATCTTGGGCCATAGGACCAAAATGTAATTTCTGATCAGGATCTTGTTTATACGTAAAGTTATAAGTAGGTATTTGGGCTATTTTACTAGCCATACTAATTTGACCTTTAGTATTACTATTTACATTATACTGACTTTTGATATTCTTTAATAATCTATCAGATGTAACAGTAGGACCTTCCTCGTAACTATCTCCTAGTCCTTTTTTAACAGATAATTCTTTTATCTCAGGATGTAGTTTACCAGTCATATTGAAATGCTGATTCCAGTTATTTATTTGATTTTTTATTTTAGATATATCGTTAGTGCCAGCATGATATAAGTAGTCAAGAAACTCATTCTGATCTTTAACTGGTATAGATTTTAATAGTTTATTAAACATAGACTGAGTATCACGATCACCTTCAAATAGCTGCTGGACTTTATTTCTTAATGGACCAAGCATTTTCAGTGATTCATTTTTATTTAATATGTCAACCATTGATTTTGTTCTACGAGAACCAACTTCTCTTCTATTGCCATACTGATCTTCGCTAGCACCAGATATTATACCTGAAACGTCATCGCCATAATACTCGTGAGATCCTACTAATTGCTCTCCAGCAAACTTAGTAGTAGCTCTAATATTGTTAAAGCTATTTTCGGTATTTTCTTTAAGATAAGCATCTTGTCTTTTGTATCTATCTATTAATACCTTTTGAGCTTTGTCTATATCTCGTTGGGTTAATCCATAATTAATTCTTAGTGAACTAAGGAATCCAGTATCTTTAAAGGCTTCTTCAGGATTAGAATAGCCATATTGACCCATAGTAGATACTATAACTCCAATAGAAGTACCAGCTAATCTCTTAGCGCCTTCATCTTGTCTTCTAATTTTATCATTAAATCCAGATGAAATATTCCTATTACTATCTATATCTTCAGACAGTGATTCTATATTAAAAGACTTAGTTTTTCTAGTTCTTTTAATTCTTTTACCGTCAGGACTATTATATTCATTATAATTAATTTCTAAAGATAAATCAGCATTATGGGCTTTAAAGAAACTAACGATATCATTTATAACATAGTTAGCGTCTATTTCTACATCGTTAAAAGCATAGGAATCTAAGTCATAGTAACCTTTAGATGAATCTAAAACTTCTTTTTTAAATTCTTTTACTTTATCAGTAGCTTCTTTTAATTCATTCTTTAAATCATCATAGCTGAGTTTCTCATTTTTAGTAGGTGTTATATTACCTAATTGTCCTTTTAAAGATGTTAAAATACTAATTAATTCTTCAGTACGTGTTTTGATGTAAATATAATGTTTCTTTTTAGAACCAGAAGACTCAGGAGTTTCTAATAACGCTCCTATAGTTTCTTGTACAGCTTGAGTATGTTTTTCATATCCTGAAGCTTCGTCAAATTTCTTTTGTTCATATTTAACTAATTCGCTACGAGTAGTAAATTCTCCCTTTTCTAGATTATACATCATCATTTCAGGTGTAAATCTATTTAGATCTGTATTAGTGTATTTATTAGATAGATCAAATTGCGATAGATTAGCAGATCTCGTATTCTGTTGTAGAATACGAGATAGGAATCCAGGAATGATTTTAGTAATACTCATTTGTGTAATTTTATTAAAATATGATGCTGCTAATAAGGATGATTGATTTTCTTTTAAATTAATACTAGTCTTTCTTCCACTATTTTCATCAATAGCATCTGTTAACGGAGTAAGTAATTTAGCTACAGTACTATAGATTAAATTACCTGACCATTCAGCATCATCCATTTTATCTTTAAATTGATTTAAGTATTTTTCAGGATTTAATACTTTTCTAGTAAATGGAAATACTTTTTCATTAAAGAAACTATTATTTCTAACATCAGCTTTCTTTATACCTTTTTTGATATAATGATTAATAATAGCTTTAACACCTAGACCACTACCAAATGCGATTCCACCTTCTAATAGATCTGTATCTTCATCATTGACCATAGCGTAGTCTTCTAGCATGTCACCTACCATACTAAAGACATCTTTATAATCAACTCCTTTTTGTTTGATATTACCTACAGTACTTTTAATTACATTAGTAATAAAGTCTGTAGCACTAGAAAAGCCTTTACTAGTTTTATCATATATCTCTTTTCTAAATACACTTTTAAGTCTTTCTGTTTCAGTAAGTTTAGCATAATCAGGTAAACTAGTATTTTTTAATATTCCACCTAAGAATGTTTTAACTTCTTTATTATCTTGACGAATAGTAGATAATGTATCAGTTTGCACATATAGACTACGTAACTGTGTCTCTAGCATCTTTCTTTGATATGCAGCAGCTACTTTAGTATTATAGCTATTGCTCATAGACATAGATGCGTTTAACTGATCTAATTGCTGTAATTGCTGACCATGTCTTTTTTGATCAATTTTATTATTGATCATTTGCATAGCTTCTTGTCTTTTATTACTATAGGCTGACATAGAAGCTTGTGCTGTAAAGATAGCATTTAACTCTTGAGCTATAGCATCTTCACGTCGTCTAGATTCAGAAACAGTATCGTATTCTTCTTCTTTAAACTTATCTTTAAGTTTAGTAGTTTTACTTTTAAGTCTAGTGTAACGCGATGGTATTAAAGCATCTAATCCAGAAGCTATTTTACCTAATTCAGGTTTAATCTCTCTAGCAGTGTTTCTGATTTCATCAGCAATATCTCCTGATCCACGTACGAATGTCTCATACGTGGTTTCAACACTGTCAGGAAGTTCTTTAAATACTGCCTCTAGGTGCGATCTATGATCTAGTATAGCTGATTTAGCACCTTTGATTACACCACGACTTACACTACTTACAGGAGTTCTACTTTTAGATGACGAAGAATCTCCAAAGATATCATCATCGTCACCAAAATCCATATCATCAAAATTATCAAAATCTAAATCGTCAGCATTACCTACTGCTAACTTTTCTTTGATTTTAGTTTTTTTACTCTTGAAAATAGCCATATAAAATATACCTCAGTTGGAATTCTGTGTACCTTATTCAAAGGATGTTCGTAATGTCTGAGAAAATACTCCCATTCAATATTGACCTATTAAATCTAACAGATCAGCTAGTAGAAGGTATTACTCCTGTTAGTGTTTTAGACATATTTGAAAACAATAGTAAGAACTTTCACCCTAATGGTTTATTTAGTACAGAGATCTTTGGTAAAGTAGGATCATCAGAAAGAACTAGACGTTTTTCTTATATCCAATTAAATACTAATATAATTCATCCTACTATCTATAAAACTATAGTAGATTTAAAATCCTATTACGAAGATATAATGTCTGGTAAACAATATGCTATATTTGATAAAAGAGCTAAAGAGTTTATTAAATCAGATATTAATGAAGGGGATACTGGATATAGCTTTTTCTTAAGACATTTAGATGAGCTAGTCTTTTTGAGGAATAAGTCTAATAGACGTGATTTAAAGATAGATCTATTTGAAAAGTTTAGACATAAATGTTTAACTAATCGAATTGTAGTTATACCTGCTGGATATAGAGACTTTGAAATAGATAGTACTGGTAAACCTACTGAAGATGAAATTAATGGAATCTATAGACAATTCCTATCTAAGAATAGTCTACTAAAAAAAGATATTATTAATGTATCTGAACAATCATTAGATAGTATTATCTTTACATTACAAAGTACTTTTAATGAATTATATAACTATATTAAAGAAATGCTAGATGGTAAAAATAAAGTAATTTTATCTAAATGGGCAGCTAGACGAGTATTTAATGGTACTCGTAACGTAGCATCTACTCCTATTATGAATATGAAAAACTTAAATGATCCTACTAATGTAAAAATGAATGATACTCAAGTAGGATTATACCAGTACGTTAAAGCTACAGCTCCTGTGACTACTTATCAACTAAGAGATAAGTTTATTAAGCATTTCCTGTTAGGCGAGAGCTATGCTTTATTAACTGATCCTAAAACTCTTAAAGCTACTCAAGTTCAGTTAAATACTAAAGAACTAAACAAGTGGTCTACTGACGATGGAATAGAAAAAATATTAACTTCAATATCAGTAAGAGAAGCTAGAGACGCTCATGTTATAATTAATGATTATTATCTGGCTATGGTTTATGACCATAAAGAGTTTGTCATAGTTTATAATGATATTGATTCTATTACTAAGAATGAATTGTTTAAAACTATAGATATAAAAGACATTAAAGAAAGATCTCGTCCAATTACATATGCTGAGATGTTATACATATCTGTATGTGAGAGTTATAGAAAGTATCATTGTATCTTTACACGATATCCTATAACTGGTTATGGATCAGTTTATCCTAGTGATATTTATCTAAGAACTACTTTACAAGATAGAAATATATTAGTATATAATCTATTAGATACTTTTAATAGCGAACCTATTAAAGCTGAACATTATCCAATATTAGATAGTTCTTATTTTGATACAGCAGCCGTTAGTCCTATACACATGGCTAAGTTAGGTCTGGACTTTGACGGAGATACAGTATCTTTTACTGTACTATATAGTGAACAAGCTAATAAAGAAATAGAAAATATGCTAAATGATCCTAAATACTATTTAGATTTTAAAGGTAGTATTGTATTTGGATCAGGATATGACACAGTTGAATATATAGTTTCTAACTTCACAGCTTAAATGATAGACACTCAGGACCTTCTAGTCCTGAGTGTCGAATTCTTTGAAAATGATCTAATGGAGTATTTATGTTTTTAAATTACCCTATGTTTTACAGAAAGTACGGTATTCGCCGTATTATGGAAGTAATGAATCCACGTATATTTAATATTAAAGAGATTAATTTACCTAGGAATATTTTCTATCATCATAACTTAGAAGCAGAATCTATAGGTCCATCTTATCATGAGAGTCTTTTTTCTGCTAATCATACTAAGATGCCTATTGACTTTTGTCAATATCTAGTATCAGAAGAAGATGTACTAAAAAGAAAAATTAAGATAATGACTACTGAGATTAGACGATATATTAAAAGTAATGATAGAAAGTTTCTATATGATAAACACCTATTAGAAACAGGTAAATCAGCAGCTCATATTAATATAATATCATATACATTCCTTAAAGACTTATATAAGTATAAAGTAGAACCAATGTCTACATACTGGGAATGGTATAACCTTAGATCTACATATTACTTTCATATTAATGATCTAGCTGAAAAGACTAAAGTAAATCAATTTATCTATTTAGAGATTCCTTATGTAATCCCTAGTTATACAATGTTTAAGTTACATGAAGGACATAATAAAAGAGCTATCTTTAAGATGTTTAATGATAATGTTTCTTTAAACATATTAGACTTTTGGAGATACATAAACCCAGAGACTAGAGAATTATCTAGTTTAAAAGTTTTAAATAAAGATAATTTAAAGTTTATTAATATCATTGTTAAATATCAAGACCTTTTCTATGTAATGAATTTTGGTCAATTCATGTCTTATCTAGACAGTGATGTTAAAGGTCAAAGAACTGTTTCACCACATATACTACAAAAGATGTTTTTAAAGTCATTACATGTAATTCAAAATTCTCAAACCGATATTGAGACATTAGAAGATGTAACTAATGATAATGACGAAGTAGTAAATGATAATGATGAAACTAACGATGATGATAATGGCGAACCTACATCTAGAGGACCTGTAATAGCTGAAGTAGATAATAAAGATGAGAATCTAAATAATGATTCTGCATTAGATGACTCAGCATTATTAGTAGCAGATGATACTAGTAGTGACGAAATCGATCAGGCTCTTAAAGACCTTGAAGTAGAAATAGATACCATTGATAAAGAATCTAGTGCTTTACATGCTAAAGAGATAGAAGAAGTAGAGATAGAAGATAATACTCCAGAAAAACAAACAGATGAGATTCCAGTTTTATTTAATGAATCAGATACAACAGATGAAATGTTTATTAAACCTGTTGATCCTACTGTTAAAATTAAGAATACGTTAGATGAGTATAAGAAATTAGGTATTTTAAATAATACTGACTATAAAGCTAATATTACTTGTTTAAATAGATATGAAAATGCTAGATCTCCTTATGATGATAAACAAAAATATACTGAATATATGAAAGTTACAGCTAAGGATATAGATATCACTGATGAGTCTATTCAGTTAACTAAAACACCATCAATAGTAGATGATAGAATGGCTAAGTCTACATTAGCTAAATTTGATAAACAGTATATTAATAATGTAATTCACAAAGATACTTTAGCTGTAACGGCTAAATTAATGGATGCAGGATATATTATTGAAAGTCATCAAGTAGATCAAGTTCATGATGCCCTAGGATCATATGAAAATCATACAGTACGTATTAAACCTATTCAAGGACCTGCTGCTGTAGTACATTTTAAATTACCTATTGTAGACCCTGAAGGTCAAATGGTAATATCAGGCAGAACCTATTTTTTAAGGAAGCAGCGATCTGATCTAATTTTAAGAAAGATCAATTCTAGACAAGTAGGATTAACTAGTTACTATGGTAAAACCTTTGTCAATAAAGATAGTAAAGTAACTAATAGTCTATCTAGATGGTTAGGTGCTACTATTAGAAAACAATTATATTCAGATAATGAAAGTAAAATAGTTAATGCTATTTCGGCTGATGTATTTGATCCTGATATTAAAACACCATTATTATACTCTGCTTTAGCTCAAGAGTTTATTTCTTTAGAAACTAAAGACTGTTTCTTTTATCTAGATTATCACAATAGATCTAAGTTTTTAGAAGAAAGTAAATTAAAGAATCTAGAAAAAGATGAATATATATTTATAGGATATGAGAAAAAGACAAAGTATCCTATTTTAGTAGATTATCATAATGACTTATATATCTATGATAATGCTACCTATAAAAAGATTGAATCATTTTATCACTTAGTAGGAATAGAACCTAATAAAGTTCCTATTGAATTTTTAACTATGAATGTATTCTCTAAAAGTATTCCATTAGTTTTAATACTAGGATACTTAATAGGATTTGATAATCTATTAAAGATATTAAAACCTAAACATAGAATAGTTAAGTCTAATGAAAGATCTCGTCTAGATGATTTTGAATATGAGATAAAGTTTATGGATTATAAATTAATTCTAGATAGACGAGAAATAAAGAATTCCTTAATACTATCAGGATTAGTTAATCTAGATGCTGTTAATAAGAAAGTTAATATGGAATTATTAAATGATAAGTCTATTTACTTTACTTATTATAAACAATTAGGTTTAAGTTCTATCTATATTAAAGAAACTGACTTATATAATCAGTTATTTATTGATCCTATTAGTTATACGGTGCTAGAGCAATTAAACGAACCTTTAACATTCGTAGGACTTTTACTAAAAGCTGCTGAAATGTTAGTCTTAGAGAATCATCCTAAAGCTACTGACATGAGATATATGCGTATTAGATCATACGAAAGAATAAATGGTATAATGTATAAAGAACTAGTATTAGCTGTTCGTGAACATAAAAATAGAGCAGTTACATCTAAGTCTCAGTTTTCATTAAACCCATATGCAGTATCTAAAGCTATTGCATCAGATCCTGGTGTAGATACTCTATCAGAGATTAATCCTTTAATGGATTTAAAACAACAAGGATCTTTAACATTCTCTGGTGGAGGTGGTAGATCTAAAGATACTCTAGTAGCTAAAGATCGTGTATATACTGAATCAGATATAGGTATTATATCTGAGGCTACTAGTGACTCAGGAGATGCTGGTGTAAATACTTATCTAACAGCTAATCCTGCTATTAAAGATGTACGTGGATTAACAGGTGATTTTGATTTTGAATCAGTAGGTTCTACTGGTATATTATCTCCAGGAGCTTCAAATTCAGTAGGTGTTCAATACGAAGATCCTAAACGAGTAAACAGTCTGCTCCCTTTGGCTGAAAAGTCAATTGATAACTTCTCTAACTGCAAGAAGTCCCTTAGAGTCAACTCACTACAACGTAACTAGAAATGGTAAGCGTGATATGTTTAAAAAGAGTTGGATTGGGTAACTTAGCACCGAAGTCCCTAAACATGTAAATGCATGGGGTGTGGCCATCGACTAGCTGAAAAGCGTAGAGTCCAAGCGGACTCGAAATGGGAAGCACCTGAACCAGTAATGGAAGGTGAAGACATAGTCAGTTCCTATATGAAAGTATAGGCGGGTGTTAGAACACACCGGCTGAATCTAGCGAATTCAGTGGACATCAAGAAACTTCACTACAGCGCAAAACTCTCATACTGTAGGTTGTGAAAAATATACTCAAGCTCAAGTAAGAACTGGGTATGAATCAATTATTCCTCAACAGACTAAATCATTGTTTGCTTTAACAGCTAAAAAGAGTGGTAAGGTTATATCATTAAACGATTATGGTATTGTAGTTGAATACGACGATAATACTCGTGATTCAGCTAAACTAGGTTTACAGTTTGGTGACCATGAGGGATCTTCTTTTCCTCACATGTTAGTCACTACTTTAAAGTTAAACGATAAAGTAAAACCAGGTGAACCTATTGCTTATAATACTGGTTTCTTTGAACCTGACTTTTTTGATGATAGATATATTGTATGTAAATTCTCACTAACTAGTAAAGTAGCATTAATGGAATCTCAATATACATTAGAAGATTCATCATTAATTACTAGAGATCTATCAAATGAAATAATGGTGGATACTACTCATGTTAAATCAGTAGTAATTAACTTTGATCAGAATATACATAAAGTACCTAATGTAGGAGATTACATAGACTACAATGAAGTCTTATGCTATATAGAAGATTCTATTACTTCTAATACAGATATCTTTAACGAAACTAATATAGAGACATTAAAAGCGTTAGCTAGTACATCTCCTAAATCTAAATATAAAGGTATTCTATCTAAGATAGAAGTCTTTTATCATGGTGATAAAGAAGACATGTCTCCTACATTAAAGAAACTAGTCAATAAGACTGATAAAATTTTAATAGAGTCTAATAAAAGTGTAGGTAAGCCATCTTATACTGGATCAGTTAATTCTGATTATAGAGTAGGTGGTAATCCTTTACTTTTAGATACTGCTGAAATTAAGTTTTATATTACTGTTAAACATGGTACTGATGTAGGTGATAAATTAGTCTTTGCTAATCAAATGAAATCAGTTATAGGTGAAGTTATTAATGACTCTATCTATACTGAAGAAGGAGATAAAGTGTATGCTATATTTGGTGCAAAGTCTATTGCGGCTCGTATTGTATTGACACCATACATTATAGGTACTACTACAACTATCTTAAATAAAATAGCTCAAAATGCAGTAGAGTTATATTCCAAATAAAATAATACTGTCCTAGGAGTCTATGGATTCCTAGGACAATACGCAATTCTTTGTTGACATTCTCCTCGTCGTAAACACGTAGTGACTAATCACGTCAGTGATTAAACGACGAGGATTCATCCGTCATAGGAGTCGACTCGTGACCCTCAGGATGCAGCGACTAGGAGTCCCACCTAGCCGTAAATCGACTAGAGTAGGACGATACAGCCTGCATAGTCCTCTAGGTCTGAATTAGTCCTACGGACCCAATCTACAAATAGACTCTTTAGATTATACGAGGCGTTTTCGTCTCTCTGATGTCTCGTATGACAATGCTTACATGTCCAGTAGACATCTCCTGACTTTAGGTCATCATTTATGACTCCACAGGTATTACATGCCTTACTAGACGGAAAGAATTGATGGACTCTACCGACTACAGTGTGCTGTGAGTCTCTAGGACTATGACGTGGTTCTGGTCAACTAGTCTACGAGACAGTTTATGTAAAATGTCATTTCTGACATGAGTTAACTTCTTATGCCACTTGTTTAGACGTAATTTAGTCTTTTGGTAATTATGACTATCTTTGTCTTGACGACTTAACTTTCTTTGTAGTCTTTTAATAGTCTTTTCTATTGGACTTAGTAGAGTCACTAAAGACTCTTCTTTATGGCCATCTGAGTCTACATAGAGATTACGGACTCCTAGGTCTATACCGACTATACCTGTGCCATTAGTCTTAGGTGGAATATAGTCACAGACGAATGAGACGTAATATCGTCCATCTGTCTCTCTAGATATAGTCAGAGATGTCGGCTTTGACGGTAGGTCTCTAGACCAATAGACTTTAATAGGTGTCTTTAATAGACCTATTTTGAGATCATTGTCTTT
>JABEBX010001962.1_pt1 | contig 11721 bp, 11 predicted proteins | sample 7245971 | NCBI WGS metagenome assembly JABEBX01 (sample SAMN14506365, study PRJNA622280) | hot springs metagenome | biome: hot spring [ENVO:00000051]|acidic hot spring [ENVO:00002120]; feature: spring [ENVO:00000027]|sediment [ENVO:00002007]; material: sediment environment [ENVO:01001048]...
GAATTCTCCAAGAAATTAAATTTGCCGGTAACAGATTTAGTTTACTAACGGAGTTGGAACATTGAAATTGAAACTATAGGTGTTTCCACCTGATTCATAATCTTGCGTCCTTTCTACTTCGCTGGGATTCGATGGATTCATGAAAATGCTCCATGCACGCCAACTGGTAATCTGAGACCCACAAAGATTTTCAGAACTATCATTGCTTGTCCCCCACACTTGATATAACTGATCATTCAAAGTCCATGGAGATACTAATGATTCTGTACATCCAGGTCCGGTAAACAATTGTCCACCATCCATTTCAATCTGATAAGTATTGGTTGTTCCTGATGGCGTAGTTAGGTTGAATGTAGCTCCTTCAGTGGTTATCAAACTTGGATTTGGATAGGGAGCGGCTTCATTGTCTGGATATTGCGGAACGTTGGAGTATATATTCATGTAAGTTCCGGTATCATACAGATTGTCATTCAGTCCATTAATTTGTGACGGTTGTATAAAAGTAGTGTTGCTTGTCGCGACAGACTGGCCTGATGTATTTCCATTATCCTGAAAATAACTTCCCGTCCATTGCAATTGCCCCCCCGTATCTTCAAGTATAACAGATGATGGATTAGACAAGTTTTCTGTCAATAATGACGTCTCTATTGAAGATGTTACTTGCCCTTTATATGCTGGCAAACAAACAAGCGAATAAATTGATATGTTATCAGCCGTAGAAAAAACGGTCTGGTTTACTTGATGGGATTGTCCGCTAGACAGATTGGCAGCATTATAGGCAACAGAAGTAGGACAAGTCAAGCTGAATCCTTGCGACGTAATAGAAGGATAACCTGTACCAAAAGTAACACCAAATGAATATTCTGATTCATTATATATTTGCACTGGTTGCCAAAATACGCCGAGACCATATTCTGAAAGAGATATCAACCAATAACCATATTGTCCAGGAGACTGCACAAAAAACCCGACTTCCGGTTGCGACAAAGAAACGCCAGGCAATGACTGTGTAGCCGAAGAGCCTAGCGTAGTCAGGGTAGACTGATCTCCTATACCAAAAAACTGCCCTGTTGATCCGACAATCTGTGCTGGCGTTGGCAGTGTACCAGAGGACTGCACAGCATTGGCTACCTCATATTGTAACGAACTTATATAATCAGTAGAATTGCCACTACCAAACCCTGCTCTTTGTGCATCTGCGGTATTGATTGGACCGGTAGTATGGATTACCACATCAAGAACTGAAGTATTCTGTGGATCGGTTACATAATCGGCTACCAAGGTCTGACCAAATGGCGTCGTTGAAGGGAAACTGGACGGCAATAAATTATTTTGTTGCAAATCTTGAACCGTTAGTGCGGTTCCTGGCAACGGCAATCCAACGCTGTTGATATACTGCATAGCAGCAGTAGAAAATTGACCAAACTCTTTTGCTGTAGCTCCAACCATGCGCGTTTGGGAGGATTGTTCCGCTTCATGGACGTTTAACTGATCCTGATTGATAATGAACAACATCGCAGCCAATGCAGCAATGATCACTCCGATAAGATACATGATATCCCTCCCTTATTGTAAATTGACTGATACTACGGGAAGGGAAAACCCTGGCGGAGCACAGTATCCATTACCGCATTGGCTGTTGTTTTGTGGAAATTCTGCCCCCCCCCATCCAGATGGAGAAAGCAGATAATTTCCCGTAGGAGAAGCGTTATTATACAGAAAAAGCTCTAAAAAACGACCAACTAATCCGTTTCCAGGAAAATACGCTGCAGTATCGCCAGAAAAAGCCATCAATGTGTACACGCGACTTCCAACGGAAATTTCATACGCAGCACCAGACAGAACGGGGGTCTGCCCACCAGAATAGTTAGCATCAGGAACACCATTAAAAAAACCAGAATTGTTTGGGTCTGTGTTGGCGTATGAAGAACTGTATCCTATATTATTGTTTTCTGTATTAAAACCTAAACTTTGTGGGTTTGCCTCTGCATTAACTATAGACTCTGGTGCTGGTATGCAGACAAACTCCTGTTGATATAGTGTATTATCACCCATTGGCTCTTGATAAACAAAATTACCAACAGTAGTTGGATCGTCAAAAGCAATATAAGCATACGTTACTCCACTATTGTAATATGGCGTCGAAGTCCAAGATACTGGAGACACGCCGCCAGGAGGACAAACAGCAGAATAACCATAATTCTCAAAAGATATGGAAGTATTTGTAACGGAGAAACCGACGCCAACATTCAACATTTGCGCTTGAAACAACCAGTATCCAGGTTCTTTTTGTAATTGCGGGAACGCCATCAGCCCGTCAGGCCCATGCCCATCAACCGTAGAACCGAAAACAAATGGGGTTGCAGTAAGGTTATAATCTGTATAGACATCAGGAGTACCACCGTATGGTAACGTGAAATCTCCCGTGTTCCCGTTATATACAGCAGACACAAGATTGTTGCTCTGTAACAAGTCAGCTACTTTATGGACAAATGCATCCCAACGTAGATACTGCTCTTGGGGATTGCTCGGATTACCGATACCAAATTTCCCCATTATTGCGAGGCTTGGTGCAGTCGTGGCAATAACCCCCCAGGACTGTGGGAATCCGTAAGGAGCGGCAACGACTCCTTCCAATTCTTCTCCCAATGGATCGGTACAACTGCCGCTGTAGTAGCCTGCATTCTGGAGAGTTGTGCAAGATACCGTTTCTGATTCATTAATGCTCCCAGAATTTTTTTGTACATAACTATTGAGACCTTGTGCAAACCCACTCCATGTAGCGGCAGTTTGCTGTGCCAGGCTTTGGTCTTGAGTTTGCTCAAACCAGAAATGGTTTTGTTCCACCATCCCTAGACCAATGACAGTGAAAGCAATAACGGCGAGAATAACTTGCAAAATCATGTCTGCGTAGCTCCAAAGCGAACTGTGGCAGCCTGTTTCTTTATCTCATTGACCAGTCCAGCCAAATTCTCTCCGCGTACCATACTTTTTGCCTCTGGTGTCATAACCAGCATTTCTGCTCGCAGCCGACTACCTCCATCTGGTTTTGGTTCCAATCTCTGATGTACTACCAGAGACAAAGAATCCGCCAGCAAAGAAAAAGAACCTTTGCGGTCACCATAGGAAGTGCTCATCACCATATCTGCCAGACGCTCCAATCCCAAGGACAGATTGGGACCATGAACGGTGCTGACGGCGATTTTTCCGACCAATCCCGTCCGTAAATACTGAATGGCAGCATCAGGTTCCAATATCTCGCCTAGCATGACGATATTGGCGGCACCGTCACGCAACACTTGAGCGCATGCCTGAGCATAATCCCCGTCATCCACAGGTACCTGAACGCACATCCCGGACCCATGCTTACCGTGTAACGGTAGTTCTGGTGGATTTTCCAAAGTAATGGCAAGTCCTCCATACGCTCGTAAACGAGCAGAAATCCATGCAGATGCAGTAGTGGTTTTCCCAGAACCAGGCTCACCAATCATCAATAATCCGCCACGAACAAATTTTGGATTCATCAAAGTTTCAATATGGGTTGGGTGATACCCCAACTGATCCAACGAGGGCAACTCTCCTTGAACCGCTCTTCGCAAGAAATGCCATTCGCCATCGACGGTTTCCCTGCGCGACCCGCGAAAAACCATGTCTTCGTACCGGACCGTGTAGTACCGCCCTGGGCGAATGGCCGCGATCATGCTGCGGATTGCTTCTATGTCTTCCTGCAAATCGTCTGTAACCGGCGTCATTCCACCGGTTACATTGTCGTGCAACGATCCATTACCAGCCATAGGTTTCAGCTTCACCCAGGCATTGTCCGGAGACAGGATCAGATCTGTGAACGGCACCCCTTGCAGGGTGCTAAACTCATGCAGGGTGCAACCAGATTGCAGAGACACGGATCAGTCCACGTTCCAAGTGATGGTATTGTTATTGCCAGTCGTACAGGCTCCGTCCACAGCAACTGGATTATTAGCAGGAGGGTTCTGTCCAACAGCGCCACCCCACGGGTCCTGAATGGCACCGTCCACAATCATTGAGTTAGGGACTAGCTTGGCATCCATCGCCAATGAGTTCAACGATGTCCCCGATGTACCATAAGACGACTGCCCTTGAAACTGAGATTCAATTGATGCAATGCTGCTGGTCAGGTCAGAAATGCCGGTACTGACCTCGTTGTCCCGTTGAAAACGGTGGTACACGATCAAAACCGCCGCCAACAATATCAAGCCGACCAGTGCGATGATGACGATTTCCATCACCGACAAACCTTCCTCACGACGCTCCCGCGGATCGTCTGAAATCAATTTGCGACGTACCACTTGTAGCGGTGCAACCCATTTAACCTGTTTCATATCTACACTCCTCCGCCCGTATGGGCCATAATGAAATGATTCAAAGCAAGCGGAATGGATACCGCCGTGACATACACGATCCACATCAACACCACACCAACAGTCAACGTCATCAGTATATTCATCGTTTTCGCCTGCGCCGTGGTGCGCGCCAGCACGATGTCCAACCAACGTCCGCTGGACTCTTTCAACAGCTTCTGGAAATCCGCCATGCGGGCATAGACCCGCATGGCATCCACGATTTCCGCGTCAGGAAAATCGTATCCGGTGGATTGCAGCGCATCACCAAATCCTTTTCCTTGCCGAATATAGAAAAGGATACTATCCAGACGGCTGCGTAGATAAGGGTTGCCGTCCTCGCTCAACTTCCAGATTGCCTGTGCCATTGGAATGCCGGCCTGAATCAGCGTGGACAGCGCCGTCATGAACCGCACTCCGTGCAACAGACGATAGAGCGACCATGGGGGAAAGCGGTCTGCAACGGTGCGTCCGGTCCCATACCATCGGGGAAGGGTCCAACGGATAAACAGCACGACCATCACCATGACAGCGAAAATCAGAAGTATCCCAGAGCTATCGACGAATCGCCCGATAGCGAAGTACACCGCTGGCTGCCCGGTCCATATCATCCCCTTCACCGAGTGCTCCATCTGCGGTGCGATTTCCACCGCGCTGTACCAGAAGGTGCCCAACAATGCCGCGATAAGCACAACGGGGTATGCCATGGCACCCTTGATCACGCTTTGAATCGTCTTTTCCGCTTCCAGCGTCATAGCCGTGAACAATAACGTCTCCGCCAGCTTCCCGGACTCCTCGCCAGCCGCGATTAACCCCGTTTCTGGAGGCTTCCCGATGGCTTCCAATGCCTCAGAAAAAGTCCCCTTGACGTTAAATTGGGTAGCGATACCATCAAGAAAGTTGCCTTTAGTATTCAAGATCTTCCCGCCTCGTTCTCTTTGTATCTGCGCCATAACTTCCAAAGCTTCCTGTAAGCGCACCCCTTCCTGTAGGAATAGCGCTACCTGTTTGTATATCTCCGATCGCACGGATACGCTTGGATACAACATCCATTTGGGCTTTAAGCGCGCCAGATCAATCATCGAATCGTCCTCGTATCAAACCGCTGGCCACGGCCTTTTGCGCCGCCTCCACAGGGTCCACCAGACCGGCATTGACCAAACCCATCGCATGGTCCAGCCCTAACAAACCCTTTCCCGCCCATCGTGCCTGCAGATAATCACGGGCGCTTCCCGCATCACGGGCCTGTACCCGCGCACAAAACTCACGGTCTGGGATGGTCACATCGACGACTAGCGTTTGCTTGATGGCGCCCAGTCCTTTGCAATGCGGACACCCGGGGCCGGTCACGAATGCCTGATCCACGCGCACATGTGGATGCAGATGCAGGTCCAGGATGCCTGGCGCCTGCAGGAGCGGCACCTTGCAGTGCGGGCAGAGCACCGGCACCAGAGCCTGACTGACCATGCCGCGCAGCACGTTCAGATTGCTCACCTGCCGTGGATGTATGCCCATCTCCTCGATGAGCCGTTCTGTGGCATCCACGGCGTCATTGGCGTGCAAGGTGCTCCAGGTCTCATGCCCAGAAAGGGCACATTCCCAGGCCAGATGCGCCGTGGTGGCATCCCGGATCTCTCCCACCATAAGGACGTCCGGATCGGAACGCATGGCCGCACGGAATGCGTCGTTGAATTTCTGCCGACGATCCGCGGCATCCGCAGCATTGGCCACCACGAATTGCAACGCCCCGATGATGGGGTACTCCGGCGGGTCCTCGATGGTGACGGGATTCTTCCATGGGTGCAGTCGCGATATGAGTTCCATGGCGATTTTTAGGGTTGTGCTCTTCCCGGAACCTGTGGCGCCCAGCACGAGGCGCAGTCCCTGACCGGCGTTTACCAAATCCTCCATGGCCAGGCTACCCGCTTGGGTGAACCCCAATTCCTCGAATGGATGGTCCAGGTTTTTGATGCGAACCGGGTCTTTCTTGAGCAGGCGCAGCGCCATGGCGACACCGTCCGCCGTGGGGTTGGACTGGACGCGGATGCCATATAGGCTTTCCGGCAACCAGCGCGCCTCGCGGATGCTGCCGCCCTGGTACTCCGTGGGATGCCAGGACGTGTCGCCCGTATCCATGATGGTGTTGTAGAGCGACGCACAGTATTCCATGGCATCTTCGGATGTAAAGTCGCGCACGAAGACACGCTTACCCATTCTGCGATGGTACAGTTTCCCGCCGTTGTTCCGACTGACGAAGAAGTGGATATCCGACGCATCCGCCAACGCCGCCTGAAGGAACAATCCGCTGACTTCCTCGCGCAAGTCTTTGCCAGTCGCTTGCTGCGCGCTTTTGCGTTCGCCGTCTGCCACAATCCGATGCGCTTGCACCTCCTCTATGCTTGACGGCAATACCGTGAGATGACCACCCATCAGGCGGATCTCTGTCACATAAGATTCCACATACGGGTCATGGATGTAATCCTTAACCACCAGCAGTTGGTCGTTGCCAACCAATCGCGCGAAGTTCCGCATTTTCGCAGGCATGCGCGCCTGCATTTCGTCAGCGCGCAGGGCCATACACCACTCCGGTAAAATGCCAGTTCCCGCCCGGTTTCCAGGTAACGGAAGTCATCACCAAACCGGGCAACGTCAATGCGCTGACCTGCCACGGCGGTACGGGGAGAGAGAAAGAGAAACTTTTCGCTGTCCATGTGGGCACGGGTATCTTCTGCCCGACCCCCTGCTGGGTGCGAAGGGGTAACGGGTAACCGTTGCCCGTCTGTGCCTGAACACCACCGTTTATGCCTAACCCCTGTATCCACCCCTGCAACCGGCGCGTAGTGCCTGCAACCGGTGCGGCGACCCTGTTAGAGACCTGCAAGAGAGATGCACCGTTAAGGTCCAGCGAATAAGTAGTGGTGACCATATCACCGTTGGAAGCCGTATTGTGTCCGGGGGCGTCAAGTACAGTGGCTCCCGGTTGTCGCTGCCACGTCGCGGAACAAGAAGACTGACCGCACGAGATTCCGGACAGCAACCAACCCCGATAGGCCAGCGATAATTGCGCGACAACGGCTTTCACGGCTGTCGCCCATGCGGGGTAAGCGGGTTTTCCCGCCCAGGGAAGCACAACCGGCGCCTCTTTGGCACCCGCAGACACGGACTGGTGGACTTGGTGTTTCTTCTCAGCAGCCAACATGCGGAGCAACGCCAGGTGATCCGCCTTTCGCTGGGCGGCAACGACTTGCTCATGGTGCAACCAGAGCCCGCCGCCAACGATGGATACGCCTAACAGGGCGCTGCCTGCCAGCAATAAAGAGCTATCCTTCGTTTTTCTCAGGACCGCCGGGTATCTATTCGAGATGTTCTTGGCCAACCACCGCAAGGCCTCCGCAGGGTTGGAGATCTCGACTGGCTGGATGTCTCCCGGCAGGCGCGCCAGCTCCTTGTCGAATTGCGCGCGGGCTGTCGCTTCATCGGTCAGCAAATCGCCGTTGCTGATAATCACGCCGTTGAATACGGACAGCACCCACCACTTGCCGGATGGGAGCGCGAACAGTCCGGACCACGATTCAGGCTGTGCGCCGGCGATAGATGCCGCTAACGAATAAACCTTACCCTTTAATGCGCCCTTGTTGATCTCTTTCAGCAGCCCAACCTGCGGTACGGGACTAGGGCGTAGGGCGAAGACGGGAAATTTCAGCGATTTCGCTTTTCCCCGCGCCAGCTTGGTCACCTTGTTGTGGCTCTCCAAACTCAGCCAAACGTCCAGCCCGACGGCATAGGTACGTTTGCCTATCTTCAGCAATTCCATCAGGGTTGACCTACGGGCTGCTGTAGTCCGGACGAGGCGTTAGCGCCCATCATCGGGTTTGCACCCGGCAAGGACGATCCGAACATATTCGGCAGGCTCGCGGCTGGCAGGCTCGCGGGTCTATCGTCAGCACTGCCCATGCCGGATGTAAGTCCGTCCGAGGCATTCTCCACGGCAAAGGGCAGCGCCTCCGCCCTGCCGTCATGGATAGTCCACACGCCATCTCCCGATATCTTCGTGATGCGATAACCGCCAGGCAATATATTCCCTACCATGGCCGGGGCGATCTGACCGTTCGGCAGGCGAATGGTCGCCGAATAGTGACCAGCACCACCTGTCAGGAGCAGCACTGAAGGTCCGTTGAAAGAGGGTGATCCCAACCCGGCGGACATCGATTCGCACCCTGGTGTTTTTTGGGCGCTGGCGATTTCCTGACGAAGTTGCGCGTTCTTCAATTGCTGCTGCAACAGCGCCCCTTGCTGCTCCAATACCGTCAATTCCTGTACGACCGCACCGGATTTCACAGACGGGCCAGCCATAACGGGCGGCGAAACCAAGACCACCAGAGGGACCAGCATCAGTCCAGATACGATTTTATTTCTCGGGTGCATTAGAGAATCCTCGCGCTCACGGTAATAACCACCATTTGATGGGTGACGGATGCGTCCGCACCGCCGCCCAGTAATGGCATGGACGGCGACCCGACGCCGTTATGCGTTGTTGTAGCGGTGTCCTGCTTCAACTCGGACAACACCAGCATGTCGCCGGATTTGAGCTTCACCATTTGCGGGGTCGAAAAAGAATTGGTGTCCGGGGTGTAAATGGTCTGCCCACCGGAACTGAACGATTGCAACTGGGTCAGCGACGAGATGGTCATGTTCATACTGAGAAAAATGTTGTCGCCGATGATTCTGGGCGTCAGCAGTGCCGTAAACCCAGCGGTTACTTGTCCTGGCTCCAAGCCGCCTGTAGTTGCCACCCCATTCGAGATGACGGATGGCGAGGTTTCCGCCAGATAGCCGGTATTCTGCGCGCTCTGGATGGATATGGGCTGGTCGTTCAGCGTCACGCTGGGATAGCTGTAGGACGAGGTGATGTCCCCCATCGTAGCTAGTGCCTGCATGACTACTTTTGATCCAGAGAATGGCCCACTGAGAATGCCTGCCGACAACGACATGGGTGCGGTACCAGACACGGGCTGCGGGGCGGGTGCGCCGGAAAAACTCACCCCATATTTACCGCCGACGCTCTGAAACGCCAGACTCGGATTAAACCCGTAATTCTGCTCGTTGTTGACCGTAACCTGATACACATGCACAGTCAGCGCCACCTGCCTCCCCATCTGATGGGTCATGCCATGAACCCATGACGCCACGGCGCCCACCTGGATGGGGGTACCGGTTACAGTGACAGATCCCAGCGCGGGATTAGTGAAAACGGTGGCGCCTTCCGCCACCGTTTTGGCTTCTTTCGCCAGGTTGGACCACACGTTCACATCCGTGGTGTTGGTGATGGATACCGAGCCGCTGCCCGAGCCGCTGCTGCCCGAACCGGAAGACGATGACCCTCCCGTGGCGCCGCCACCCGTACTGCCGCTCGTGCCACCTGACGATCCACCGCTGGACGCTGTAATCGAGTTGCTGCTTTGTGTTTTCACGGCAAAGGCAGGGATCATGAACGTCCGGGTTTCCTGCCGATACAAAACAACCCGGCCATCGGCGTATTTCCACCAACAACCAAAATGAGATGCTACGGCGTTCAACAGCGCTTCACGCGATCCGGACCACGAAGCCAACAACATTTTATCTGTCCGTCGTCCACCACCAATTGGTAATCCGGGAAGCTGTTGACCGGGCAGTGCCGGTAACGCCGCCGTTGACGACCCGGACACGGACCCCATGTCCCCCATAACCACGGGGATGCCCGTGTCAGTGGCAAATATCCCGGCGATCTCCCGGATAGTCATGGGGATACCGGATCGAATGGTGATCGGATATCTGAGAATGTTCGGAGTGGCCTTAACCACGCGGACCGCGCTCCCCATCAGATACGGCGTGTCCACGGTCTGCACGACCGGGGGCGATGCCGGCAATTGCGCCTGCGCGATTTGCTGTTCCGCCCGGGTGCGCATTTCGTGCGCCTGATGAAATGTCGCACAACCGGCCAGTGGTACCAGTGCGGACAGCAACGCCATTCGTACCGCTGTTTGTACTCGCATTATTGGGACTCCCTTTCCGGAAATATTTCGTTCGCCACGCCTTCCACGACGGCGCAGACCATTTCGTAATCGTCCATGATCTCGCCTAGCAGCCGGATACTCCCGGGACTTCCGGAAACCAGCAGGCACTCGCCGCCTTTGGGATCCATGTACAGGAACGTGTCCTCGCCGCGGGACTTGGCGTCATCAATGAACCGTTGATTTTCCGGGGTGTTGTCGTACATGGTGGATCTACCTTTTCCGTAAGTCTGTTTCCACTGTTGTATAGCCAAGCTGGAGCGGGATACGCAGCCCTAGCGAGCGGAGATCCCATGGCGGGCGGTAAAGCCCCTCAGCCAGTCGATTCAGCAGCACGCGACCAATACCACCCCTGCCCATAATGCGCGCCGGCGGAAAGGGCCAGCCGGTAGTCCGCTTCCGTCTCCACCCATTCCACCACCACACGGGTGCCGTCGTGGGACAGGTGCCGGCACAGGTCCCGGAGGTGTTCCGGTCCCTTCTCCCGGATCGCCTGGAAATAGGGTCCGTCGATCTTGCAGAAACTGGCCTTGACTGCCCCGGCACGGCCCAGGCCATCTACTCCGCTGACCGCGCCAATGTCATCAATGGCGATGCGAAAACCCAGCCCCTTGAAGAAATTGAGCTTCGCCATGATGTCCACCAGTTGCTCATCGTGAAACCGGTGTTCCGTCCATTCGAGGACGATGCGATCCGCACTGTCTTTTATGGCGCGAATATTCCTGCTGATAACGGTGTCCAACAACTGGCTCCCATCCAGATTCAGGAAAAGCAGCCCGTGCAGATCCGGCAGTATCAAGGGGATCTCCCGCGCCAGAAAGTCGTACCAATTCCGCCATTCCGGCTCGCTCCACACGGGGCAACGATCCGCGCCTGCCAGCAACTCCTGTCCGACGACATCACCAGTGAGCAGATCCACGATTGGTTCCAGGCGATATTTCCTGTCATGCAAGGTCATGTTTTCTTCATCCTTTTCTCAAGACGTGATTCAGTGCGTCCGCGATGGGCGTCATGGCCGTCATCAACACAGCGCTGACCGTCAGCGACAGCAGATGGGCGGCCAGGCTGGCAAGGATCACCAGCAGGGCCAGCAACAGCGCGCGGTCGATCCAGTGGCTCATTGGTTTGCACCAGCCAGCCGTTGGTACTTTGCCAGCACCGTCGGCACATAGTTTTGCGTCTGCCGGTACGGCGGGATCCGGTATCCCGCGTTCACGACCGCCTGCCCCCCGGCGTTGTACCCGGCTATCGCCAGAGGCCAGCTTCCCAATTTCAGCACCAGGTGGCGGAGATAT
>JABEBX010018787.1_pt1 | contig 11711 bp, 9 predicted proteins | sample 7245971 | NCBI WGS metagenome assembly JABEBX01 (sample SAMN14506365, study PRJNA622280) | hot springs metagenome | biome: hot spring [ENVO:00000051]|acidic hot spring [ENVO:00002120]; feature: spring [ENVO:00000027]|sediment [ENVO:00002007]; material: sediment environment [ENVO:01001048]...
GGAAAGAGCTCCTCCACCCGGCTTCCGAGCGTCCGGGCAAGACGGACCGCGACCAAGGTGTTTGGAACGTAGCGGCCCGTTTCGATGGAATGGAGAGCCTGCCGCGTGATCCCGACCCGGCCGGCCACCTCTTTCTGCGAAAGACCTTTTTCGAGTCGTTTTTGGCGGACCGGCTTCTCGAAAGACGGCACCCCCTCTTCCCTCTCTGCTTTTTGCCAGCGATCACTTCCCATACTCGATCCGCCGCGGAACCTCCCAGGCACGATACCCTATCTTTGCGGGCGAAGCACAAGCCGGCTTTCCGCGCTCCGCAAATCATTCCCTCGCCAGCTTAGCTCCGGCTCCTCCGCCGGAACGCAGGAATATCCAGATTCTGGCCTTTGTGCAGGGTAGCCGCAGTTTTTGCGAAGGGCGTGCCATCCTGGGAGGCCTGGGAGGCAGGGACGAGCCGCCCTTCCGGTTCCGGGAAGACGCAAGGACGGAGCGGGATTCGCGCCGGCTCCGGAGCCGGCTTCTCCTCATCCCGCTCCGGGCACACCGGCGTCGGATGCCGAGAAGCGGCTCGACCCACGAGAAGCAAGAGCCGCGTTTCCGTCGGGCGAGCCTCGGTTCGCCGGAGAAGGTCGAGGCGTGTTCGCTTCGGGAGAAATTCCCGCAGCCGTTCCCCGAGCTCCTCCTTCCAGCCGGAGTCCTCGCCACCAGCCTCAATGTAAGCCAGGCAGCGATCGGCCTTCTCAGCCGCCTGCCGGAATCCGCTCCCCTCCAGGAACCCCGGCAACGAGAGATCGAGCCGAGCGCGCGCTTCGCTGAAAACATGGCAATCCTCGATTACCCCAGCGACGGTGAATCGGGAAGACTCCGCCTCGGCTCCTGGATTGGCAGGCAAAACGACACCGCGAGCCATCCCCGACCAGACATCGACCCACTGGGCGAGGGCACTCTGAAAGGCGCGCAACCCTCGCCGCACCGCGGCGACATCCGGGATGGGCTCTTCTGAGAGCGGCGGAGGCGGAAAAAGAAAGAGAGACGCTTCGGCCGGGAGGGCATCGCGGGTCGCCTCCGCCGCTTCCTGTCGCTCCTCCGTCTCAAAAGGAAAGGGAGGGAACGCGAAAACCGTAGTCGGAATCTCTCGCTCCACAGCTTTGAGGGAAAGGACTTCCGCGACCGTCGCACCCGTTGCTCCGGCAAGCCCGGTCACGATCAACAAGCGGGAACAATCCTTGAGAAGCTCTTCCAGCTGCTGATTCTCCTGCCCCACCATCCGCCAGGCAAGATCGCGGCTGCCGAAGCAGCCGAGCCCGCCCGTAATGTCGGGCGCAAGGAGGAGCTTTTGCGACGCAAGCGACCCATCGACGGAGGAAGCCTCACCGTCGCAGGCCAGGCTCCCCGTCGGGCAATCCGATAAAAGAATCCACTCGTCGACGACATTGATCCCCGCCGCACCCGCTCCCACGATGCGCACGCTCATTCTCTTTCCTCGACCGTTTTCACTGACCCATCGATGAGTTTCCGGTTCTCCCTCGCGGACGTCTTCCACAAGAATCGACAAGAAACTCTCGCCTAAAACAACCGGATCCTCGAAAGGAACCGGCTCAGCGACCGACCTATACGGTCCCATCGGCCGCCCCCGCTCTCCTGCATTTCCACGATACGCCCATACCGCAGCAGGCCCAACACGGTTGTCCAACCTTGCCTCCCCTCGCAAGAGACCTCTCCCTCGAAGGCGAGCGGCTTCGCCGCCTCCACGGGCCGATCGAAAATCTTTGTCGCCAACTTCTGGATGCCGTCAAGCTGGGAACCTCCGCCCGTCAAGAAGATCCTTCCCGAGAAGCCCTCCCAGAACGGCTGATCTTCCAAGTTTTCCCGAATGATCTCGAAGATCTCCGCCTGCCGCGCCTGAAGCACTTCCACGATCAAGGACATCGGAACGAATTGCTGCTCGTAGGACCCCCCGGCCATCAGGCCGACACGGCGATGCGCCACGTCTTCCCGCAAATCCACCGTGCCATGGGTCTTCTTAAGCTCCTCGGCTCGGGGGAACGGAATCTTCACGGCAACGGCGAGATCGTTGGTCAGGTGGTCTCCTCCTACCCCGAGCGTTCCCGAATGGGCGACAAACCCATTCCGATAGACGATGTAATCGGTGATCCCCGCTCCGCAATTGATGACGACCGATCCGAAGCTCTTCTGCTCCGGGCTTAGGAGCGCCTGGGCGGTAGCATAGCTCGACAAGGCATACGCCTTCACCCGAAGCGAGAGCTCCTTCACGCAGTGAACCGTGGTCTGGAGACGCGTTGCGATCCCGGAAACCAGGTGATAGTCGGCCATGAGGCGGCGGGAGAAGAGCCCGACGGGATTCGCGGTCGCTGTCCCGTCGTCCAGAATGTAGGTCTGCAAAAGATCGTGGAGCAAGATTTGCCCCTGTGGCAGGGCCTGTTGCCGCACCAGTTCGCGCAGCTCGCGCAAATGGCCTTGCTCGATCATCGCCCCTTCCCGTCCCAAATCGAGGGCGAGGCGGCTTTGGAAGGAGCGAATATGCGCACCCGAGATCGCCAGGTAGACCTCTCCAATCGAAACGTCCGTTTTTTCCTCCGCGTCCAGGATCGCCTGATGGATCGCCTTTTGCGTCATCTCGAAGTCGGTAATCTCGCACTTGCGAATATGCGTCGAAGGGCTCTCGGCCACCCCGAGGAGAGTCAGGGATCCTCGGGCATTGAGCTCCGCGACGGCTACCTTGATCTTGCTGGTTCCCGCCTCCAGCCCGACAAGGACCGACCGAGATTTATTGCCGAACATCGAAGCTGTCCTAATGCTCGAAAATCACCGGAACATTCTGCTCCGGAGTCAGATCGACGGAAGCCACCTTGCGACCGCGGCTCTGCGAAAAGGCATAAATCTTTTGCAGCCTCCTCATCTGCCTCTCCAGATGGTCCAGACGCAAGACAACTCCTATCCCATCGCGGGTGACAACCCTCAGGTTGAGATGACCCGAGACGTCGAGACTCGCTGGATCGAGGAGATTGCGCAAGGATGGGGTCCCTTGCAGGAGGCGGAGCAGGCGCAGAGCCGCTCGACACTCCGGTGTATGCAACCGATTCCCGATCTCCAGATCGTCGGACGGGACGCCTTCGAGCTCGGGGAGAAGGGCGACGACCTCACCCTTGCGCGCTACGAAGATCACTCCTTGGAAATCGACGCATAAGTTCTGGCCGGCAAATCGCTTGGCCTTGGTCCAGACTTTTGCGAGCGGGACTCGCTCCTCGACGGTAATCTCAATGCGGTTGGGAAGCTCCCGGCGAACCGAGGCTCGCTGCACATAGGGGAGCGATGAGACCGCCTTGTAGACCTCCGGCAGCGAGATGCTCAGCAGGTTTTGACCCAGCCGCAATCTGGAAGCGGCTAGGATCTCCTTGCGAGGAAGGCGTTCGGTGCCGTCGAGCACGACTTCCTGCAAGGCATAGCGCGAATCTGTCGACAAAAACGGGAGCGCCAATCGGGATCCCACGTAGTAACCGCCGCTGCCCACACCGACGAGGCCCGCGACGATCAGCACAAGCAAGGAGATGCGCCGCAAGAAGAGTCGCCTTCGCTGCTGCGCTCCCGCCTTCGTCTGCAGGACGCTCCGGGTCGAGGGTCTTCTCCGGTTGGACTTACGGAAGCGGTTCATCTCGACTGCCTGTTCCGTTCGGTCCACGAAAGCTGGAGGACCTCCTCGCAGAGCTGCGGAAAGGCGATTCCGGCCGCCCGAGCGGCTTTCGGGAAGAGGCTGGTCTCCGTCATGCCCGGAATCGTATTCACCTCCAGAACCCAGGGATTCCCGGCCCCGTCCAGAAGCACATCCACGCGTCCGTAGACCGTACAACCGAGCGATCGATAGGCGGCGCGGGCGATTGCGGCGACCGATTGGGCCACGTCGGTCGGGAGGGGTGCCGGGCAGAGATATTCGCTGGCGCCGGAAGTGTACTTGTTGCGGTAATCGTAAAAGCCCGCCTTGGGGCGGATCTCGACGATCGGCAGAAGGTTTTCCCCCAGGATACCCACCGTGAGCTCTCGTCCCTCGATATAGGCTTCCGCCACGACGAGATGATCTTCCGCCGTCGCTCGGGCCAGGGCTTCCGGGTAGTCCTTCTCCTCGAAAACACGGCTGATCCCGATGCTCGACCCCTGCCGCGCCGGCTTGATCACGAAGGGGAGGGAAAGCGGGAGCCCGTCGCCCGAACGCGCCAGGGTCCAACCCGGAGTCGGCACGCCGGCTTTTCGGAAGATTTCCTTGCTCCACGACTTATCGAAGGCCCGTTCGCTCGCGTCGGCCCCGCTGCCCGTGAAAGGGAGGCCCTGCCGCAGGAGCAGCCTCTGGACCTGTCCGTCCTCTCCGAAGGTTCCATGCAAGCAGAGAAAGACGATCTCGGTCCCATCGGGAATGACGACATCCCCCTCCCTCGGATCGACCTCCTCCACCGGGTAGCCCAACTGCCGCAAAGCCGCTGTCACGGCCTCTCCCGTTCGCAACGAAACTTCCCTTTCGTGCGAAGGACCTCCTTCCAGGACAGCCACCCGAAGCTTCTTGTTCACAACTGCTCCTCCTCTCTGAAGATGACAAGGTCGGGAACCAGCTCAACGCCGTTCCCTTCGTGCAACCGCTTCCGAATTTCCTCCATGAGGGCGAGCACATCCGCCGTTCTCGCTCCCTCCCGCAACCGAATCCGGTTCGGGACTGAGGGCTCGATCCAAGCTCCGCCGATCTCGATCGGATCCGGGCCCAATCCCTGCCAAAGCTGGCGAATATCCGCTCCCCCCGGATCTCGAAAGACTCGGACGAGCCAGCGGCCGCTCATCCCGGAAGCCGCATCCATTCCGGAGTCCGAAAGCGGCACCCGAAAAGCCTCCCCCTTCCGGAAAGGAACGGTCCGCAGCCGTACGCCGACGACGATGCCGAGATGGCCCCAGGCCCCGTCTTCTGGCCAGGCGCCGCCTTCTCCTGGGAGAAGGACCTGCCATTCTCCCTTCCAATCGACCAGGACCACCTCCTCGAGTCGATCGAGGAGGTGCCGCTTCAGTGCGCACGTACCACGGGCCAGCAAAGCGCCGATCGTGCCTGCAGCGCCGGAGAGAAAAGAAAATCCACCCACCCCTCGGCGAGCGGTCTCCTCGGCGACTCGAGAGAGGAGCGCCCCGCCGCCGATCGCAACCTCTCCGCCGTCGACAATCACCTGGCGGAAGGCAGGATGGCGCAAGCTCACACAGAGGCCGCGAACTCCCCCATCGCCAATCAAGCTGCCGGAACCGCTGCCGATGACCGTAAGGGGCATCTTTTCGCGATCGGCGACCCCGATTACGCGACAGAGGTCTTCCCGGCTCGCAGGCTCGCACCAGAGTTCCGCAGGTCCCCCCAAACCGGATGCCGTATGCGGGCCCAGGCTTTCCGAAAGGGAGAGAACGGCCGATGGCGACAGAGATCGCCGCAGCTCCTCGCAAAGGGAACATTGCGCGGCAAGCGCTCGAGCCACCCGATGCACATCGCCGGCTCCCAGCGCCAGGAAGAGGTCGCCCGGGCGGAGGCTTGCGGCCGCCGCCTTCTTCGCCTCCAAGACGCTGCAGGCGGAGAGCGCCTTCACTCCGCTCCCCTCGGCGATCATTCGCGCCAGCCGCTCCGAGCTTACTCCTTCAATGGGTTGCTCACCCGCGCCATAAATATCCGTCACCAAGACCAGATCGGCCCCTCGAAAGGCGGTCGCGAATTCCCTTTCGAGCCCATGCGCCCGGGAATAGCGATGGGGCTGGAAAAGGGCCACCACCCGCTTTCGGCCGGCCCCCCGGGCGGCGGCGAGCGTGGCTCGAATCTCCGTGGGATGGTGCGCGTAGTCATCGACGACCAGAAAGGAAGGACCAGCGAAGAGCACCTCGAAACGCCGCTTGACTCCCCGGAAGCCCGCCATTGCCAGAGCAATATCGGCAAAAGGCAGCCCGAGCTCCAGGCTCAGGGCGATTCCGGCCAAAGCGTTCTGGACATTTTGCCTTCCGGGAAGCGGCACGCGGACCTCGCCGATCGGCTCTCCTCCGGCGACCAGGAGAAACGTGCTCTCGAAGGGCCCCAGCTCGACCCGCTCGGCGCGGTACCGACCCTCGGGGCCCAGGCCGTAGCTCACCGCATTCCTTCGTTCGGCGCAAAGCGTCGAAGCATACCGGTCATCGGCGCAATAGACAATCTTGCCCGTGCATCGGTCGAGGAAGGTGGCAAAGACATCGAGGATTGCCTCCATTCCCGGATAAAAATCCAGATGCTCCTCCTCCACGTTCAACAGCACGGCGTGCGAGGGCTGAAAGGAAGCGAGCGTGCCGTCGCTCTCGTCGCCCTCGATGACCATATAGTCCCCTCCGCCCCAATCCGAGCTCGCGCCGAGAACGGGCGCATCGCCCCCGACGTAGTAGGACGGCTCCCATCCGCTCCGGCGCAGGATATGGGCAAGGAGAGCCGTGGTCGTCGTCTTTCCATGCATTCCCGCGACGACGATCGATTTCTTTGCCCGGCAAAGCTCCTGGAGCAGATCGGCTCTTCGCGCGGTCGGAATCCCCCGTGCCGCGGCAATCTTGCGCTCGGGGTTGTCCTCCCGAACGGCGGACGAATAGACCAGAAGCTCGACCCCATCGGGCAGATCGCCGTCATGCCCACAGGAAAAGCGGAGTCCCATCCCCTCGAGATCGGCGACGGCGGGAGTCCTCCGCCGATCCGATCCGGATACGTGATGTCCCTGAAGCAGCAGGAGGCGGGCGAGCGGCCCCACCCCGGAGCCCGCCACGCCGACAAGATGAATTCGAGTCGGCCGGCTCAGGCAGCCGGTCCAGGAACCCCTCAACGTTGCATGCATCGCTCCACCTCCTCCGCAACCGCCCTGGCCGCGTCCGACCGTGCCAAGCCCGCCGCCGCGGCGCCCATCGCTTGCCGCTTCCCCTCGTCGCTCAAGATCTCCACGAGCGCCTTGGCCAACGTCTCTCCAGATAAAGCCGCCTGATCGTAGGCCAAACCCGCTCCCGCCGCCACGAAAGCTTTTGCGTTGATGCGCTGATGATCGTCGGCGGCGAAGGGAAAGGGGACGAGGATGGTCGGCAGGCCATAGAAGGCGACTTCCGACAGGGTGGCGGCTCCGGAGCGAGCAACCGCGACATCAGCCAGGCTGTAAAAGAGATCCATTCGATGGGAAAAGCTTTCGACCCGTGCGGGAATCCGCTGCGCTCGGTAGGCCGACAAACAAGCCTCGCGCTCCGCCGGACCAGAAAGATGGAGAATCTGCACTGGCTTCGAAGCTTGGGCCAAGGCGGGTGCCGCCTCTCGCAAAAGGCGATTCAAGGCTTGCGCGCCCTGACTTCCCCCCAGGACAAGGATGGTCGAGCGATCGGACGCAAGCCCAAGGGCCTCCGCCGCCTCGCTGCGGGGAACCCTCTGGAGCCTCGCGCGAAGAGGAGTTCCCGTCACGATCGACGGGATTCCCGGCAAACGCTCCCGACAGGCCTCGAAACCGAGGAGGAGACGGTCGACCTTGCGACAAAAGAGGCGGGTGACCAGACCGGGGACGGCGTTCGACTCATGGAGCAAAGTTGGAATCCGCAGCCCCCTGGCGACGAGAAGCGGGGCGGCGCTCAAAAAGCCCCCCATCCCGAGAACCGCTCCCGGGGCCAACCGATGAAAGAGAACCCTGCAGTTCCACCAGCTTAGCCCGAGCTTCCCAAAAAATGCCGGCGTCCTCGCCGAAAGGCCCCCTGGCCATCCTATGGTCGGAAGGGTTTCCCAAGGAAAGTCCCCTTCTCCCTCCAAGGCGGTCCGGTCGATCCGCTTTTCGGAAAGGAGCAGGCAAATCTCTTTCCCCCGTCGCCGCAATTCCTCGGCGACGGCAAGGCCCGGAAAGAGGTGCCCGCCCGTGCCGCCGCAGGCGATGACGACGCGTTGCTTGCTCATAGCCGCACGTTGCGCTGCGCTCCTTGGGATTCCACAGAAAAGGCCGATCCGTTTCCTCCCTGCCGGTGGATGTTGAGAAGGGTGCCCAGCGCCATCAGGCAAAACAGGACATTCGATCCGCCGTAGCTGATGAAGGGTAAGGGGAGTCCTTTGTTCGGCAAGAGACCCGTAACAACTCCCAGGTTGGCGATTGCCTGGACGGCGATCAGCGTGACCAGCCCCATGCCGAGCAAGACTCCCTCCCCGTCGGGGGCAAAAAGCGCAATCCAGCCGCCGCACAGGGCAAGCACAAGGTAGGCCAGCACCACGCCCAGGGTCACCCAAAGACCGAGCTCCTCCCCAAGAATGGGAAAGATGAAATCGGTCGTGGCTTCGGGAAGATAATACATCTTCTGCCGGCTGTTCCCCAATCCGAGCCCGGTGACCCCTCCGGAGCCAAGAGCCACGAGCGCCTGCCATACCTGATAGGCCTTGCCCTGCTTATCGCTCTCCATGTTCCAAAAGGCGAGCAATCGGGCCCTCCGTTCGGGAATGCTCAAAGCCACCCCGAGAATCACGCCTGCTGCCGTCAGGCAGCCCGGTCCGATGAGCCAGAGCGGCATCCCGGCAATTACCAGAACCACCGTAGCCAGGGCGAGGTAAAGAGCAGCACTTCCCAGATCGCGGGCAAGGAGCAGAAGGCCGGCAAATGCCACCGTCACGGCGAGGACCGTCGCGTAGCGACGCCATCTCCCCCTTGGCCGGAGAACCGGCTTTCCCAATTGCGCCGCAGCAAAGATGCAGAGGAACCATTTGATGAGCTCCGATGGCTGCAAGGTCAACGGACCGAGGGAGATCCAGCGGGAAGATCCATGCACGGTATGGCCGACTCCGGGAAGAAAGCAGAGCAAGAGTAGAAAGAGCCCGAGGCCCAGCAGCGCCCAGGAATGCTTCAGGAACCAATGATAGTCGATGCGCGTCAAGAGCGCACCCGCGCCGATACCCATCCCGATCCAGCAGAGCTGCCTCTCGACCAGGGGAAGGAGCGAGGCGTCCTTCTCGCCCACGAAACGGCCAGCCGCGCTGTACAGGGCGATCAAGCCGAGTCCCATGAGCGCAAAGGCAACGAGGATCAGTGCATACCCGATCCAGCGGTGAAGCGTTCTTTCCCTCACCCCCCTATCCTTTCATCCCCCTTCCCGCTCCTCATTCGCCTGCTGCGCCGCCGCTGCGGCGAGCCCGGCCCGCCTTCGCCGCAGGGATCTGAAGCTCCTCTCCGATGTGCAGCTTGCTTGCGAGAGTCAGCCGATTGACGGTCATCAGATCGTCGAGCCCGACGTGGAAGCGACGGGCGATCCGCCAGAGAGTGTCACCGCGAACCACGTGGTAAGCGCGAGAACCGCCCGCAGCGGAAGGCGCCGGGTCCGCCGACTCGTCCTGCGGTTGGGTAAGCAATGCCGTCTGCACCGTGGCGCGAGCTTGCCCTGTCCGCTGCCCCTTCGCAGGAGCAGCCTCCGAGACATTGGCTTTTTCCCCGTCTTCTTTGGCGGAGACCCGGCGGAGCTGCCTCTTACCTCCCTTTTTCCTCCCTGTCTCCTCGGCGTTCGACAACGAAGAAGTACCGCTCTGCCCCTTCCCCCCTCCTCGGCGGGAACGCACGGTGGACGAGGATGGCGGCGCTGCCGTCCCCAATAATTCCTCATCCGGCTTTTTTGCCGGTCGCGCGCCCGACCCATCGACGACGGCCGGGCTGTTTTCTCCCACGCTCCCGGTCCGAGCCGATTTTCCTCTACCGCCCAGGAGATTGTAGAGGGCGATGCTTCCGATAAAGAGCACGTGAAGGAGCATGACGGCGAGGATGACCGTGATCACCCGCAGTCCAGCCGTGCTTTCCTTCAGCGGGAGCTCTTGCTGCACGAGTTCCGTTGCTCCCGGGGAGGGATATGCCGCAACTCCGCTCGGGGGACCCGAGGCCTTCCAGCGCAGCACCTTGGCCGACGATCGTATTTTTCTTCTCATTCGCCGTTTTCTCCTCGGATGCCCTCACCTTAATTTCAGGCTCGAAAGTGCCAGGAGCCCGCAAAGCAGGCTCAAAATCCAGAAACGGACAGTCACCCTCGATTCTCCCCAGCCTTTCAGCTCGAAATGGTGATGCAAGGGGGCCATCGCGAATACCCTCTTTCCCGTCAATCGAAACGAGGCAACCTGGATCATGACCGAAAGAGCCTCGAGGACGAAGATGCCTCCGGCGACGACCAGAAGAAGCTCTTGTCCGATGGAAATCGAGAGCAGGCCGAAAGCCCCCCCAAGAGCCAAGGAACCGGTGTCGCCCATGAAGACTTCGGCCGGATGGCAGTTGTACCAGAGGAATCCGATGCTGGCTCCGAGCAGCGCCGCGCAGAAGACAGCCAGTTCGTCCGCGCCCCGCACATGGGGCACGAAGAGGTAGGAGCTCCAATCCGGACGCCCAGCTACGTAGCAGAAGACTGCGAAGACGAGTGCTACTCCGATCGAGCAACCGATCGCCAGTCCGTCGAGACCGTCCGTGAGATTCACCGCGTTCGACGAGCCCATCACGACGAGCAGGAAGAAGGGCAGGGCCGCCCATCCGAGCTCGATTCGAGAGATCGATTTCAAGAACGGCACTGCCACCTTGCTCGCTTCCCGTACCGTCTCGGGATTTCCGAGGAGGAGCACGCCTGCGACCAGGGCGACAGCGGCCTGGACCAGGAGCTTGACGCGCCCGGGAATGCCCGCCGACTTTTTCTGCACTACCTTAAGGTAGTCGTCCCAGAAGCCGAGAGCTCCGAGCGCGACCGTTCCCCCCAGGCAGATCCAGAGGAAACGATTCGTTGGCACAGCCCAGAGCAGGCAGCTTCCGAGGAGTGCCGAGAGAATCAGCAATCCCCCCATCGTAGGCGTTCCGGCCTTTGCTCCGTGCAGGTCGGCCAAATGCCTCACTTCTTCCTTTCCGCGAATCGGCTGGCCCATCTTCAGGCGCCGGAGCATGCCGATCGTGGGACGCCCGAAGATCCAAGAGATGAAGAGAGCCGTCAGCGCCGCCCCGACCGACCGGAACGTGATGTAGCGAAATACATTAAACCCAATAAAACTTCCTGAGAGCAAATGTAGGTAGTAGAGCACCTCGAAACTCCTTTCGTTCCGCCCTTGCGGTCTCCTCCCGTTCCCTCATCATTCTTCGCCACCGCTACATCAGAGCTTCCACCAGGCGCTCGAGCCCAAGAAATCGGGAGCCCTTCACCAAGATCACATCGCCCGCCCGCCGCAAGGCGTGCAACTCCCGCATCGCCTCATCGGCGGTGGCGCATCGGCGGATCCTTTCCTGCGGAAGCCCTCCGGCCGCCGCTCCTCGAGCCAGAGTTTCCGCCTCGGGTCCCACCACAATCAGGAACGCGATCGGCAGGGCGCCCGCGCTCCGTCCCAATCGCTCATGCAGATCGGTCGATTGCTCCCCGAGCTCCCCCATGGTGCCGAGGACGGCCCCTTTCCGCTCGCCCTTCGGAAATTCCCCAAGGGCTTGGAGGGCCGCCAGAGCCGAATCGGGATTGGCGTTGTAGCTGTCATCGATGACCCAACCATCCGGAAGAGCGCGAATCTCCATTCGATGCGCCGGGTAGACCGCACTTTCCAACGCCCGAACGATCTCCCGGGCCGACAATCCCGCCAGCCTTCCCACTCCCGCCGCCAGCAGAGCGTCGGTGACGACCGCTCGAGAGGCCGTCCGGAGCTGCACCGGCAACTCTTCCCCATCCCCCTGAAG
>JABEBX010000649.1_pt1 | contig 11706 bp, 8 predicted proteins | sample 7245971 | NCBI WGS metagenome assembly JABEBX01 (sample SAMN14506365, study PRJNA622280) | hot springs metagenome | biome: hot spring [ENVO:00000051]|acidic hot spring [ENVO:00002120]; feature: spring [ENVO:00000027]|sediment [ENVO:00002007]; material: sediment environment [ENVO:01001048]...
TGCCGCTGCAGCAGCCATGGTGTTTGCGTCTGCAAATGTCACCGTTGGAGCGCCGGAAGCAGCTGTCATATTCATGGCATTGACTACGCCCGCACCTGTATTCTGCACCCCATATCCCACCGCCGACTGATTGAAGTTGCTCGGTGCCAGATTGGGAGTAGCAACGTCCTCCGATTTGTTCAGACTATCATTGCCGGTAATCGCGGAAGCGGCAGAAGTCAGGGCGAAGTAACTGCCCGTAAGCACCATGGCCGCTATGACCGGCGTCAGCGAGATCATGAAATCTGCCATGCTCAGGGTTCTGGCCCCATAGCTGAACACTTCCGGCATGTTGGAGAAATTGGTGAGAAAAGAGGGATTCGTTAGTCCGACATATCCCGTGCCACCCATGTATCCACTTAACATGTGCTGGAACGCGTCGTTGGCCTGATATTGGGCATAGTTGTTGAGTAAGGCCGCAATCGGCAAAAAGCTCTGCGACCAGATCCCGAACATCAGATACTTCATGTAGATTTGCGGACCACCGGGGCCGTAAAACACCATCACCACCGCCATGATCGGGGCCAGGGCGAAGAACAGGAATTGAAAGACCGTCATCAACGGAATGACATTGGCCTCGAACATGGAGGCAATACCCGCGTTTCTGGCCTCCTGGTGCCCCAGTGCGCCGGTCATGGTGGTACAGAAAGCCGGCAGGGTATCTTCCGCCAGCGACCTTTCGGCCTGGGGTACGTCGGCCCCGATCACTCCGAAATGCGCTACGCAACCGGCCAACTCGTTTTCCATAAAGGTGAGCCCGAGATTGGAGGCCTGGCAGGTGGTAGCCGCACCCGTTGCATTCACGTTGCAAGACTGGAAATCATGATTGAGCGCAGTCTCTACGTTGTCAGTTGGTCCGCCATTGGTAGCTTCGTCATATCCGCCAGAGGCATTCGTGAGACTGGAAAGAACTTCATCCACATTGGGACTGCTGGACGCGGGGTTATTGCTAAAAAAGTTCGTGAGTGCCGTATGGAGATCGGCGTCTGCCGCAGCGCAACTAATATACTCCCCGCCTCGACAGCCCCCGGTATCAGGAAAAGCTGCATTGTAGTAGCGGGTGGAATCGCTCTTGTTGTAGTAGTTCAGCATGTTGTGCTGTATCGAGGTAGAGGTAGAGGCAGTATCATTGACCATGGTCTGCATATTGAAGTTGGAAGATCCAGCGTCACAATCCTGTGCAAAGGCTTCATAACTGCAAGCAAGATTCGGGTCGATCTGGCCGACTGCTTGCGGAAAAGAACGCAAGGACATCAACAACTTGATGGGTCCAACGTACCCCGTTTGTGACATGAGTAGCGGTTGCGCTTGCCCGCCAAAGTTATCAACGGTCTGGATGGCATTCATCATGTCGTAAGACATGGCACTGATAAAGCCGGCAGGATACGCGATGCCAATGGGAACACCATCTACCACCCGCGTGTTCCCGTTGTAGACGTTGGTAATCTGCATGGACGTTGTTGGAACAAACAAAAATAGATATACCCCCAGTGCGAGCATGGCATGATGGGCCTCCACTCGCTGGGTGACTACGCTCTTGGCGGAAAGAACCAGCACACTGACAATAAGAGCCAGTTTGATCAGGACCCCGACCGGGAACGGGCCGTTACCTCCGGCCCAGGCGGTGACGCCAGCGGTTGGGTCGAAAATCGCCTGGACACCTTCCAGAACCAACTGGAAGATCGCGCCGCTGCCCAGAATGTAAACATCAGGAGTGTACATGCAGAAAGCTCCAGTAGATTAGATGCCTGGCAGGGGAGTTCCATGCGTAGAGATGGCCTGAATATCTTTTTGGATATCGTGAATGATTTGCGGGGCGTCCATGGTCTTGCTCCGGTAATAGGAAATCTGGGTTTGAATATTGTTAAGCGTGGCTTGGTAGTGTGGTGGCGGCAGAATCTTGTCATTGTTGACGTTATAGGCAAGGTCGGCGGCCTCCAGAATGGAGCTTCCGAAACTAACCGCTAGATCCGCAGTAATGAGAGGGGACGCCGTGGCATAGATCCCTTTGATATAGGCTTCCTTGTCAGCAGCAGACGGAACTTCAGCAGATTGTGCGACTTCCTCGCCCCAGGCTTCTACCGGGGGGATTGCTGACTGTACAAATTTTTGCTCGGCGGCCGGCAAGGCAATGCCATTGGCGATGTTATAGGCAATGCCATTATGGAATGCAGGCGCTTGTCCAGGGAAAGCAAAGGTTCCGCCAAGCAGCATGCCATGGACATAGGCGCGTATGCCGTTGTAATTCACTGCAGAGAATGTCGTCGTCCCCAGGTTGAGGCATCCATAGGTCCCCTTATACATGGAGTAATCGCCGCCAGCGGGGTTCTTTCCTTGCTCGCATTGGTAGAAATTGGTTTCGGGACCACCATTGACCAATTGAGACAGGGTAAGAATTCCTGGTTTTGCCGTCCCTTTCACTTTTGGGGTCGATTTGTCAGTAGTGCTGGACGAAGAACTGTTGACCGTGCCGGCACCGTTATTCTGTGGTGGGGCAACAATCCGGGTACCCAACATGGACATGAGCATTTCCATGGTGGTGTATGAATCCAGCCCAATAGTTGCCGAAGAATTTCCGATGACCGTTTGCGCTTGTGAATGACGAAGGGCGCGCCAGGTGTTGTTGCCGGCTCCAGGAATAAAGTCCACTGCGGGAACCGATCCGGTACCGCCCGCCCCTTGGGCGTTTCCGCCACCAGGTACGCAACTGAATACGGTATAGGGCTCACTCGGCGCGGAAGACGTAGCAGTGGTATATGCAGTGCTGGTACTGCAATCATCGATGTTGTTGATCGTGTTGGACCACCATGTCTTAAAACTGCTGACCGGATTCGAGGCCTGGCTTTGATCGGCACTGAACATACCGCTCCATTGCCCGGTCTGGGTTGCAACCGCTTTGCCAAAGTTGGTGGCGGCGCTGGCAAGGCCGCTCATGGCATTGTCGATAGCGACCCCGGCATTCAGGTTGCAAGTATTCTTGGTCAGGCTATTCATGGCCTGGGCTGCCTGTTCGAGCGAGTTCAGGATGGCAGAACACTGGCTACACATGGCGGAAATGGCCGAATAGAAGGCGTAGGTCAGCAATCCCTCGCCGATATTTTCCAGCATTTGCTCAAACTGTTTGGCGCTGATGAAGCTGAAGGAGCCCATGAACAGGTTGATACCACCGCAGCCGCCACTAATGCTGGGTGGGGCAAAGGAAATGATATTGTATTGCTGCTCCGGGACAGAGACCGCGGCATACCCGCCAGAGAGGGTTTCCCCTTGTTGTGAGGTGTAGACGCCAGGGCCACCAGCGGCAACGAGCATGCCGCTCAACACCGAATTCAGCCCCGCATAGGAGGTCATGGAAGCGCTGAATCCCACCCCGAGCAGGGTGCCGATAGAGGCGGCCAGGATCGTTTTGCGAAGAGCCTTTGATTTGCGGTAGGTTTTTACCATGACTGTAGCCTCGAACTAATGGATTGATTCAGGACACTGGCAACTTGGTTTGGTTGTTTGGGATTCAAATGGCTGTGTGCGATTTTCTGGAACTGAGCCGTGCTGATGACTCCACGTCCATACGGATTGATCCCTTCTCGGTCAATTTTGGGTCCCAGGTGAAAACGCAGGGCTGCATTGAGCAATTGATCCCGTATCTCAAACTCCGGGATCTCGCCTTGGGCGATCACAATGAAGGTCTTGGGCGGTAAGGCGAGCACAATGGACGGCGTCTCGACCAAATGGAAAAACTTGGCTTGCGTGGTGTTACGGAAGATATGCGAGTCTTTCATGCCAGGCAGCGGCTTCCCGTCCATGCTAATGAGAAAGGTGTGATGGGCAAATCCTGGGTACCGCTGGAAAAAGCGGATCAGCTGGTGGTACTGGATCTGGCAATAGCTGCAAGTCGAATTAAAGAAGAAAAAGAGACCCGCATGGTGACTGTACCAGTCCATGAGTTGCTTCCGGGCGGCATGCTCCCGACTGTAAAAAGCACCCAGGGCCTGTTGGGAATGGGGGTAGACAAAGGCCGGATTCAAGGCCGTATCAAAATGGGACTCGTAGTAGAACATGTCGGCAAAGTTCTGCGCCTTGTCGAACATGGCCTTGTTCACAAACATGAAGTCCCGGACGTTTTGCGGGGTGGGGTCGTTGATCGCGTCCACCATGTATTTGTGCCGGTACTCTTTGATCCAGGCGACGGAAAGCGGGGGTGGCCCCTTCTTCTTGGGCTTCACCTTATGGACCGGCTGTGGGTGGGGCGGTGGCGGTGGCGGCAGTGGCCGGACCTTGGGGGGTGGCGGAGGGATCTGATACCAGAACCAGCCATGGCCGGCAAAGTCGTTCGCCAGCGCGCAAGAAGTACCCAGCAGCGCGATCAGCGCCGCCTGCGCGAGCTTACGAGAAGTGGTCTGAAGTCGTGCCAAGGTCTGCCCCAGGTTGCTTACCAGCATTATAAGCAGGACGGAAATAGGGAAAGGTTGTGAAAAAAAATGAAAAAAGGGAAAAGCAGAAAGCAGAAAATTACGAAACCGATTTACTTTTTGCCACTCCACACCACCAAAAGCGCAGGAATCGGTCCCGGTTTTTGCGGTTGCTGCGGTTCTTGCAAAACCGAAATGGGATCTCCGAGTGCGCGGGCAAATCGTTGGACATATCCACTTTGCCAGGCAAGCCAGGGACGAGATCCCGCATTGTAACAAGCTGCGGCATTGAGCAGGTTGCCGGTGGACGCCAGGCAGCGGGAGAAAATCCAGGCGGAGGCCTCGATATTGGCGCAGGGATTATCCGCCAGGGTGGCAAAGGTATAGCCATAGTGAGAAAGGGTGGGTAAGTGGCAGGTGTTGACCTGGGCAGGACCTAAATCTTCGGTGCCATTGCCATCGGGGGCTACGGTACCCAATCGACCGCCTTCCGTATGGAGGATTGCCAGGAGAATATCGGGGCGCAAGCCATAGCGAGTGGCGGCCTGTCTCATGCAAGCCAAGGGGACCCCATGAAAGGAACTACCGGCAGGGGCCGGGGATGGTTCCGGTGAAAGCTGCACGGTTTCCGGTTTCGTGGTGGTGTTCACTGCCCGGTTGGGCGATTGGGGTGCTGGACTGTTGGGGTCGGAAAGGTCCGTACGAGCCAGTATGGCGGAGACCAGGGGGGAGGCTGGGGATAGCGAAATCCCGGCTCCCCAACAGGCCAATGGAAGGGCGGCAAGAATAACGCCGCCGGTGATCTTCCGGAAAAACTGTCCGGCGATACGGCGAGTTCCTTTTGGTGTCATGACGAAAAAACTCCTATTGAGAAAATTCCGGAAAGCCTGCCACTTTCCCGCAGAGCTGCAAGAATGGTTATCCATCACAGCGGGAAAATCCGGCCATAGAGATTGCGAATCGGCACCAGGCCCCAATACCGACCGTCCCAGGACATGGGGTTGGTTCCGAGAAGAAGGACGGTGCCGGGTGGGACTACAAAGTGGTCGGGGAGCTTTGGGACCCGGTGGTGTTCGTTTACTAACCAGGAATAGAGCCACAAACGACCCCAGTAGTGACCATTGACCCAGATTCCTTGGCGCGTTTCGAGAACAGAATCGCCAGGCAGACCAATCACCAGCTTGCCCAGGCGTTCATTCTGAAAGGCCTTATGGGTATGGGCCATGACGGCTTCCCCCAGATAGGGGTGCGGTACCGGCTCCAGATCCGTCACAAAGACGCTCCAGGGTAGGCAGGAAACCGATTGCGGGGTGATGTCGATATGGAACCTGGTCTCCAGGGCGCTTAGCAAGAGGTGGATACTCAGGAGCCCGCCCAAGAGAAGAAACAGAATCGTACCGACCCAGAATTCCGCGGGCTTGCGTTGTTCGGGCGCGGTCGGGAGTTTAGGGAGACAGATCTTCAATGGAGCACCTTAGGGAGTTTTCGCAATACTTGCTGATAGACCTGCTGCGAGACGTTGCAGGAAGGCGGAAAGCGAGCGTCCCGTTCGGAGTAAAAAACCACGTCGCCCTTCGCCAGATAGTGGGCGGTATCCTTGCGAATGACGCGGCTGAATTGGTACGCAATCGCTTCTACGTCTCGGGGTGGCGTATGCACAGTGACCCGTGCGGTGAGTTTCTGGACGATGGCCCGCTCGTCGATAAAGACAATCCGCGTCCCCCCTGACCGGAACAGCTGGGAGAGGGTGCCGGTTTGGTAGAGGACTACCAAAGCCGAAGCAGCAACTGCTACCAGCAGGACGATCACCCAAAAGCGAATGGGGTGGCCTCGTTCTTCTGGCGTACCGGGTTCCGTGGGGGTTTCCTTGGTGATGGCTGGTTCTTGCATCAATCGAGTTCCTCGTTGGGGGCGGCCTTCGGTACCTGGTAGGAATCCCGCCAGCCGGGCTTGTCTTGGTCGAGGTACCGAATCAAGGCGTCATTGGGGCTAATCCCGTCCTTGATATCGGCGAGCACCTGATTCCGGGCATTGCCAGAGCTGGCGAACAACGCCAGGGTGAAGGGATCCAGGACCGAGCGGAATACGCCGGAGGCCCCTTGCGAGGAATACACGAACTCGGCGTACCCCGGGGAAGGCCGCAAGGACTTGAGTAGCATGATGGTATAGGGGTCCGTAAGGTGTTTCTTGGTCTCGGCTAAATCAATGGAGGAATCCGTTTGCGCGAAGAAGAACCGGTGTTGGCTCTGCGCTGCCATGACTTCCGTGGATCGGGAAACGAAGGAATCAGAAATATCCTGCAAACCGATGCCAATGGCGGCCTGGTGTTTCCGGGCGCGACGATAAACGCCTTCCATGAAGGTGGCTGCGGTATCACGCTGGAGCAGCTCGGAAGCTTCGTCTACAAAGAGGATTCGCCGGCGACTTTCCTTGTGGGAAGAAAGAAAAATCTGCCGTTGAATGGCAAACATGACCTGCATGAGGACCACGGAAAGCAGGGTCGGACGGTGCGATAGTTTGGAAAGCTCCAACACCGTGAATGGATTGGAAAGGTCGATGTTGGCCTGTCCCTGAAAAATCTTGCCGTAGCATCCGGACCGGGTGAAGTCATGCATCATGCGACCAATTAACTGCTGGCGCGGATCTGGCTGCGCGTAGAGATATTTCTGGACATCGGTAGGGGTGGCGGCATGTCCGCGATCGGCATACACGGCACGGATCGCTTCTTTGATATAGGTGTAATCTTCGGTGCTTGGCGTGTCTCGATTGAAGGCCATGGTGCCGATGATGCCGGTGAGCTCGTCCATTTCATCTTCGAGGTCATGCACCATGGAAAAAGGGTTGAGCAAAATATCGGTGTCCTCGTCGAAGTCGATATGGGCACCGCGGTTCATTTTAACCTGCTTCTCGGTAGTGTTGCCTATTTCAATGACGTAACAATGCGCGCCGATATTGAAGTTATCCTGGAGAATCCGTTGGGCATGCACACTCTTCCCGCTGCCGGCCGATCCGGTAATCTGGTAGTTGTAGTTGCCGTTAGAGGAAAAAATATCGATCAGGGCGGGGTGGGCACGGCGGGTGACTACCAGGGTCCCCGCACCTTGCAGCGAAAAATCTCCGGTCCGAGGCGGACCTTGCCAATCCCCGAAGATCGGCGTTACCGCTGCGGCCTGCGTGGTGGAAACGGTTTTGAATCGGTGCGTGAACGCCGTACTTTCCTGGTTCGGGAACAGCGGCAGGGAGTTGAGAAACACGGGAAGGGGAATGAGATCATCGACCCGGAACTCGTACCCTTGGGATTGGGCAAGGCTTTGGAACATGGGGACAGATCGGGCCGCTTGCCGGGTGGATCGGGAAAAGACCAGGGCGTTCAAGCTGACTTCCAGGAAGCTATCTCCTTCGCGCTCGACCATATGCATCAGGTTGTCCATACCTTCCTTACGGTAGCGAAGGGCGGGGATGAACTTCATGGCCGGGCCAAAGGCTTGATAATTGACCGCGGCCGAGCGTCGTTTGGCCCAACCGCGCTTGGCATTGTCGTCGGGAACATGGGCGGTCCAGGAGAGCAGGACCGGATCCGGGCAGCCGGGCTCTACGCCCATCGGGTCGCCCATCAGGTTATTCATGTCGGGGTGGCGAACCTCGTCCGGCCATTCCTTGATGCTGAGTACGGTAATAATGGTGTCTGGATCGCTATTGCCAATGACGGATTCCAGTTGGCCCCGACCGCGATCAAAGATTGCGTCCCCGGGGACGGGGATCTGGTCGCGCAAGAGCTCGAAGTCCGTGAGTTTTCCCTCCCAGGGGGAAAAGTAATGCAGGAACCGCCGCCACATCATCAGGAATTGTTCGGCGGTCAGTGGCTGCAAGTGAAAGGAGGTGAAGCCGGACATGTAGTTATCAATCAGCAGACGGGTTTCCTCATAGGTTTCGTCCGTGATGATCTCTGGCACTGGAATATTGACAGTGAAGAGCAAATATTGTTGCGAGCAGGTAAGCGGATTATTGGGAAAGATCGGGCGCTGTACGCGTGTCGCCAGGAAAGTCGCGAGATAGTCGGTCATGTTGCGGGCGATGTCACGGGACGCCGGGTTTACGGATAGGGAGTGAGTAGCCTGGCATTCGCGATAGGAAAAAATCGTATTGTCGATATCCGGGACGTCGAATCGAATAATTTGCAGGTAGGATCCTTGCGGTAAGCGGGTGCGGAATCCTGCGCGAATCTCCCGGAGCAATTGCGGGTTGGACCAGCTTAACGGGGATGGTGCGGCATAGACCGCGCCCAACATGTTCCCGTCAATGGACTTGTCGGCGGAAAGAATCAAATTGCTGTTTTCCTCGTAGGAGAGGAAGGGAAAGAGAGAACTAATGAGCGGCCGCCTGGATTTGTGGCCCAGGTCACTACTCGAACGGACAATGCGATTGAGGACGCTGGGACCATCGTGAATCAAGCGTTCGATTTTGCTTCGGAAGAGGCTCATAGAGGAGAAGTCCTTACTGGGTCTGGAGACATTGGGAAACAAGGCCGTTGGCAAGCTGGATGAAAAGACTGTAGTTGCCACCGACATTGCCGGGATCGATCAGGTAGCGCCCACAAATCAACAGAGAAGGGGTATGCCGTAAATGGAGAATTCGCATGAGGGTCAGGTCATTGCGAGCCATATCCATGACGCGGGGCTGGTGAACGGCTTGCGCAAGGGCCTTGGGGGAAATCCCTGACTGGGCAGCGGCAGCAAGGTAGGCGTCCACATCGTTGATTGGCTTCCCTTGGCCCTGGATAATCTGGAAGGAATTGCGCTCGAACAGGCCGAGACGGGAAGGCGCAATGGTCTCGACGGCAAAGGTTGCCAGGGTCATCGGAATATAGGGCTTGCCAATCAGTGCCGGTATCTGGGAGAAAGATACCGAAGCAGGCAGGCTGGATCCCCAATGGCGTAGGGTGGAGTTGAGCTTACGGCAATAGGGGCAGCCGTACTCAAAAATCTCGATCACGGAGTCCCGGAGCGGTACCGCCAGAGAAGAAGGGAGGTGAACCGCTTGCCAGGGTTGGTGTTGCTGGACTGCTTCTGGATTGGCAGGAAGGACCGAAGCCCAGACATTCGTCCATGGGTAGGTACCAAGCGCAAGGAGCGCGCAAGCCGCAAGGAGCGCGTGAAATCGTCTAGGCCATTTGGGCAATACGCGTTGCTTCTGCAAAACTGGTCAACCCCTCTGTCGCTTTCTGTAGTGCCGAAACGGCAAGCTTGCGGTAGGTCGGTTGTTCCCGCGCTGCTTGCTCCATATCTGTTATAGAAGGCAGGGAAGAAAGGAAAGAACGGGTGCACTCAATCACCTCGAAGATCGGGAAACGCCCGTGATAGCCAGTGTTGTGGCAAGCAGAACAGCCTGGGGCATGGACCAGATGATCGGGAACCGGGAGCCCGTGGGCGGTAAACAGTGCGGCTTGTGCTGTTTCGACAGGGACGGTTTCCGCGCAATGCGGGCAAACCTTGCGGAGAAGACGCTGTGCGATGAGCAGGAGAAGGGCGCTGTCGAGGGTGTAGGTCTTGATTCCCATGTCCAATAGCCGGATGGGGGTTTCCACGGCGGAGTTTGTATGGAGCGTGGAAAGGACCAGGTGGCCAGTCTGTGCCGCTTGGGCAGCAATGAGCGCGGTTTCCTGATCGCGTTGCTCGCCGACCAGGATTCCGTCCGGATCCTGCCGCAAAAATTCCCGCAAGGCGTCTGCAAAAGACCGACCCGTCCCGACACCCACCTGGACTTGCTGGACACCGGGAATGTGATACTCAATAGGGTCTTCTGCCGTCAACCATTTCTCTTCTGGGCGGTTGCGGTAATTCAGGGCTGCGTACAGGGTAGTGGTCTTTCCCGATCCCGTAGGTCCCGTGGCGAGGATTTCTCCCTCATTGCGATTCAGGCAGCGCAAGAACAGTTCTTCGATGTCCTTGGGCATGGAGAGCTTGTCAATGGGCATGCCGGCGTTGGCGCTGTCCAGCAACCGGAAAACGACAGAGCTGCCGGATTGTCCGGTTTCAACAATAGAGACACGCACGTCAAATCGACGATTATTGGCTATCTGCAAAAATCTCCCGGTCTGCGGTGCGCGGGTATCCGTATTGGTCAGTCGGGATCGGGCGCGGACCTTTTCAAGGAAGATGAAAGCTTCGTCCGAGTCAAGCGTGGTAAGGGAAATCAGCCTGCCGTCCAGTCTTGCGCGAATTCGCATGTTGCCGACGTCCGGATCACTTTCAAAGTGGAGGTCCGAATAACCTTCCTTGGCGGCCTCCTCAAAAATAGCATTGATCCGCTCGACAATGCCTTCGTCCCGTCGGGACGTGCGGATAAATTTCGTTGAGATATCACCGTATAAAGATGATTCGGTCATAAATATTCTCCAAATGGTTTACTCGGTGGTGCAGGTTGTCGTGGTTGCGGGAGTACAGGTAGTGACGGGTGTGCAATCTTTTTGGCTGGTATATTGCGGCGTCGCGTCTTCTTGCCTTTCTGGACGACGACGACCCTGGCCAAGATAGAAGCATTCCGTAGCTACACCGCTCGGACAAAAATCGGCAGACACGGATTGGCTGTCAGAATAATTGCCAGCTTGTCCGATAGGTCCACAATGCGTCTCGGTGAAAGAATTATTGTCGTCATAACTTGGACAGTAGTATCCTGTAAGCACTTGAACGGTCGTACATTGCTGCGTTTTCGTACAATCTTGCGTAGTAGTTGTGGTGCAACAATTTGGGCTAGTGCTGGTTTGTGAGCAAGTGCAAGTCGTATTGCTATTTTCATACTGTTGGGCATTTTGCTCGCAAATATCGTAATAACTTTCACATTGAGGCTGTTGCTCCGAAGCGGTTGCTGGATCATTACAAAAACATTGCTGGTCAGGATTGCTGGCTATCGCGCTATTCAAATTGTTAATACAGATTTGGTAGTAACTTTGGCAATAGGGTTGTGCGGTAGTCTGCGGATTTTGACAACTGCAAGTGTTGTATTGCGTTTGGTACTGCGGAAGATTGTCTTCACAAAGCTGATAGTACGGCGTGCAGGTAGGAAAACCGCTATCTGGAGAAGCACAAACGCATTGCTCATACTTGCCGTTAGGGGTATTTTCGATCTGGTTGATCATGTTGCTGCAATAGGGTGACGGGGTAACGCAAACCGGCTGTGTCGCCCCAGGCGGGCAACTGCAAGACTCGCCGGAAGTAATATGCCCTTGTAGCGTCTCTGTGTTCAGGATTTGACTACAAGTTTGTTG
>JABEBX010000650.1_pt1 | contig 11698 bp, 18 predicted proteins | sample 7245971 | NCBI WGS metagenome assembly JABEBX01 (sample SAMN14506365, study PRJNA622280) | hot springs metagenome | biome: hot spring [ENVO:00000051]|acidic hot spring [ENVO:00002120]; feature: spring [ENVO:00000027]|sediment [ENVO:00002007]; material: sediment environment [ENVO:01001048]...
GTGTATAAGAGACAGGAATAGATATTTAAGTTATGGAGATATGGGGATATTAGGAAAGAGGTAAGTTTGATAACAATGTTTTTGTTATCCAATTAAAAAGTGGTTGATTAACAACAGAATTCCCCCATACACCAGGATAAAAATCATTTACATAATCTCCGGGTGTTGTCCAGACCGGTGATGTTGGTGTTCCAGTATTGATCCACAATTGAACATTAAATTCCGTTGGCAGACCGGAAGAGTTATCTAAAGTTTTTGTTGGACTAACCGGATATGGAAATATCATCGGTACATTTTGATTAGTGTAATCTGTGACCACAAAAATACCACTACAACTATCAGTGTCATTGGTTAAAATTTCCGCAGACATAATCCAGTAATTATTTGTGGTTGATAATCCTGGTGGAGCAGTATTTGCATAACTACTTAATAAGGCATACTCCATTACAAATTGAGTACTATCAGAAATTGTAAAATCAATTGAACCTACCGCCCCCGCCGGCGGGTAAATATATTCAAGGTCAATTTGTGTTTCCAATGTTAGAGTTTGGGGAAAAGTTTGGACAATTTGTCCAGGATTTATAGGTTGTCTAGGTTGATCATAATATGTTGCCCAAAACTGAATAGGTCCTGCCCAGATATTACCGTCAAATTGTTGCGGCCATAACACGGACAGATCATTAACGGTAGTAACATTAACCCCGGACAAGTTGGTTAATGTGGGTGTGTAAGTAACGTCTAGGAGTTGTTTTATTAAAACATTACCCGGCATCACGGTAGCGGCTATCACAATCGTACCATTGTCCGGGTTGGTGGAAGGCGTGTATGTAAAAATCTGTTCAGTGCCGTTACCGGTCATATTGAGGATATTACCGCCTGTTTCGGGTGTATAGGCGGTGGAAGCAACCCCGCCGGGTGCGAATACCACATAGTTGGAAGCCCCCGCGATAGCCCCGGGACCATTACCCAGGAAGGCCACCGTCATACCGGGCGGTGCCGTGACAGTGTAGGCTAGGCCAGGGAACACCGTAGCCCCGAAGAGATTATTGTAGGGTGCCTGGCCAGCTGGGTAAGACCAGGTAGGCATATCAGCAGTAAGTGGAAACGGTCCATAAGTTACCAAGGCCGATTGTGGATTAGGGACCGTACAGAAAAGGTTGTAGACAGTCGGGATCAGTCGGGTTTTTACGTAGGGCGTATTGAAAATGTAATCATCTTGGGTGGCATATTGGTCTATGGTATTCAACCAGGGCGTACCGTTAGGGTCATTTACACCATCTAAAATCCACCATTGGCCGACAAAGTTAGGAAGGCCAAGGCCGAAAAGTTCCTTGGGCGGATTGACGATACCGTGTTTATGGGGCGTCATTATTTTATTAGTGGTGGTAGTGGTGGATTGTATAGCGTTCTGGTCCAGGCGTGCGGTCAAGTTGGTGCCATCAAAGCTGAACGCGATAACGTGTGGATTACCATCATTGATGGTCTGGGTAAACGTGATGGAAGCCCCCGGCACGGTTAGGATCGCGGAATTTCCGGACGTTTTGATATTGTATTGGCCGTAGGTGCTTTGCCAGATCGTGGTCCCGTCAAAGCGGGTAGCGGACCCATTGATGCGCAATGAGATTGCTACGGTGAACGGTGCGGCATACCCGGCGGGTCCGGCAGTGAAAACATCGTTGATATTGGCAGCATCTTGGGGCGATAGAACACGGTCAAAGTAGGCGGCGTGCGCCAGGGTGCCAGTAAATGTTGAAGAAAGGGAAATTATTAAATTTGTGATGGGTTTAGATGGTTTTGATTTTTTCCCTACCATGGAACCGTCAACATAAAATGCCCCAAAGCTGGATGATCCTGTAATCATAAATTGATGCGTGTTGGTATCGCAAGGCGAAAAAGCAATGCCGGAGCTATCATATAAAACACCTAGAAAATCGGTAGCGGTACGGCAAATATAACCGCCGGTTGACGTGTTGAAAATATATTGAAGACCCCCATCAGATTCCGCCGTTGAGTTTTTCTGAATGATGTAAAGCGAATAGTTACCGCTTCCGGTGATTGGATCAATTGGGGTAAGGTTTTGGCCAGTAAATGCAAGTGCGGTTTCCCCAAAGCTGGTAAGACCCGCGGACCCGAAAGCAGGCGTGCCGTTAACGTGCATAGCGTTACCGTTCCCGCTTTTGTCCGGCACAATGATCGTTCCAGGGGGGTTATCCAGCGGCCAGTAAGCGGCGGGTTCCAGGGACAGCATATAGTCCGTGAACGTGCCCCAGGATGAGCCTGGTGTGATTGCGGGCGTTGTCCAGGACGCAAGATAGCGTGATAGTTCCATCGGGCCATTGCCCTTGGCGATGCGCATACGTTTGGAATACTTAAAAGGCATCAATTAGCCCCAAAGTTTGGGTTATTGCTGGACAGGAATGTCAAACTCGCGGATGGCTGGGCGTTGAAGGTAATGTAGGCGCTGGTAAATTTAACACGATAGCGAGAGCCTGGGTAGACCGGAATACCGTTAGCGTTAGAATCCAAGAATAATGTACAGGAAGCCCCCGCGGTTCCGTCGGAAACTTCAATATAGTTGCCCGATGAAATTGGCAATAATTGAAAAACCCCACCATTATTAAGTGACACGTTAGCGGTGGAGAATTCCACGGATACTGATCCCTGGTTATTTTTAACTACAGAAGGGGTAGGTGTTGGTGCTGCGGGATAAACGAACGGTGTTAAGGCCATGGTAAAATCCTTATTTAGAAGCGAAGTAAACGACAATAACAACACCGACTAACGCTAGTCCGACCATAATCAGTGACAGAGAATTTCCTGATCCGGTGGACGTACTGGCGGGTAGATTGATGATGGATGGTTCACCGACCCCGGACCCCACACCGCTGGCGGCGGTCTGATCCATTTGTGATTGTGAAGCTGCTAGGGCGGACTGTTCAGTGGCCAGAGAATATTGTTCATTCTGATTGATGGCATTGCCCAGGAAATCAAAAGTCTGGGTCATGTTTTGGGAGAGAAGGGCATTGTTACTGGCTTGGGACCCCGCGGCGTACTGTAAACCTTCACCGAAAATGTTCTGTAGAAAATCTTCAGTATTGGCCAGATCATTACCCGTTAGCCCAGAATTGATGGTGTTGCCGGTAGCCGATAACGAAACCCCGGCACCGCTGCCAGAGTTTTGCACTTGCAGATTATCTAATAGACCGTTGAGCAGACCACTGTAGGTGTTCTCTGTATTTACAGTTTGGGAAGAGCTGGTTGATGATGATGTTGCGGGATTACCAGACGACATATAAGCTCCTAACGCATGGAATTATATCAAGTATTCAATTCCAAGACCAGTCCCCATTGTCCAGCCACTGCGCAGATAAAGTTTTCTGGTGCGTTCATTTTCAGCATAGGCTTCTATTTTCTTCATACCAAGTTGCTTGGCATATTGAACGATAAATTTTAAGTCTTCCCTATAATTAGTGGTGCATAGATGCAAAACGTAAAATGCTTTGAATTTATCTATCAGCAATAAGGCATATCCATAATGGCTGAATACCAACATCGCTTGTTCTGGGAAGCATTTCATGCCGTGAAAATTCGCCATCATTTTAGTTTCCCCTGGCGATAGTTGGGTGATTAAGACTTGTGGCGTTTTAGAAACCATAGCAGACCGGCGATAATCGCAATGCCGCCCAAGAAAATCAACAAAGGATTACTATTTGAAAGGGAAGTGGAATTGTCGCCGGTGGCATCAAACATACCGGTTAAAGTGGTAGGTAAATTTAAGGCAGTGGCTGTAAGGTTAGTGTTATAGGATGAAGTGGTGCCCCAGACATTGGCCAATACGGTGGCCACTTCCGCGGGGACCGTCATAACATAATTGCTCCCGAAAATGGCGGTATTGCCGCTGGCCGAAGATAGGGCATCGGGATTTTGGGATACTTTATTGGACCCGGAAATATCGGGGGATGGTAAACCCAGCATACTCATGGTATCACCTTTTTGATATTGCCAGACCCTATCAGATAGGCTACGGCACCGAGAATAACTGCGATAACCAGGAAGCTAGTCATTGAGAAATCTGATACAACATCCTTAACGGCGTTCCCTGCCGCGGGCAACGTTGTATCCAGGCTTGCCTGGACAGCCCCTGCGGCACCGCCAGCGGCCACGACAGCTTGGTTGGAAACATAACTACCCGCCCCCATGGCCGATTGATTGCTAGAGCCAGTGACAAGGTTCCAGTCGCCTTCCACGGTCTGGCCGATAGCCGATGGTATGGACGTAAAGAAACTGCTCCACCAGGATGATCCGCTTTGCGGTGTTGGTGTGGTGGCTGTGACCGAATCCGGAGTACTGGCCACTGCACCGCCAGCGTTGTTTTGTGCGACCGCCCCATTATCGCCGTTAGGACCTGGGGTTAGACCGCTGGACAATGTAACGATGGTGGCAGGATTGCCCAGGACCATCGCAGAAGGCGGTTGGGATTCATAGCTTCCATATCCGGCGGAAGTGGTGGGCGCATAGCCACCATAAGCGGCTGTGCTGATCTGCATCGGTGAATTTACTTGGGGCATGTTACTTTTCTTTCAAAAGAAAATAAACACCGATTAACGATACGGCAATAATTGCCAACACGGTACCGGAAATTGCAAGTCCAGTTTTGGATACTACACTTCCTGTAGCCGATGCGGTGGCGGGGTTGGCTGTGGGCGTAGTGCCGCTGGGGTTGAAGGCTTGGCCAGAGAGCAAATTACTGGTGGTCTGATAGATACTCGCAGCCTGTTGAGTTAAAGGTGTAATGGCGGTGGCTACGGACGTAAGACCACTTATTGACTGGCTAAGCCAATTGCCAGTATTGGCCGTAGTAGTCGGTGTGGTGATAGTCCCGGACGTACCCCCGCCGTAAGTGCCTGAAGAGTAACTTCCGCTACCCGAAGACCCATAGCCACCGCTATTGCCACCGTAGGATTGCGATGATTGACCACTAAGGGTATTTAGAATTGTCATAAAAAATCCTTAGGAATCATTACCCAAAACAGTCAACGCCAAAGCCCTTGCGGATCCACCGCTACCGGTATAGGTTAAGCCCAGGGTTAAGGAACCCAGACCCACGGCGTTAATCATCTCGCGTAATGATCCATCGCTTACAAAGTTGAACATATAAATGTTTTGATCGTTGTTGGTAGATGCGGCCAGCCCGATAGGCTGAACGTTGCGGCGAAGTTTTTCCACGGCCCAGCGACCCGGCAAATTGTAATCCCGATAAACTGTACCGGCAGAAAGTATCCGCACTTTGGAAAGCAGATTGCCTGCGGGCATTAGCAATTGGATTCCCCAGTATTGCGTATTAACTTCCAAGGGAAATTGCTGTTCACTGCCTGTTCCCGCGGGCAATGTCAAGATTGTTGGAATACGGCGGCCAAAGTTAAATATGGGCGTACCCGGTTTCTGTCCAGCTTGCCAGAACAAACTGGAATAGCTGCCAGTTAGTGTTGGTGGTGTGGTCCAGGCGGTGGCTGTACTGATGACCGAAGCGTAATTGTTAAAGTCCACTTGTATCTGAAAATCGGACATTTTAGCCGAATTAAGCAGAGTTTGGATGGACCGCTTGAATTGCGGACCTTCAAAAGGAATAAATAGATTGCAATTCAGCCATGGATTAGCCCCGCCGATGGCCTGGCCGGAAACTTGTGCCGCTGACGTTCCAATTACTGAATTGACACTGCCACCATACATACGATTGGCATAGTACGCGCACTCTTCACCGGTCATATTGACCAGGGTATCGGAATTGTTGCGAACAATGCGGACGTTTTTGATTAAGGAAAGCAGATCGGCGGTCCCCAGATTGGCAGCGGTCCAGGAAGCGGCGGCGGTAGGCTGGGCGGCAATATTATAATTTAGCCAACGATACACAAAGCCCCTGGGTAGAGATACAAACTGGGTGGAATTATCAGCGTAGGGGATAGGCGGTAAGGATAGTTCATTGTTGATTGACGGATTGCTGACGCCTACGGGCGAATTGCCAGCGGCCACTTGCGGGGTAGAGGATGAAGATGCCATAAATTATTCCTTAAAAATATAACCAAAGAATACACACTGTTACTGAATCAAAGGCCGAGATAACTGTTCAATGGCGTCTGTTTGATCACCCAGATTGTGGCGATGGTGGCGATAACAGCGATGGCAATATGCTTGAAATTCATAGTGTAAACACTCCAAAAGTTTTGGCACCTTGAAAGATTATAGATATATCAATGTAAAAAGCAAGCAATGCCCGAAAATAATTTTCAGTGAAAACATTGCTTGCCTGGTGCCTGTCAATTTTTAAGGCCTTTAAGCATGAAAAGCGCACCTAATGATGAACATGCGGCCAGTGCCAGTATAAACCAGGCAATTAAGCTGGAATTGTCGCCGCGGCAAGATGCACCGATTTTTGAGTAGCTTCCGATAGCTGGGTCACTGGCACCGATAACTTTGATGTCATTTCCCGTATGGCCGATGCGTGCCCCGCGGTCACTTGGGTTTGTTTGGCCAGAGCTACACTGGTGTTTGATGCTTGCAAGTTTTTGATGAACCCTAGGGCTAGACCGCTTACCCCGGCAATCAGTGATAGGATGTCGGTCCCGTTCGGTAGCAAGCCCCCCGCGGCTTGCACGATAGGGCGTGCCTCAATCACCGCCGGTTGCGTTGCCGCCGTTCCCGTAGGTGTTTTTGGCTGCGTAATAGCTTGCGTATCTTGTGCCGTAGTCGCCAATTGACCAAGCGAACAGCCTGCAATGCCGACAATAAAACATACACAAGCCACAATGAACCCCGTGGATTTAACATTCATAGTAATATCTCCATAACTGTAAAAATTTCAACAAAAAAACGAAAAACCTAATTACTTGGCCAAAGCATGTTTTTTCCCTTCTCCGTCAAGTGCAATTTCATCGTCCTGGGATTGACGGTTCCCCTGTACGGTGAATCAAAACGGGCTAAACGCAAAAACTCAAACTGTTTGAGTTTTGGTGCCGTAATGATGGTATCATCATTATACTCTTCCGCAATCGCTTCAATGTCCGCCCTAGGCTGGGCAAACATGAAGCATTGGGAGCAGTTTGTTCTGATAATAGGGGATAATTGCGTGAAACGCTGGCCGATAAACGTGATGGAATGTCCCTGGTGTCGTGATGTGGTGGCCAGCCAGGCGTGTTGCGGTTCATAGCGGTCCAGCATATAACCGCTTTCGTCCACAAAACCAAAAACATTTTCTGAAGATTGTAAATCATTGATGTATTTATCTATCTCGGAATATAAAATAACCTTATCTGGCCACACGTCCCCTATCGGGTCAAGCACCCACACGGTCTTGTCCCGTTTCGTCAACCCACCGGCGACTATCTTGGCCAACGTTGTTTTCCCGCTTTCCGTCATGCCCGTTATCATACTGTGCATTATTGACCACCTTCCTTGATTTTCGCATTTTTAAGTGTTCATGGATAGCCTGGGGATCAGCCATGATCTTGCCGGAAACAATTAAAGCACTGGTCAGCATAGCTGCACCAAGCGGTGTTTTGGCTATGTCCGGTAGATAGATGGCCACTACTTTGGACCACAAATCTACCAGTGTACGTCTTTCGTCAACACTAAATTCCAGGGTAGGGCCTAAGAGCATCACGAAAGATTTTTCACCGATCATCACGCCGGTTGTTGCAATAACCCGGTCAATTTCCGTTACCGGCATGTCCCTGAGCGGTTCCGCTGCCTGGGGCGGGGGCGGAAATTTTCTGCCCCGGCGTTTGCCTGGCTTAGCCCGAAACGTGCCTGTGGCCGTTAGTATGGGATTTCCTTCTGCGTCAACGCAGTGGACTTCCGGGTCAAACTGTTCCACCGGTACAGGCGGTTCTTTAGTTTCGGGCTTGACGGTAGGTTCTGGGGCATGGTCAATGAAGTCTGCCACAATGTCCGGCTTATCCACCGGCTTATCTGCCGGCTTATCCGCCGGCTTTGTCAAGTCTGGCGTAATGTTTTGGTCCTGGTTAGTTTGATCCGGCATGGCTTTTCACCCCTAAGCAAAACTTCCCGTAATGTTGCCGATTGTTCATATTTACAGGCAATCATATTTCCATTACATAATAACTTTATGATTTCCGCTGTCAATGGTGCCCCGTGCTTTTCAGATAAGGAAACACCCTTTGCTCGCACTTTTGAAAACTTTGCGTCATGGGATTGAAGGGCATAAAGTTTCTTTCCGGCATAAACTCCCCAACCATTTTCAAATTCTACTTTCAAACCACCCAATTCCAAAGGTTTTAGTCCGCCTGGCCATGCCGGGCGGGTTAGGTGTATGGAATCTGTGTCACAATACACCCATGATGCTGAGTGCGGTGCCGCCAGGCGATATAGATACGCCCAGGCGGCGGAAGTTATGGCAGCGGAGTAAACCGGAAAGGCGTGCTTTGGTTCAAATTCTGGACCGCTAATTTTCCATACGTCATAATCATCGCTTAACGGTTCAGCGGATTCACTATCTTTGATACTCTCCAGAATTTTCCTGGCCGAGCCAGTGGCAACGCGTTGATTGTTGCTTTTCTGGGCGAATTTGCCGTAAAGATTGTTGGCCAAAAACTTGCCAATAATGTTCAATGCCGGGCTTTCCTTGCGGATATTCCAACATTTCAGTATGAATTCTCGGAACAGATAATCGCATGAATTATCTGGCCAATAATAACCGTCAAAAACTTGAAATTCTGATCTATCCAGTAAATCCAATTCAAAGCCATGCCGCCACCGCATATCACCAGCGGTGAAAACCTTAACCGGCTTATCATGCTCATTAACCCGGCAAAGCCATATTCCAAAACCCTTACGATACTCCCTGGTCCGCATCGCGGATGATGCTTGCAGAGGAAATTTATTGTTGGCCATGACATACGGATACATAGAGTTTACGTCATAAATCCATATATCTTTGTGATAACCATACTGCAAAACTCTTGTTACTCCACCGTGATAACTATCCCTTGACGCGGCATGTAATTCTGCAAAATTTTCACTGGTTTCAATATCATCGGCCAATCCTGTCCTGAAGCATTTCAATGCCAGGCTTCCGATTGTGGCTGGGATAGCCCCCACTGGGGCTATTCTCTCATGTATCATGTAACCAAAGTTGACCAGGGCGTGCCATAAACTCCGACAATCCCCTTCCAAGTATACATAATAGGCTTCGGAATTACGGTGCTTCAGAACGTGCGGCAAAACGTTAATTTTAACTTTCTGAAAACTTGGAGAAAATGCCCCAGTAACCTTCTCCAAGGACATATCCTTAAAAATTTTCATTGAATCAAAGAAATTGATCTTAACGCTATTTATATACATGGTAAGGAAAATGATGCTGCCATTATTCTCATAGATATGAACGGGAATTTCCTGTTTGGAATTCAGTAGATCATACAACATCGATAAATAATCCCACCGCCCCCCATTGTGTGCCCAGATTGTTCGATATGACCGAATAAAAGTTGAACAGTGAATAATATGCGTCAGGCACAATGACCAGTCTTTGAAAACGTAATAGGAATTTCCATCAAATAATCCTATGTCCAGGACATTACCCTGGGGATCATTCTCAATGTCAATTGTGCAGAAATCGGTTTTAAGTTTTTGAACCTTTAATTTTCGAATCATGTTCGCACCACTAACCTTACTCTTGCTTCCGTGATGATCTCATACTCGGACATTTTCCACACAATATCATTCAGGGACATTAAATCCTGATCCAGTGTAGTTTCATCGAATTCATTCAGTGGTCTTAATGGTGCTTTGCCACCGGTAGGGAAAGACTTGTGGCCCTTCAATTGCCTGGCACTCCCCTTGAAAGAAAAGTAATACCCGTAAGAATCTGGAACCCGTTCACGGGCAAAGTCCAATAGATACTGTATGCTTGCGGTATCTCCGTAAAAATCAAATCGTTGGTTTTCCACGCTAAAGATAATGCTGTCGATTTCAAAACGTGAATAGATTGATCCTTGACGGTTTTTGTTCCACGTCCTGCCTAACTTGCCGAAGCGCTTGCGGGCTTTCCGGTAGGCTGATCGGTATTCCTTCCCCTGGCTACGGTATCTGGTCTTGGACCGCCGGTCAGGCTTCCTGGTAGGCTTGGTCCGCCGAACAGGCTTCCTGGTAGGCTTGGTCCGCCTGATAGGCTTCCTGGTAGGCTTGGACCGCCGGACAGGCTTCCTGATAGGCTTGGTCCGCCGGACAGGCTTCCTGATAGGCTTGGACCGCCGGACAGGCTTCCTGATAGGCTTGGACCGCCGGGTAGATCTGGGCTTCGGTTTGGACCGCTTGATCGGTCTGTGCTTCCTGGGACGCTTACGCATATCACGTCCTTTGTGTCATAAAAACCGCCGGAGAGTTTGCGACGCTCTCCGGCGGGGTAGGATGAAGTAGTCTTTCTTCACGCTGATATGCTATTGATCTGAAGGGGGTAATGCAAGCATATCAACCGCTGGAATCAGATCGGAGAGTTTTTCCTTTCCTGGAATCACTTCAGACCGATACGTGTATCCCACCGGCGAATTGTCACTGGGATCAATGGATACCCGTATGGCAACGTTCATAGCCTGGACGTTGCCGGATTCCAAGGCCGTGACAATGATGCTGTCCACTGGGGCATTGAAAAACGCTACCGAACAGACCGCCCTTGCACCGTCAGGCCGTACAGCCACAAAACTGCCCCGGAATTTGTAGAAAACATTCTTCCGGGCATCTTTGCCGCTTCCGAAAATAACTTCCCCCTTCTCATAAGCGGTAACGGTGCCGTACACGTCATAAAGATGGATGGTCTGTGTAGGCTTCGGCAATTTTCCGCACAAAGTTTTGGGGGAAATCTTCCGCACCAGTAAAATCGGTGCATTATGTGATTGTAAGTTGTTGGACTTTGCCATGATAAATTCCTTTATTGAAAAAGATAATACAAAACAAACTACAGGGTCATAACTACTCTGCACCCCCCTTCATCTTTACTCTCAAGTGATCCAAACTAATCCCGCCCACAATTACGTCATGGTCAGTGAATATCGGGACCACGGTATTAAGTAAAACGTTGTCCACCCTGCAATCCGGCGGAAAACAGGAAAATTCGATGGTGTGTTGAGATTCCGTATCGGCCTTAAATGTCTGATTTTTAATGCATAAATTTACAATGTCATACAGTTCATTGACGGTCAATTGGATACGGATTGTAATTCGATCAGTTTTCATATTATTTCCTTTCGAGTTTTCAGTGCCAAGATAAATTTTTCCGCTGCACTTGCGTGCAGGAAACATGCTAACTTAAAATTGTTCAAACCTTCCTGGTCTGATGATCCTATGACGACATAGAATCCGCCAATCATATATTCCAACCGTAAACTATCCTTGAATATCCGCTGCCCGTTAAATTCTATCATGCTGTTCATTGTTCGTCCTTTATTCTTAATACCGCCCCGTGACCGCACCCGTGACAATCGAAGACCGGATAATCGGAACACCCGATTGATCTGTTATCATTATTGCTAGTTTTTGAAATGAAGTCAAATCAAAAACAATAAAATTGTGAAAATTATTATGGCGGAAGGGTTTTGTTAGGATACCGCCGGCATCGCTGGCCAACTCCAGACCCCGCCGGACCCGCCGGACCCGCCGGACCCGCCGGACCCGCCGGACCCGCCGGACC
>JABEBX010016908.1_pt1 | contig 11688 bp, 4 predicted proteins | sample 7245971 | NCBI WGS metagenome assembly JABEBX01 (sample SAMN14506365, study PRJNA622280) | hot springs metagenome | biome: hot spring [ENVO:00000051]|acidic hot spring [ENVO:00002120]; feature: spring [ENVO:00000027]|sediment [ENVO:00002007]; material: sediment environment [ENVO:01001048]...
GCTGCACACGGCGGTGGCCATGGAGAAGGGCCTGCGGTTTGCCATTCGCGAGGGCGGCCGGACGGTTGGCGCCGGCACCATTAGCGAGATCATCAAGTAGGGCGGGAAACAGGCAGTAGTGAGTGGTGAACGGCGGCAGGCTTCGGCCTGCCGCCGTTCACTTGGCCGCCAAGCTCCAGAAGAAGATTGACTGACCGCTGGAGATACGGCATACTTAAAGGGTTGTCCGCACTCCTATGCGGACTAGTCGGGACCACGCCCTTGCGGAGCAACGCGGGATGGGGTGGGAGACGAGGAAATCATGGCAAAGAAGTTATCCAAGAATATTGCGAAGGCGCGCGCGCTTGTCGAGCCGCGTCCGTATGCGATCGGTGATGCGATCCCCCTGCTGCAGAAGGCCAAGTATGCCAAGTTCGACGAGACCGTCGATCTGACCATGCGGCTGGGTGTGGACACGCGGCACGCCGACCAGATGGTCCGTGGGACGGTCGTTCTTCCGCACGGTTTGGGCGGTAAGAGCAAGGTGGTAGCCGTGATCGCCTCGGGCGACAAGGTGAAAGAGGCTGAGGCTGCCGGCGCCGAGTTCTTCGGCGGCGAGGAGCTGGTCGAAAAGATTCAGAAAGAGGGTTGGACCGACTTCGACGCCCTGATCGCTACGCCGGACATGATGCGCGCGGTTGGGCGCCTGGGCAAGGTGCTAGGACCGCGCGGCCTGATGCCGAACCCGAAGACGGGTACGGTGACCACGGATGTGGTGGCGGCGATCCGCGAGATCAAGGCCGGTAAAGTTGAGTTCCGCGCCGATAAGACCGCGCTGGTGCATGTGCCGGTGGGCAAGCTGTCGTTTAGCCCGGAGAAGCTGGAGGCCAATGCGCTGACGGTGATCTCGTCGGTGGTGAAGGCGAAGCCTTCGGCGGCCAAGGGCAAGTACATCAAGCGCATTGTGCTGAGCTCGACGATGGGTCCTGGTATTGAGCTGGAGCCGGCAGTGGCGGAGATTGCAGCGAAGGCGTAAGCGGGCGGTTGGAATGGATTTCGCGCGGCCCCTTGCGGATTTGGGAGTTGCGCACCACTTGAGCCGGGCACGGATGGCCGGCAGGTAAAGGTTAGGTTTCCCCATGGCATTGACCAAGGCGAAGAAGAACGAGAAGGTAAGTATGCTGGCGACCGAGCTGGAGAGCTCGACCTCGGCCATCATTGGCACGTTCAAGGGGCTGAAGGCCTCGAAGGACTTTGAGCTGCGCAAGGTGATTCGCGCGGCGGGCGGCAGCTACCACGTGGTGAAGAACAAGCTGGCGGCACGGTCCAGCCAGGGCACCAGGATAGAGGCGGCGCTGCAGGGCCTGAAGGGTGTGAACTCGGTGGCGTACACGTCGGGCGATCCGGTGGCGCTGGCCAAGGCGCTCTCGACCTGGGTGAAGGACAATGCGGAGTACACCTTCAAGCTGGGCATCGTGGACGGCCGGGTGATTACGGTCGCCGAGATCGACTCGCTGGCCAAGCTGCCGGGCAAGGAAGAGCTGTTCTCGAAGCTGCTGTTCCTGATCCAGTCGCCGGCGCAGCGCCTGGCGACGGTGATCAACGCCACGGGACGCGATCTCGCGGTGGTGATCAACCAGGGCGTGGAGAAGGGCAAGTTTGGAGTGCCAGCGCCAGCGGTTGCGGAGGCGCAGGTCGAGCAGTCGGCCGCGGGTGAGCAGCCTTCGAGCGCGGCTCAGGTGGAGAAGGACGCGGCAACGCAGGCGGGCGAAGCGGCTACGGCGGATGCGGCGGGCGCGTAGCCCGGCGTTTGTTGGTTTCACAGGTTTCGTCGCTGTCTTCGGCGGGTGCGCAGTCTGGGCGCAACGGAAACCCGAGGGAGATGGGGGCAGCCTGAGGCGGAAGAGGGCCTTGGGTGATTTGAATCAGCAACATGGCAGCACCAAGTTTTGAAATTTCTTGAGAATACGGAGAACAACATGGCGGACATTCAGCAGTTGGAAGATCAGATCGTTACCCTCAGCCTGCTTGAGGCGGCGGAGTTGGTGAAGAAGCTTGAGGAGCGCCTTGGCGTTTCGGCCGCGGCAGCGGTAGCAGCGGCGCCCGCGGGCGGCGCTGTGGCGGCGCCGGTGGTGGAAGAGAAGACCGAGTTCACGGTGATCCTGAAGGATGCCGGCGCGAATAAGATCAATACCATCAAGGCTGTACGCGAGGTCACCTCACTTGGGCTGAAGGAAGCCAAGGACCTGGTGGACGGTGCGCCGAAGCCCTTGAAGGAGAACATCTCGAAGGAAGACGCGGCCGCCATTGCGAAGAAGTTCGACGGCGTGGCGACGGTCGAGATCAAGTAGTTCTCAGCTTGGGAAGTCAGCTCAGGCAAAAGGATGTTCGGCGGTTTCCATGGGAACAGGCCTGTTCTTCAAGAGGACGGGTGGCTGAAATCTTTTACTGAAATTCATGAGTTGCAGTCGAGGTGGAACTGCGGTATTCTCTCTAATGGGAGAGTATCGCAGCCGCCTCGGTGTAACGTTTGGACGTGAAGCCCGAAGGCTTAAAGCTGGCGAACTCAAAGACTTAAATCCGGTGATGGTAGAAGTATCCGGTTCAATGGTTTTATCCGGTTCATCCTGGCACTGCGAAGCAGGTTATGGAGCCGACCACCTTGCGGTTCGAGCGGCGGGTCCGCAAGGTGCAAACGTGCGACAAGCGGCAGGACGTTGAGCCCGTACCGTGTAGCACGATCCGGTTTTTCACCCCAACGAGCCAAGAACACCTGTTGGGAACCCAAGTTTCCACCCCGCAGAATGCTTCGCTGGGGTTTTGTACTACGCGCTTCTGTGTTGGCTCTGCGAGGAGGGGCAACACCAGAACAGGCGCATATCAAGTCCCATGAGGAGCGCCGCAGACGCGGCGACTTCTCCCTTCCGAAGGGTGGACGTCCCGAGCGGGCATGTCCCTCCGATCCATGGAAGGCCTCGAGCCAAGCAGAAGGCCGCGCCCCCCCAGGAGGCTGGCCGAAGCAACAGGAGAGAGCATGTCGAAAACAGACCCCACCGAAATGCGCGCCATCCGCACCCGACTGGATTTTTCAAAGATTCCGACCAGCATCCAGATTCCGAACCTGATCGAGGTGCAGCGGCGCAGCTATGAGCGTTTCCTGCAGATGGACAAGCTGCCGCGGGAGCGCGAGGATAATGGCCTGCAGTCGGTCTTTACCTCGGTGTTCCCGATTACCGACTTCCGCAACGTCTCGGAGTTGGAGTTTGTCGACTATTCGATTGGCAACTGGGAGTGCAAGTGCGGTTATCTGAAGGGGCTGAACCATCTGCGCACGGCGTGTACCAGTTGCGGCCACATGGTCATCACCGACCCGTTCCATCCCGGCGATGTGCTGTGCAAGTTCTGCGGAACCTATAACAAGAACACCCCGGACTTCTGCACCAAGTGCGGCGATCCTGTCGGGTTGCAGCTGAAGTATGACCAGGCCGAGTGCGAAGAGCGTGGGATGACCTACTCCGCTCCGCTGAAGGTGACCATCCGCCTGAAGATCTTCGACAAGGATCCGGAGACGGGCGTGAAGACCCTGCGCGACATGAAGGAGCAGGAGGTGTTCTTCGGTGATATTCCGCTGATGAGCGCCAACGGCACGTTCATCGTGAACGGAACCGAGCGCGTCATTGTGAGCCAGTTGCACCGTTCGCCCGGCGTCTTCTTTGAAACGGCGAACAACCGCACCTACTTCCTGGGCAAGATCATTCCGTACCGCGGGAGTTGGGTGGAGTTCGAGTACGACCTGAAGAACACCCTGTATGTCCGCATCGACCGCAAGCGCAAGTTCCTGGGAACCATCTTTCTGCGGGCTTTGGGGCTTCGGACCGACGAGGAGATCCTGAAGACCTTTTATGTGGTGGATTCGATCGAGGTGAAGGAAGGCAAGCTGTTCTGGGCGGTGACGCCGGAGGAGACGCCGACGCATCTGGTCGGCACGCGCTCGGCTGTGGCGCTGCATGGAGCGAAGAAAGAAGAGTTGGTGGCCGCGGGCAAGAAGATCGGCCATTCGTCCATCAAGCACCTCCGGGCCGTGGGCGTTGCGCAGGTCGAGGTTGAGCCCAGCGAGTTCGACGGAGCGATGATTGCGGCTGATGTCGTGGATATGGGCACCGGTGAGCTGCTGTATGAGGCCAACGCGGAGCTGACGGCGGACAAACTGCACAAGATCATCGAGTCCGGCGTGACGAACCTGCAGGTGTTCTTCCCGGAGCGGGACGATGTGGGCAATATCATCTCGAACACGCTGCGGCGCGACTCGGTGCGCAAGCCGGAAGAGGCGCTGATTGAGATCTACCGCAAGCTGCGCCCGGGCGATCCGCCGACGCTGGACACGGCGACGGCGCTGTTTGAGGGCATGTTCTTCGATCCGCGCAAGTACGACTTCTCTCGCGTGGGCCGGCTGAAGTTCAACATCAAGCTGTATGAGAACCAGGACCCGACCGGCCTGGACAAGCGCACCCTGACCCCGGAGGACTTCTACGGGACGATCCGGTATCTGCTGAAGCTGCGCAAGAACATCGGCGTGGTGGACGACATCGATCACCTTGGGAACCGGCGCGTGCGCGCGGTCGGCGAGCTGATGGAGAATCAGTTCCGCATCGGTCTGGTACGCATGGAGCGGGCCATCAAGGAAAAGATGTCCGTGTATCAGGAGATGTCGACGGCGATGCCGCATGACCTGATCAACGCCAAGCCGGTGATGGCGGCGATCCGCGAGTTCTTCGGATCGAGCCAGCTCTCGCAGTTCATGGATCAGACCAATCCGCTGAGCGAGATCACGCACAAGCGCCGTCTGTCGGCCCTTGGGCCGGGCGGTTTGTCTCGGGAGCGGGCGGGCTTCGAGGTGCGCGACGTACACCCGACGCACTACGGCCGCATCTGCCCGATCGAGACGCCGGAAGGTCCGAACATCGGCCTGATCTCGTCGCTGAGCTGCTTTGCGCGCATCAACGAGTACGGCTTCATCGAGAGTCCCTACCGCAAGGTGAAGGACGGCGTGGTGCTGGACTATGTTGCGGTGACCAATGCCGGTGAGTCCGGTCTGCGTCAGGGCGACGCTCTGGAGGTCCACGAGTCGGCGAAGCTGAACAAGCAGTTGAAGAAGGACGGCAAGCGCACGATGGACCTGGAGCCGTACTCCTTCTATCTGTCGGCGTGGGAAGAGGACCGGCACACGATCGCGCAGGCGAACATCGGCGTGGATGAGAACCTCAACATCGTTGAGGATCTGGTGAACGCGCGGAAGGCCGGCAACTTTGTGCTGGTGCCCAAGGCTGAGGTCGATTATGTCGATGTCAGTCCGAAGCAACTGGTGTCGGTGGCGGCATCGCTGGTGCCGTTTCTGGAGCACGACGATGCCAACCGCGCGCTGATGGGCGCGAACATGCAGCGGCAGTCAGTGCCGCTGCTGGTGGCCGAGGCTCCGTTTGTCGGCACCGGCATGGAAGGCGTGACAGCGCGCGACTCGGGCGCCGTGATCCTGGCCAAGCGCAACGGGATTGTGGACTCGGTTGACTCCCAACGCATCATCGTGCGCGTGGAGGGCGAGCATCATCCGACGCAGTTGTCGCGTGAGGTTGGTTCGGACATCTATCAGCTCACCAAGTTCAAGCGCTCCAACCAGAACACCTGCATCAACCAGAAGCCGGTGGTGCGCAGGGGCGACCGGGTGCTCAAGGACCAGGTGATCGCGGACGGTCCGTGCACGGAGCAGGGCGAGCTTGGGCTTGGCCGCAACGTGCTGGTGGCCTTCATGCCGTGGCGCGGTTACAACTTTGAGGACGCGATCCTGATCTCGGAGAAGCTGGTCCGCGAGGACTACTACACCTCGATCCACATCGAGGAGTTCGAGATCGAGGCGCGCGACACGAAGCTGGGACCGGAAGAGATCACGCGCGATATTCCGAACGTCAGCGAGCACGCTCTGCGCGACCTGGATGAGAGCGGCATCATCCGCATCGGCGCCAAGATCGGGCACAATGACATCCTGGTCGGCAAGGTAACGCCCAAGGGCGAGACCCAGCTCACGCCGGAAGAGAAGCTGCTGCGCGCCATCTTCGGTGAGAAGGCCGGCGATGTGCGCGACGCGAGCCTGACGTGCCCTCCGGGCATTGAAGGCACGGTGGTGGATGTCCGCATCTTCTCCCGCAAGGGCCAGGAGAAGGACCAGCGGGCGTTGCAGATCGAGCAGGAGATGGTCGAGAAGCTGGAGCGGAACCTCGCCGATGAGATTCGTATTCTCACCGACGAGCGGCTGAAGCGGCTGGAGAACATCCTTGGCGCCAAGGAGGTGCTGGCCGATCTGCACGACGAGCGCACCAACAAGAAGCTGCTCTCGAAGGGCGAGGTGCTGACCCGGGACATGATCGAGCTGATCTCGACGCGCAACCTTAAGCGGATCAGGTACGCGGACAAGGATCCGCGTGTGAACGAGCAGATCGACGAGATCGAGGAGATGACCTCGCGCCAGATCGATGTGCTGCGCAAGATCACCAACGAGAAGATCGGCAAGATGCAGAAGGGCGATGAACTCTCGCCCGGCGTCATCAAGATGGTGAAGGTATACGTCGCGATGAAGCGCAAGTTGTCGGTTGGCGACAAGATGGCCGGACGCCACGGGAACAAGGGCGTGATCGCGCGCATTCTTCCCGAGGAAGACATGCCGTATCTGCCCGATGGAACGCCCGTCGAGATCGTGCTGAACCCGCTCGGTGTGCCTTCGCGTATGAACGTGGGGCAGATACTGGAGACGCATCTGGGCTGGGCTGCTCATGAGCTCGGCGCGAAGGTTGCAGAGCTTGCCGCGCAGCAGCAGGAGGCTGGCGCGGTGAAGGAGATCTTCAAGGATGCGTTCAAGGGAACGGCGGCGCTGAACCAGTTGCTGACGCTCGACGACGCGCAGACCATGCGGGTTGCAGCCGGTATGAAGCGCGGCGTCTGGTTTGGCACAGCGGTCTTTGACGGCGCCCGGGAGGAAGAGATCAAGGCGCTGCTGGCGGCGGCCGGACTTCCCAGCTCGGGCAAGACCCCGATGTACGACGGCATGACGGGCGAGCAGTTCGAGCAGCCGGTCACGGTCGGCTACATCTACATGCTCAAGCTGAGCCACCTGGTTGACGACAAGATCCACGCACGCTCGATCGGACCGTACTCGCTGATCACGCAGCAGCCGCTGGGTGGCAAGGCGCAGTTCGGCGGACAGCGCTTCGGTGAGATGGAAGTATGGGCGCTGGAGGCTTATGGCGCAGCGTACATCCTGCAGGAGCTGCTGACGTCGAAGTCCGATGACGTCTATGGCCGCACCAAGATCTACGAGGCCATCGTCAAGGGCGAGGCGGCGCTCGAGCCGGGTGTACCGGAGTCGTTCAACGTTCTCATCCGTGAGCTGCAGTCGCTGTGTCTGGATGTGGAGCTGGTGAAGAAGACGGCGGACGCCGAAGAGGTTGTGCCGCTGCCGGAGCTGGCTGTCGCGGATTAGCACTGGATGGAAATCGCCGCTGTGGCCGGCTCCGAGCTTGTGTAATGGCAGGAGCCGGCAGCAGTGGTGAGGAGAGATGAAAGAAGTGGTGAGGCCGGAAGATTTGGATCATCGCGAATGCAATAAGAGGTAAAAACAGCAGCGAAGCTCGCAACGCAGGCTCTTGAAGGTGAAGAGTGAACGGCAAAGTTGGTATCGAGCTAAGCACTGCGCCGGAGAGATCCGGATACGGAGAGAAAAGATATGTTCCGCTCCAGTCCCTTTGAAACCATGAGTCCGATTACGGACTTTGACTCGATCAAGATTCAGCTCGCTTCGCCGGAGAAGATCCGGTCATGGTCGCATGGCGAGGTCACCAAGCCGGAGACGATCAACTACCGCACGTTCAAGCCGGAGCGCGATGGCCTGTTCTGCGCGCGCATCTTTGGACCGATCACCGACTGGGAGTGTCTGTGCGGCAAGTACAAGCGCATGAAGCACCGCGGCGTGATCTGCGACAAGTGCGGTGTGGAGGTGACGCTGAGCAAGGTTCGGCGCGAGCGCCTGGGCCATATCGAGCTGGCCAGCCCCTGCTCGCACGTGTGGTTCTTCAAGGGCCTGCCCTCGCGCATCGGCCACCTGCTGGACATCAGCCTGCGCGAGCTGGAGGCCGTGCTGTACTTCGAGAGCTACGTCGTGGTCGATCCAGGCGACGCTCCGGTGAAGGAGCGCGAGGTTATCAAGGATGAGAACCGCTTCCGCGAGCTGGATGCGCAATATCGCCCCACCGGCTTCAAGGCCATGATGGGCGCCGAGGCGATCAAGGAGCTGCTGAAGCGTGTCGATGTGAATGAGCTTGCGATCGAGATGCGCGAGCGCATGAAGACGGAGACCTCGCTGCAGAAGAAGCTGAAGTATGCCAAGCGCCTGAAGGTCGTGGAGGCCTTCCGCCGCTCGGACAACAAGCCGCAGTGGATGATTCTGGACGTGATTCCGGTAATTCCGCCCGAACTGCGCCCGCTGGTGCCGCTCGATGGAGGACGCTTTGCGACCTCGGACCTGAACGATCTGTATCGCCGCGTGATCAACCGCAACAACCGCTTGAAGAAGCTGATGGAACTGCATGCGCCCGAGGTGATTGTGCGCAATGAGAAGCGCATGTTGCAGGAGGCCGTGGATGCTCTGTTCGACAACGGCCGCCGCGGCCGTGTACTGCGCGGAGCCAATAATCGTCCACTGAAGTCGCTCTCGGACACATTGAAGGGCAAGCAGGGCAGGTTCCGTCAGAACCTGCTGGGCAAGCGCGTGGACTACTCGGGCCGTTCGGTGATCGTGGTTGGGCCGGAACTCAAATTGCACCAGTGCGGCCTGCCGAAGAAGATGGCGCTCGAACTCTTCAAGCCCTTCATCTATCACCGGCTGGAACAGACCGGTCACTGCACGACCATCAAGCAGGCCAAGGAGATGGTGGAGCAGCAGGATTCGATCGTCTGGGACATTCTGGAAGAGGTCATCAAAGATCATCCGGTGCTGCTGAACCGCGCTCCGACGCTGCATCGTCTGGGCATCCAGGCGTTCGAGCCGGTGCTGGTGGAAGGCAAGGCCATCAAGATTCATCCGCTGGTCTGCACCGCCTTCAACGCGGACTTCGACGGCGACCAGATGGCGGTGCACATTCCGTTGAGCCCGGAGGCGCAGATTGAAGCGTCCGTGCTGATGCTGGCGGCGCACAACATTCTTTCGCCGGCCAGCGGTCATCCGATCACGGTGCCGACGCAGGACATGGTGCTTGGCCTGTACTACCTGACCAAGGCCAAAGTGGGCGCCAAGGGTGAGGGCCGGGTGTTCGCCAATATCGAAGAGATATTGATGGCGCTCGAGGCCAAGCAGGTGGAGACGCTGACGCCGATCCGCCTGCGTTACACCGGCACGGTGCTGGATATGACCGTGGCATACGACGATCAGGACATCCTGCACACCGAGCCGGTGGAGTTCCACAAGCAGTATCTCAATACGACCGTTGGCCGCGCCATCCTGAATGACGCGCTGCCCGAGGGCATGCCCTTCGTGAACGGCCTGATGAAGAAGAAGGGCATTGGTCAGTTGATCAACTATCTCTATCTGAATCTGGGTCTTGAGGTCACGGTGAAGGCGTTGGACAAGATCAAGGAACTCGGCTTCCAGTTTGCGACGCGCTCGGGTCTGTCAGTGGGCCTGGACGACATGGTCATTCCGGATTCGAAGTATACCGTGGTGCATGAGGCTGAGAAGCAGGTGATCGCGATGCAGCAGCAGTACCTGGACGGCTCGATCACCAACCTGGAGCGGTCGAATAAAGTCACGCAGATGTGGTCCGGCGTCACCGAGCGTGTGGCCGATGAGATGTTCAACAACATGAAGCGCGCGGACAAGGAAGGAGCCATGAACCCGATCTACATCATGGCCGACTCCGGCGCTCGCGGCTCCAAGCAGCAGATCCGTCAGCTCAGCGGAATGCGTGGTTTGATGGCCAAGCCTTCGGGCGAGATCATCGAGACACCGATCACGGCGAACTTCCGTGAGGGTCTGACGGTGCTGCAGTACTTCATCTCGACGCACGGCGCGCGCAAGGGCCTTGCGGATACGGCGCTGAAGACGGCCGACTCGGGTTACCTGACCCGCCGCCTGGTCGATGTGGCGCAGGACGTGATCATCTCGGAACTGGATTGCGGTACGGTGGAGGGCATCTACGTGACGCCGATCATCGAGGCCGGCGAGACGATCGAGCCGCTGCGCGACCGCATCGTGGGTCGTGTATCGCTGGAGAAGCTGAAGGACTTCGAGGGGAAGGTGATCGTCGATATCAATGAAGAGATCGACGAGGAGAAGGCCTCGGCGGTCCAGGCCGCGGGGATTGAGCGGGTGAAGATCCGCTCGGTGCTGACCTGCGAGAGCAAGCGCGGATGCTGCATTCTCTGTTACGGACGCAACCTTGGCTCGGGCAAGATGGTGGAGATGGGCGAGGCTGTGGGTGTGATCGCGGCGCAGTCCATTGGCGAGCCTGGAACGCAGCTCACGATGCGTACCTTCCACATCGGAGGGACCGCATCGCGCGTTCAGGACGCTTCGCATCTCGAGGCGAAGAATGCGGGTAAGGTGCACTTCATCAACCTGGTCACGGTGCGCTCGAAGGAGGGCGGACTGGTGGCGTTCAATCGCAATGGATCGATCGCTGTGATCGACGCGAAGGGACGCGAGAAGGAACGGTACGCCATCGTCTACGGCGCCAAGCTGCGTGTAGAGGATGGGCAGGAGGTCAAGCTCGGCGACGTGATCGGCGAGTGGGACCCGTACACCTTCTCGATCCTGACGGAGATTGCGGGAACGGTGCAGTTCAGGGACCTGCAGGAGGGCGTCACGCTCAACGAAGAGATTGACGAGGTCACCGGCCTTTCGCGTCTGGTGGTGGGCGAGTCGCCGGATGAGAAGCGCCAGCCGTCGATCATGGTGAAGAATGCGAAGGCCACCAAGCGGTACCTGATGCCGTCGCGTGCTCACCTGATGGTGCAGGATGGCGATGAGGTCTTCCCGGGCGACATTCTGGCGAAGATTCCGCGTGAGACGACGCGCACCAAGGATATTACGGGTGGTCTGCCGCGCGTGGTCGAGCTGTTTGAGGCGCGCAAGACGCATGACCCGGCCATTATCTCGAAGATCGACGGCGTGGTGCGGTTCGGCGACGTCAGCAAGGGCCAGCGCAAGGTGTACGTGACGGCGGACAACGGCCAGGAAGAGGAGTACAGCGTTCCTCGCGGGGTGTACGTCAACGTTCAGGAGGGCGAGCGTCTGCGCGCCGGCGATGCTCTGATCGACGGACCGCGCAACCCGCACGACATCCTTGAGGTGCTGGGTGAGCGCGAGCTGCAGCAGTACCTGGTGAACGAGATCCAGGAGGTCTATCGTCTGCAGGGCGTGTCCATCTCCGACAAGCACATCGAGACGATCGTCCGCCAGATGCTGCGCTGGGTGAAGGTGGAAGAGGTTGGCGATACGAGCTTCCTGCTCGAGCAGCAGATCGACCGCTTCCGGTTCAACGCCGAGAACCAGAGGGTGCTGATGGAGGGTGGCCGTCCGGCCATCGGACGTCCGCTGCTGCTGGGTATCACCAAGGCGTCGCTCTCGACCGACAGCTTCATCTCGGCGGCGAGCTTCCAGGAGACCAC
>JABEBX010016704.1_pt1 | contig 11686 bp, 13 predicted proteins | sample 7245971 | NCBI WGS metagenome assembly JABEBX01 (sample SAMN14506365, study PRJNA622280) | hot springs metagenome | biome: hot spring [ENVO:00000051]|acidic hot spring [ENVO:00002120]; feature: spring [ENVO:00000027]|sediment [ENVO:00002007]; material: sediment environment [ENVO:01001048]...
GTAGAAACTGAAGTAGCGTACGTTGATGGATTTGGAAATTTGGAAACAATTGTAACGCTAAAAGATCTTCAAAGGGCTGGTCTGACGGGAAAATACGTGCTTGTAAATGGGAAAAAGGCAATTATCGCAAAAAATTATTCTGAAGGGAAAAATGCACAGATCCTTTTACACGTTGATAGTTCAAATTACATTGAAATATCGTCAAATGCCGGCAGAGCATCTGAAATTCTTGGGCTAAAAAAAAGAGATAAAGTATACCTAACCAAGTTTGAATTGTAAGTGATCTTGTAATTGTACATTTATTCTATACTTAACTCATTTTAAAGGTCGAATGATCAATCATCTCGGCGGAGGGCAAGATGCCCTCGAGATGGCCTCCGCAGCGCCAGCGAGGACCAGACATCGAGGGGGGTACCTGCCGGAGCCAAGATTCGGAATTTAAGGTTGATTTATTATAAAGTGTCAATTCGTCCTATTGCCTTTTTGAATATCTTATGGTATACTTTTTTTTGATACGGGGCGTAGCGCAGAGGTAGCGCACCTGTCTTGGGCACAGGGGGTCGCTGGTTCAAATCCAGTCGTCCCGACCATAACGAAATCCAGCGTTAATCTAAAAATGATTTAATGCTGGATTTTACTGATTCAACTTTAAAGTTCGAATGCTCATTGTTTACGGCTTCGGCAGGTACCCCCTCGATGTCTGGTCCTTGCTTTGCTGCGGAGGCTTCCTCTGGGATATCCTGCCCTCAGCCATGTGTCTTGTGCTATATGCCAGAGCCAAGATTCAAAATTAAAAAAGGTTTAGCACACTTTCTTAAGGGGAGGTTTCGAATATGAAGAGGGGATTTTTGGTTTTCACCGTTTTACTTTTGTTGGTTACCTTCGTTGCGATGTCTGCACATCTTGTCATCCTCGAAATCAACGATACACACGGTCATGCATGGCCTTACGGGAATTACGGCGGATTTGCCGCGATGGCAACTATCGTGAATCAAATAAGAACTGAATCTCAAGCAAATGGATGGGATTTTCTCTTTCTTGATGCCGGTGATGTAAACACAGGCGTTCCTGAATCTGATATGCTTTACGCAAGGCCTGATATTCTTGCGCTCGATATGATGGGCCTTAACGCTATGACAATAGGCAATCACGAATTTGATCATCCATGGTCAGTACTTTCAAGACAAATGGCATGGGCAGATTTTCCATTTCTTTCTGCCAACATCGTGTACAAAGGTACAGATAAAACTGTTGGTGAACCTTACATAATAGAGAACTTTCCAGATTTAAAGGTTGCCATTCTCGGTTTAACAACGAAAACAACAGAATACATAGGCAATCCTGAGTATGTAAAAGGTTATGACTTTCTCTCTCCTGACGCAGTCGCTCAACAATACGTTCCAAAACTTCATCAAATGGTTGGGCCCGATGGCATAGTCATAGCCTTAACGCATCTTGGAATTTTCGGATACAGTGAACAAACTTGCAGTGGCAGTCCATCTGTTGTGGCAGAAATAGAAAAGCTCGATCCTCCCAACAGTCCTTACGGCGGAAGCGTATCTCTTGCACAAAGTGTTTCGGGATTGGCTGCCATACTTGATGGTCATAGTCATACAGTTGTAACTTCTCCTCTTGATGTCAATGGCACTTTGATAATTCAAGCAGGATCTTATTCAAAATACATAGCAAGACTTGATTTAACAGTGGAGAACGGCAAGGTAACAAGTTACACGTACAATTTAATAGCGGTTTCTAAAGATATAAAACCAGATGAGGCCGTCAAAGATCTTTTGACTGCTTACCAACTTGTCGGTTCTAACAAGTTGAATGAACCAATAGGATTTTCAAAGGTTGACTTTGCCAACGCAAATGACAGTCCGAGAAAATCAGATACTCTCATAGGTCATTTTATCACAGATGCCGTAGCATGGAAGTTTCAGAGCATAGGAGTGCAGGCTGTTTTCATGAATGGTGGAGGCATCCGTGCACCCATCCCAGCAGGCACGATAACTTACAAAACAGTTTTAACCGTGCTTCCATTTGGTAATACCGTTGTGATATTGAAGATAAAAGGCTCTGACCTTCTAAAAGCGATCCAATGGGGAGCCGTTGCGCACCCTGAAGATACCGGTGCAAGGTTAAACGAGTGGGGTCTGACTTATACCGTAACCCCTGATGGCGTTAAAGATATCCTTTTGCAGGATAAGCCCATAGATCCAGATGCGATCTACACGATAGCCACAAACGATTTCATGGCAAATGGCGGAGATAACTACTCAATGCTTAAAAATGCTCAATCTTACAATACCGGTTACGTACTTGCAGATGTGGTAAAAGAATACATACAAAGTATAAGTCCAATAGATTCATATCCATTCACTCCAAGATGGACAGAAATACATTGATTCAACTTTAAAGTTCGAATGCTCGGCTCCGGCAGGTATCCCTCTCGATGTCTGGTCCTCGCTGCGCTGCGAAGGATTCCTCTGGGGCATCATGCTCTCCGCCAACTTACGGACCACTAATCCCTAATGTCTAATCCCTAATCCCTGTTTTTGCCTTTGCTGATCACTGATCACGCGTTACGCGTCACTGCATTGCTATACGCCATTCGCTATCTGCTATCATGATTTAAAATATAAAGTAGCGAGAAGCGATTGGTGATCAGGCCGCCCGCAAAGGCGACTCTTGTTAACGAACTCTTAATAGATAAAAATTGTTAACGAATTGTTTTACATGTATAATCGTTTCGTATTTGTAGAAAAGAAAGGAAAAAAGTATGAGTAAATTTTCAGATTTAAACCTGTCGGGAAAGACTTTAAAAGCACTGGAGAAAATGGGATTTGATGAAGCGACTCCCATACAGTCTATGGCAATTCCTGTTATTCTCGATGGGAAGGACATTATAGGGCAAGCACAAACGGGAACGGGAAAAACTTTTGCTTACGCTTTGCCGGCAATTGAAAACCTTAAAGGAGAGAATCTTCAAATTCTTGTTTTGTGTCCAACGCGGGAACTGGCAATGCAGGTTGCTGATGAATTCAAAAGAATCGTAGATTCTCAAAAAGTCGTGGCCGTTTACGGCGGACAAGAGATAGTTTATCAAATAAAGGCTTTGAAAAGGGGAGCAGAAATAGTCGTTGGTACACCGGGAAGAATCCTTGATCACATCAGAAGAAGAACGCTTAAATTAAATGATGTTAAAATGGTCGTGATAGACGAAGCCGATGATATGCTTGACATGGGATTTATAGATGACATAGAGACAATTTTGAATGAGACGTCTTCTGAAAGGCAGACAGTTTTGTTTTCGGCTACTATGCCAAAACCCATAATAGATCTGACAAAGAAATTTCAGAAATCTCCGGAATTCCTAAAGGTGCCTTCAAAAGAATTGACAGTTGAGAATATCGAACAGCATTACTTTTTGATAAAAGAGAGTGACAAGAGTGAATTGCTTTTCAGGCTTTTCGATATTTACGATCCTCAAAGCGCCATGATCTTTTGCAACACGAAAAAAGGCGTGGACGATCTTGTCACAGTTCTCAAAGAAAACCATTATTCTGTTGATGCTATTCATGGTGATATAAGGCAGAGTCAGAGAGATAAAGTTATGAGTACCTTCAAGTCAAGAAACACAAAAATACTTGTTGCAACGGACGTGGCGGCGAGAGGCCTTGACATTAAAAATGTTGAGATGGTGATAAATTACGATCTTCCAAATTACAACGAGTATTACATTCACAGAATAGGACGTACGGGTAGAATGGGAAAACCAGGTCTTTCTTTTACGTTCGTAACCGGCAGAGAAGTTTACAAGTTGCATGAGATAGAAAGGTACGCCAGGACAAAGATAGAAAGACTTGAAATACCTTCAATCGAAGAGATTGAAAGTAAAAGCCAATCCGTTCTCGTTAACCGTGTCAAAGTCGAACTTATGGACGAAAATTACAAGATGTACCTCAAAAAGGCCAAAGCATTGCTTGAAGAATTTCCTGAAGTTGATGTGATTGCGGCACTTTTAAAGATCAGTGAAAAGAATTTCAGAAAAAGAGAATTCAAGGCAATAGAAAAGATTCATGAATTCTCGGCTGAATCGCGCCAAAACAACTCAAAGAAATACTCGAAATTCAACAACACTGGAAATAAGCCTTACAGGAGAGTCGCACACAGCAAAAAAGTAACACGTGACGCGTGATCAGTAAAGGCAAAAACAGAGATTAGGGATTAGTGAAAATAGCTTATGACGTATAGCATATGGCAAATAGGAAATAGGGATTAGAGATTAGTGAACGGTAAAACAGCGCAAGGGTTTATTGCAGTCTGCTTTAGTTGTACGGTGTTTAATTGTACATTCTCAATTGTCAATTCTAAATTTTCAATGGTGTCTAATTGTACATTTTCAATTGTCAATTCTAAATTGTCAATTCGGATGCTTGACTGAATGTGTGTTTATGTTGTAGAATACTTAAGTGTTAACAAATTTTGAGTCTGAAGGAGGCAAAGAGTCATCAAATGCCTACTATTAATCAGTTGATCAGAAAAGGAAGAGAAAGATTAAAAACTAAAAGTAAGTCTCCGGCGCTTGGTGGTAACCCTCAAAAAAGAGGGGTTTGTATTCGTGTTTCTACCATGACGCCAAAAAAACCTAACTCTGCTTTGAGAAAAATAGCAAGGGTAAGGTTAACAAATGGTGCTGAAGTTACCTCTTACATTCCCGGTGAAGGACACAACCTTCAGGAACACTCAGTTGTGCTTGTCAGGGGCGGAAGGGTAAAGGATCTGCCTGGAATAAGATACAAGATAATAAGAGGTACATTAGATGCTCAGGGTGTTGAAAACAGGAAAAAGGCAAGAAGCCGTTACGGTGTTAAACGCCCAAAAAAGCAAACTGCTTGATCTTTGGAGGTATTTAAATGAGAAGGAGAAGGGCTGAAGTAAGAAAAGTTTCACCTGATCCCGTTTATCATGATGAATTAGTCACAAGGTTCATAAATAAGATAATGTGGGATGGGAAAAGAAGTGTTGCCCAAAAAGATTTTTACACTGCTCTTGACATAATAAAAGAAAAGAGCGGTAAAGAGCCGCTTGAAGTTTTGAAAAAAGCCTTTGAAAATGTTGCACCCATTCTTGAAGTCAGGCCAAGGAGAGTTGGGGGAGCAACTTATCAGGTGCCGATAGAAGTTCAGGATCCAAGGAAAACTTCTTTGGGTGTAAGATGGATAGTCGATGCGGCAAGAGCCAGGAAAGGAAGACCCATAAGCGAAAAGTTAGCCGAAGAAATTCTCAACGCTTACTCTAACACAGGAACAGCCGTTAAGAAGCGCGAGGATGTTCAAAAGATGGCAGAAGCAAACAGGGCCTTTGCTCACTATAGATGGTGATGAACGTAAAAATGCCTGAAAAAGTACTTCAACTTGAGAAACTGAGAAATATAGGGATAATGGCGCATATAGATGCCGGTAAAACAACCACCACAGAAAGAGTTCTTTTCTATTCCGGTAAGAAACATGCTATTGGAAATGTTGATGATGGTAATACCACGACAGACTGGATGGTCCAGGAAAGAGAGCGGGGTATAACCATAACTTCGGCGTCTATATCTTTTGACTGGAAAGGTTATCGTTTTAATCTTATCGATACGCCCGGACACGTGGACTTCACAATTGAGGTAGAGCGTTCACTCAGAGTACTTGATGGGGCAATAGCGGTTTTTGATGCTTCCGCAGGAGTTGAGCCTCAATCCGAAACTGTCTGGCACCAGGCATCGAAATACAAAGTTCCGAGGATCGCTTTCATGAATAAGATGGACAAAATGGGAGCCGATTTTGATATGTCTGTCAAATCGATGATAGACAAACTCGGTGCCAAACCTCTTGTTATTCAATATCCGATAGGCGCAGAAAGCGCATTTGAAGGCGTTGTTGACATAATAAACATGAGAGCCATAAGATGGACTGATGAACTTGGCACACAAATTGAATACTCAGATGTGCCTGCAAACCTCTCTGAAAAGGTTGAAGAATTAAGAGACGAACTTATGACGCAACTTGCCGACATCGATGACGAGATACTTCAAATGTATCTTGAAGGTGAAAGCGTACCCATAGAAAAGATAAAATCCGTTATAAGACGCGGCACCATAGAATCAAAATTTTTCCCTGTGCTTTGTGGATCCTCTTTCAGGAATAAAGGAGTGCAGCCTCTTATTGATGCTGCCGTTGATTATCTGCCTTCACCTTTGGATCTTCCTCCTGTTTTTGGAAAAGACCCAGATGGCAAAGATATCGTAAGAACACCATCAACAGATGAACCTTTTTCTGCTTTGGCTTTCAAAATACTTTCTGATCCATACGTTGGTAAATTGACTTATTTGAGAATATATTCTGGAGTTCTTGAAAAGGGAAGTTACGTTTACAATTCTACAAAAAGGACGAAGGAAAGGATATCCCGTTTGCTTTTGATGTTTGCAGATAAAAGGGAAGACATAGATTACGCTGGTCCGGGCGATATAGTTGCTTGCATAGGTTTGAAAAATACCACGACGGGAAATACACTTTGCGATGAAAACAACCCCATCATACTCGAATCTCTTGAAGTGCCCAATCCTGTCATATCGATAGCAGTCGAACCCCAAAACAAAGACGATGAACAGAAGTTGAAAGACGGACTCGTAAGATTGATGGACGAAGATCCGACCTTTAGAGTTTCAGTCGATCAGGAAAGTGGTGAGACTATTCTTGCTGGCATGGGAGAGTTGCATCTTGAGATAATCATAGATAGGTTGTTGCGCGAATTCAACGTTAAAACTCAGGTTGGCAAACCCCAGGTTGCTTACAGGGAAACCATCTCTGTGCCAGTCGATACTGAAGGCAAATACATAAGGCAAAGCGGTGGGAGGGGACAGTACGGACATGTAAGGGTTAAGTTTGAACCTTTGGAAAGAGGAAAAGGATTTATCTTTGAGAACAAAGTAATCGGCGGTACAATTCCGAAAGAATATGTTCCTGCCGTAGAAGAAGGAATAAAAGAGGCTCTCTCAGCAGGCAGCCTTGGAGGTTATCCCGTTGTTGATGTCAAGGCGACGCTTTACGATGGATCGTATCATGAAGTTGACTCTTCGGAAATAGCCTTTAAAATAGCAGGTTCTCTTGCCACAAAAGAGGCTTTGACTAAAGGAAAGCCAAAAATGATGGAGCCTATCATGGAACTTGAGATAACAACACCAACTGAGTACATGGGCGATGTAGTTGCGGATCTGAATTCCAAAAGAGCGCAGATAACGGGTTTTGACAATCGTGGTAACGCAAGGATAATAAAAGCGTTTGTCCCGTTAGGAGAACTTTTTGGTTATGCAACGGTCTTAAGGTCTTTGAGTCAGGGAAGGGCAGTTTATACGATGAAATTTTCGCACTATGCTGAGGTTTCCCAAAGTTTTGTTGATAAAATCATAAAAGTTAAATAATTTTTCAAGGAGGTAGAATTAAATGGCAAAGGAAAAATTTGTAAGAAGCAAGCCGCATCTTAACATCGGGACGATAGGACATATAGATCATGGTAAGACAACACTTACGGCCGCGATAACCAAGATTCTTTCCTTGAAGGGAGAATCTGAATTTGTGCCATTCGATCAGATCGATAAGGCTCCAGAAGAAAAGGCAAGAGGCATAACTATAAACGTTTCTCACGTCGAATATGAAACGGATAAAAGGCACTATGCACATATAGATTGCCCGGGACATGCTGACTACATAAAGAACATGATAACTGGAGCTGCCCAGATGGACGGAGCCATCCTTGTTGTCTCCGCTGTTGATGGCCCTATGCCACAGACAAGAGAGCATATATTACTCGCTCGTCAGGTTAACGTTCCAGCGATGATCGTGTTTTTGAACAAAGTTGACGCCGTTGACGATCCAGAACTTGTAGATCTCGTTGAAATGGAAGTAAGAGAATTGCTAACAAAATACCAGTACCCTGGTGATGAAGTTCCTGTCATTCGTGGCAGTGCTTTGAAAGCACTTGATGCGACAAGTCTTGATGATAAATGGGCGAAAGGTATCGTTGATTTAATGAATGCGGCGGACACTTACATACCCGAACCAAAGAGAGAAGTTGAGAAGCCTTTCCTCATGCCAGTCGAGGATATCTTCACGATAACTGGCCGTGGAACAGTTGTAACAGGTAGAGTCGAACGTGGTAAAATTCATGTCAACGATGAAGTTGAAGTTGTTGGTTTGAGGCCAACCCAGAAAACCGTTGTTACCGGTGTGGAAATGTTCAGAAAATTGCTTGATGAAGGTATGGCCGGTGACAACATAGGTTGTCTTTTAAGAGGCATTAAAAAGGAAGAAGTCGAAAGAGGGCAGGTGCTTGCAAAACCAGGCACGATAACGCCTCATACGAAATTCGAAGCCAACGTCTACGTTTTGAAAAAAGAGGAAGGTGGGCGTCATACGGCATTTATTCCTGGATACAGGCCTCAGTTCTTCATAAGGACTGCAGATGTTACCGGTACGATAGCTAAACTTCCAGATGGCGTTGAAATGGTCATGCCCGGCGATAATACGGTCATGACGGTTGAACTCATCAAACCAGTTGCTCTTGAGGAAAGTATGAGGTTTGCCATTCGTGAAGGCGGGAAAACCGTTGGAGCCGGTGTTGTCTCCAAGATACTTGAATGATTGTAAGAGGGGATGAATTCCCCTCTGGCTTTTGAAGGAGGTTTTTCGAATGGCAAAATCTAGAATAAGAATAAAATTGAAGGCTTACGATTACGAATTGTTAGATCAATCGGCCAGAAAGATCGTTGAAACTGTTAAGAAGACCAGTGCAAGGGTTTCAGGACCAATACCGCTTCCGACAGAGAGAACAATTTATTGTGTTTTGAGATCTCCTCATACTGATAAAGATTCAAGAGAACACTTCGAGAAAATAGTTCACAAGAGGTTGATCGACATAATAGAAGTTCAACCCCAAACGGTCGAATCTTTGATGAAGATGGATCTTCCGGCTGGTGTTGAAGTTGAGTTGAAACTTTGAAACGGCTGGAGGTGTGTTGATGAAAGCGTTAATTGGTAAAAAAATTGGCATGACGATGATATTCAAAGATGGGTATCTGTTTTCAACGAAGGAGATCATGTTGATATTTCCGGAAAAACTAAGGGAAAAGGTTTTCAAGGTGCGGTTAAAAGATGGAATTTTGGTGGTCATGACAAAACTCACGGTACAAAATTTCCAAGGCACGGATCAACTGGCATGCACACGGAACCCGCTAAAGTACTGAAGGGAATGCACATGGCCGGTCATATGGGAGATGTCAACAGAACTATGTCGAATCTCAAGATAGTGAGAATTGACAAAGACAATTCTCTTATAGCCGTTAAAGGCGCCGTTCCTGGGGCTCGTGGATCTTTGATTTACATAAGTTCTGCCAAGAATTGGAAGGTGAAATGATCATGGCAGAGTTAAAAGTTGTTAACATAGAGGGAAAAGAAGTTGGGACTGTTTCTTTGCTTCCGTCAATTTTTGAGGTAGAGCCCAACAAAGACTTGCTTTTCAGGTACATTCATAAGCAACTTGCCGACAAAAGAGCGGGAACAGCCTCTACGAAGATAAGAGGAGAGGTTTCTGGTGGGGGAAGAAAGCCATGGGCTCAAAAGCACACGGGACGTGCGAGGGCTGGATCGATAAGGTCTCCTTTATGGCGCCATGGTGCAGTTGTTTTTGGACCAAGACCAAGAGATTGGTCTGAAGGTCTAAACAAAAAGATGAAGGTTGGCGCAATTAAATCAGCACTTTCTGCGAAGTTAAAAGATGGCAAGATCCTAGTTGTCGATAAATTCGAGATGGAAAAGCCAAAATCAAGGGAATTCATCAATACTTTGAAGAAAATCGTTCCTTCTGATAATGCCGTCGTCGTACTCGATACCAAAAATGACAGACAAATGAATGTCAAACTTTCTTCTAGAAATTTGAAAGCAGCAAAGGTCATAATAGCGGACAATCCAGGTAAAGGTAAAATAAACGTTGACGGATTGAACGTCTACGATTTGATCAAATTTGACTGGGTTGTTCTTACAAAACACACGATAGAGAAGATAACGGAGGTGTATGGGAATGCCATTAAATGAGATGACACCTCATGATATTTTGGTGAGACCAGTAGTAACAGAAAAGGCCGTTGATGGCATAAAAAAGGTGACATACACGTTTGAAGTTGATATAAGGGCAAACAAGCACACCGTTAGAAATGCCGTTGAAAGGCTTTACAACGTTCAGGTTGCAGACGTTAGAATGATAAGCGTCAAAGGAAAGCCCAAAAGATATGGCAGATCTGAAGGATATTCAAGGTCTTTTAAAAAAGCCATCGTTCAGTTGAAAACAGGATTCAAGATCCAGGAATTTGAAGGCTTGATTTGATTTTAATGGATCGAAAGGAGTAATTTTATGGGACTTAAAAGTTTTAAACCAACTTCTCCTGGAGTTCGACACATGATAAGATCAGATTTTTCGGAGATAACAAAGGATAAGCCCGAAAAATCTCTTACCTTAGGGAAAAAATCTATGGCCGGCAGAAACTCCGATGGAAGAATAACGGTAAGACATCAAGGTAGCGGTCATAAGGATAAGTACAGAATCATTGACTTCAGAAGGGATAAAACTGGGATACCGGCAAAAGTTTTTTCGATAGAATACGATCCGAATCGCAGTGCGAGAATAGCGCTGCTTAATTACGTTGATGGCGAAAAAAGATATATAATAGCCCCGCAGGGCTTAAAGGTCGGAGACACAGTTGTGTCCGGTCCTGATGCCGATATAAAGCCAGGAAACGCTTTGCCACTGACAAAAATACCAGTGGGTACTTTTGTCCACAACATAGAGTTCATACCTGGAACGGGTGGTAAAATAGCAAGAAGCGCCGGAAACTCCGCGCAGTTGATGGCACGGGAATCTGGATACGCGCTTTTGAAGATGCCCTCAGGTGAACTAAGAAGGATCAAAGAAAATTGCATGGCCACAGTTGGCGTGGTTGGCAACGAGCAACACATGAACGAATCATTTGGCAAGGCTGGAAGAAGCAGATGGTTAGGCATAAGACCCGCAGTAAGAGGGATGACGATGAACGCTGTCGATCACCCGATGGGCGGAGGAGAGGGAAAAACTAAGGGCGGAAACGTTCCTCAAAGTCCATGGGGTACACCTGCAAAAGGTTACAAAACGCGCCGTGGAAAAAAGAGATCTGATAGGTTCATAGTCAGAAGAAAAAATGATAGCAAAGGAAATCAATGATGAGAGCCACGAAAGAAGGAGGAAGATAGCGTGAGTCGCTCAACCAAAAAGGGTCCTTTTGTGGATACTAAGTTGATCAAAAAAATACAGGGTTTAAACGAAATGGGTCAGAAACGTGTTGTGAGAACATGGTCAAGGGCATCGATGATACTGCCCGATATGATAGGACATACCATAGCCGTTCATAACGGAAGAAAACACATACCGGTGTACATAACAGAGGCAATGGTTGGCCATAGGCTTGGAGAATTCTCTCCCACAAGACGTTTTGGAGGACACACAGAGAAAAAGGCTATAAAGGGAGAGGTCAAGAAATGACAGAGGTGAATTCGATGGCTGAAAATAAGAAAAGGGCCAAAAGATCTGTTTTTCATAGAGAAAGAAAAGCGTCTGC
>JABEBX010022077.1_pt1 | contig 11684 bp, 10 predicted proteins | sample 7245971 | NCBI WGS metagenome assembly JABEBX01 (sample SAMN14506365, study PRJNA622280) | hot springs metagenome | biome: hot spring [ENVO:00000051]|acidic hot spring [ENVO:00002120]; feature: spring [ENVO:00000027]|sediment [ENVO:00002007]; material: sediment environment [ENVO:01001048]...
TTAGTCCTTTGTATGCTTATATGCTATTACCCTGTGTTTTTTCCTCATCGTATTTTCGAAGAATACCTTTATTTGACGCAGGATTATCGCTCATTACAAGAATTCCCTTATTTTGCAAATGCATTTTTTGGTTAAGCGAGAAAGCTTTTCGGGCATCCTTATTGCATTTATGGGCAATTGTAAATATAATATCTATTATAGATAAAGGGAGGATAATATGGCAATGAAGACACCGGAAGAATATATCGAGAGTTTAAGGAAACTCAATCTGACAGTCTACCTGTTTGGGAAGAAGGTCGAAGACGTAGTCGATAATCCCATCATCAGGCCTTCGATGAATGCCGTTGCTATGACATACTCCATGGCTTTGAAACCGGAATATGAGGATATAATGACTGCTACTTCTCATATTACTGGTAAAAAGATAAATCGTTTTACGCACGTCCATCAGAGCATCGATGATCTCGTAAAAAAGAGCAAGATGGGACGGCTTATGGGAAGTCATACAGGCTGTTGCTTCCAGAGATGCGTGGGTATGGATGCCTTAAGCGCACTGTCAATCGTTACTTACGATATAGATGCAAAATATGGGACGGAGTACAACAAAAGATTTATGAAGTATCTTCGGTATGTTCAGGAGAACGATCTCGTTTGCTCCGGTGCAATGACGGATCCAAAGGGTGATAGGTCTTTACCTCCACATAAACAAAAAGATCCGGATCTTTACCTCAGGGTTGTAGATGAAAAGAAGGATGGTATTGTCGTACGCGGGGCAAAGCTTCATCTGACAGGTGCAGTAAATTCCCATGAGGTTATTGTTATGCCGACAATTACGATGAGAGAAGAAGATAAGGATTATGCAATTTCCTTTGCAGTGCCGAGCGATACCAAGGGTATTACGTATATTATCGGACGTCAGGCAAGTGATACAAGGAAGCTTGAACGCGGCAGGATGGATCAGGGAAATGTTTCTTTTGGGGGACATGAGGCACTTACGGTATTCGATAATGTTTTTGTACCGTGGGACAGGGTGTTTATGTATAAGGAGTATGAATTTTCAGGCCGGCTTGTTGAGCAATTTGCATCTTATCACCGGCAGAGTTATGCATGCAAGGTTGGAGTAGGTGATGTGTTGATTGGTGCGGTACAAACCATTGCGGAATACAATGGCACCGAGAAGGCTTCGCACGTTAAGGATAAGATCGTTGAGATGAACCATCTCAATGAGACGCTGTACTGTGGATGCATTGCGTGTGCTGCAGAGGGGCACAGAGAAGGCAGCGGAACGTACAGTGTGGATCCACTGCTTGCAAATGTCCACAAGCAGAACGTAACTCGGTTCCCTTACGAGATTTCAAGGCTTGCTCAGGATGTTGCCGGCGGTCTTGTGGTAACATTGCCGTCCGAAGATGATCTTAAATCTGAAGAGATCGGAAAATGGTTGAAGAAATATTTCAAAGGCAAGGATAATGTAGCCGCGGAAAACAGGATGCGCATTTTCAGGCTGATCGAGAATCTTACGATCGGTGCTGCCGCAGTCGGATACCTGACCGAGTCTATGCATGGGGCAGGATCTCCGCAGGCACAGAGGATCATGATATCACGTCTGGTCAATATGAAAGAAAAACAGGACTTGTCAAAAAAACTATGCGGCATAAAGGATGATGATGAGAATAAGAATACGCTTAAAAAATAAATCAGATGACTTATTATCCTAAGCTCGAAGAAAGTTTATGCGATCATGATGGTGATTGTTCGTTAGTTTGTCATTCTGTGCTTGACACGGAATTAAACATTTTGGTTTTCTGGGTTTCTGCTTTTGCAGGAATGACGGAACGAAGTCATAGAAAAAACTTTAGGGAATTATGAAATTTAAAATGAGAAACAACATTAGGAAAAAAATAAAGTACGGCGCAGAGAAAGTAAAATCAGCATGGTTTTGGCTTCAACAGAAGTTTTATAACCTGCCTCTAAAATTCAAGCTCACCCTGGCAATGCTTATGATCATGGTTCTCATGATAGGACTGCTTTCATTCCTTCATTACACCAGCGAGAACATGCTTTTGCGGAACATCATGGACGATACGCTCGAGCTTTCATCGGCTATTCAGATCGGGGTTCAGCAGTTGACAATGGGTAGCGGCAAAACAGATGAGTCAAGGCTGCAGTCGTACATAAAAAGCCTTAAGGAAAAAGGCATTAAGGAAATATCCATTGTCAACAACGAAAATCAAATCATAGCGAGTTCAAACCCGAAACACAAGGGCAAGATGATATCCATAATCCATCCAAAAAGAGAATTTATCATAACAGCGAATCTTGGGGAAGTACATGAGGCACTTCCGCAGAAATCCTACAATATCATCGTTCCTATCATTGTCGGCAATGTACAATTGGGGTATGCCCATATAGTAATGCATCTGGATGATATCCAGCGGATGCTGGAATCAACCTTTTATGAAAGAATTTTTGTTACGATACTTATTCTCAGCCTCGGTATCGTTGCAATTATGTACCTTGCGAACAGATACACAAGGCCGATATACAATGTCATCGATGCAGAAAAAATGGTTTCGGACGGTGACCTCTCTGTCCGGTTAATCGAAGACCGCAACGATGAAATCGGCACACTGAACAAAGGCTTCAATAACATGGTCAGGAGCTTATCTGAGAAGAAAGAGCTCGAGGACAAGCTGCACAAGGCAGAGGAACTTTCAAGGCTTGGACAGCTCTCCGCTGGGCTTGCCCATGAGATCAAAAATCCTTTGAATCTTATAAATCTGAGCATCGATCACCTTAAGACAAAAACCTCCGTACTCGATGAAAAGACAAAAGATGAATTCATAAATACGATGGACACGATAAAGGCAGAGCTGTACCGATTGAACAGGCTTACGGAACAGTTTCTTAGCCATGGGAAAACAATGATAGAGAATAAAGAGATAATCAGCGTAAATGGACTTCTTGAGCAGTTGATACTTCTTATAAAGGACAAGGCAGAGTCCCAGAACATAAAGTTAAACCTTTTATTGCCTGATAAGCAGATATATGTATCTGGAGAGGCAGAGCAGTTAAAAACCGCATTCCTCAATATCGTTCTGAATGCCATGGATGCGATGCCTTATGGAGGCACGCTTGATATGAGGCTCTTATCGGATAACACAGAATGTAGTGTTTCTTTCCATGACACCGGTCCAAGTATACCGGATGAGATTGTCGATAAGATCTTTGAGCCATTTTTTACGACAAAAGAAACAGGCATAGGACTCGGCCTTGCCATAAGTAAGGATGTCATATCACAGCATAATGGGGATATTAAGATTACAACTTCAAAGGAGAAAGGAACTGAGTTTACAGTGAATCTGCCTTTGACAAGATCTGGTGTATACAATGCAGTATAATATAGTCGTTGTTGACGATGAAATAAGGCAGGCAGAGATCATAGTTAAGATACTCGAGGATCATGGGTACAATGTAAAAGGTACAAATAAGCCGCTTGAGGTTATTGATATCGCTAAGACCAATCCTATCGACCTCGTTATAACGGATCAGGCAATGCCTGGTATGGACGGCATGAAGCTGCTTGAGACGCTTTCTTCGATACCGGATCCTCCGCTCGTTATAATTCTTACGGGATATGGAACTATATCAAAGGCGGTAGAAGCGATAAAGAAAAAAGCCTTTGACTACATTACAAAGCCTATCGACATGGATCGTCTTCTGATGATCGTTAAGAATGCCCTTGAACTGAAAAGGCTCGATAAAGAGAACAAAGACTTAAGGGCTATTATAAAGGGAGAAGGTCTGGACACAATAATTGGAAGCAGCGGCATTGTCGAAGATATAAAGAAAATCATCAGGAAGATAGCCCCGACTAACTCCACAGTTTTGATAACAGGTGAAAGCGGTACTGGTAAAGAGCTTGTTGCAAAAGCCATTCATAATTTGAGTTTGAGAAAGAATGCGACATTTTCCGCTGTAAATTGTGCTGCGATACCCGAGACACTTATAGAGAGTGAGTTGTTCGGCTATGAGAAGGGTGCCTTTACAGGGGCAAGCACCTCAAAGCAGGGCATTGTCGGTGCCAGCAACGGAGGTACGCTCTTTCTCGATGAGATCAGCGAACTAAGTCTTGCAGTGCAGGCAAAGCTGCTGAGATTGATACAGAACAAAGAGTTCAAGCCTCTTGGCAGTTCCGCAATTATCAATGTTGATATAAGAATTATAGCGGCAACGAACAAAATCATCGAACAGGAAATTAAAAACGGCAAGTTCAGAGAAGATCTTTATTACAGGTTGAATGTAATTCCCATACAGATTCCGCCCTTAAGGGAAAGAAAAACAGACATACCTGTACTCATAGAACATTTTTTTAAAAAGTATAATAGCATTCATTCTAAGCATATAAACAAAATCGAGGACGATGCAGTTTCCCTGCTTTTGAAGTATAGTTGGCCTGGAAATGTGAGACAGCTTGAATCAGTTATCGAAAGGACAGTGCTTTTGACCGAAGGGAATACGATAACAAAAGACAATCTGCCGCTCGAGGTGAAGGTTACGCCAATAGAGATAAATAAGTACGAATTTGACCTGCCGGAAACGGGTATAAATTTTTATGAACTTGAGAGAGAGATACTCGTTAAGGCTATGAAAAAATCGGATGGTGTTATTACCAAGGCTGCAAACATCCTCGGTATGAGCTATCGTACGCTTCAGTACAGGCTTGAAAAATTCGGGATAAATAAAAAGTCCGAGGGAATATAAGCTCGATTTATTTTTTTATCGGACATATTTCATATAAGCATTGCTATTCATGTATATCTTTGAGCCATGTTACCAAAGGTAATGGTGTGTTTTGTTGGGTTACTTCAAGTTACATCATAAGCATCTGCAAAAGAAATCCATACGTGCAACATCTTATAAAATAAACACTCAATCTTTTTTCTCATCTGGCATTTATCCTGCTTATTATACTTGCAGTAGGATCGAGGGGATCATTCTTAGATTAAAAATTTTAAAAGGAGGTAGTTTATGTCAGAAGAAAAACAGGTGGTTTTAACCACGATTCAAGACACGACAGGAAATCCTGCACCATTGGGTTTATTAGGTTTTGGCATGACAACAGTACTTTTGAATCTTGCAAACGCTGGGCTAATTTCTCTTGGAAGTATGATCATGGCAATGGGCGTATTTTACGGAGGTATTGCCCAGGTGATTGCAGGTATTGAAGAGTGGAAGAAAAAGAATACCTTCGGTGCCACAGCATTCACGTCCTATGGACTTTTTTGGCTGACTCTTGTCGGACTTATTTTCTTCGGGAAATGGGGGTGGATCACAGGACAGGATACAGGCGGAATGGTAGCCTATTTGATCTTTTGGGGTATTTTTACGCTGGTCATGTACATCGGCACGTTGAGGCTCAACAAAGCACTTCAGGTTGTATTTTTTTACCCTTTTCGTTTTGTTTTTCTTGCTTGCGGCAGGGGATGCAACAGGCAGCAAGGATTGGCACGATTGGCCTTATTTCGCCGGCGATGGTGCCATGCAGTCCGAAGACGGGTATTACAGGATACTCGGCAGGATTGATGATGTGATCAACGTGGCAGGGCACCGTCTTGGAACAAAGGAACTTGAATCGGCATGCATCATGGTTCCGGAGGTTGCTGAGGCAGCGGTAGTGCCTGTTGTTGATGAAGTAAAAGGCAGGGTGCCAGTTGTCTATATAGCATTAAAGCCGGGTTACGAAAATCAGGGGGAACAGATAGCACAAAAGGTCGTTGCAATGGTTGAAAAGGAGATTGGCAAGATAGCCAGACCCAAAAATATTTACATAGTGCCGGACATGCCCAAGACACGCTCCGGTAAGATTATACGCCGTGTACTCTCTGCGATTTCAAACCGATTTAACATAGGAGATGTTACAACTCTCGCCAATGCCGATGTCGTTGAAAAGATACGTGTTCTCGTTCAGGGTAAAGAAAAGGTAGCTGCGGAAAAAGCCCCGGAGGATCTTGAACGCTTTGGGGAAGAAAAATAAATATAAGGAGGATGTATGAAACATGTTGTATGGTTTTTAACATTTGTTGTTGCCCTTTTCATCGTGTTGATCACTGTACGTAGTTCATATGCTGTAACGATTACGGAGGGCAAAGATGCATCGACAACCGTCAAATTCTTATTGCAGGTACAGGCACAAGCAGAACAGAACGCAACCTATAATGAGAAAGGCTGGGCAGGGGACTTTTTTGTGAGGAGGGCAAGGATTCTTCTATTTGGTGACGTAACACCTTTCGTGAATTATTTTGTAGAAACGGATGAGCCTGACTACGGGAAAAGAGGTAACAATTCTCCGAGCTTTTTTATACAGGATGCATACATCACGCTGCATCTTTACAAGAACGACCTAAAGCTTGACGTTGGTATGTTGCTGCTTCCATTCTCGCATAACGGCAGGCAGGCGGCAAGCTCGCTGCTTCCAGTGGATTATGATATATCTTCGGTATTCGGAAGGTATCCTGTAGAAGGCAATGAGACTGTGGTTGGAAGGGTTTTTGGTGCTGAACTGAGCGGTGATGATCGTATCCTCTATAGCACTGAGTACAATGATCATGCACAGTATTGTCATGCCTGGTATCGTAAACTTTTCAGGCATGCCGAGGTTCCATAATTGGGTGCTGAACATAAAAAGATTCGTGATCTTTATGATTATATTCCTTGGTTATCTTTTTGCTATATATATCGGAGAGTTTTATAGCCTTGTGGATATAGGATTAAGATCATTCGAGGCTGTAGCCCTTTTTGCACCGGCGTTCTTCCTCGGGCTTTACTGGAGAAAGGGTAGCAAGGCGGGTGCAGTGACAGGACTCATCGCTGGGTTTTTGGTGTGGTTCTATACGCTTATGATGCCTGGTATGGTCAAGGCAGGAGTTATACCGCATACTGGAATAGTTCAACGTATGATGGACTCAGATTTGCTAAATCCCAATGCCTTGTTTGGGGTACACGGTCTTGGTAAATGGAGCGAGCCTCTTTTATGGGGTATGCTGTTCAATGTAATACTGTACGTAGGGGTATCCGTGTTTACAAGGAGATCGAAAGATGAAGAAATCCAATCCCTTGTATTTGTCGAATCGTATGAAAAAATAAAGGATCTTGCTGCGGGTAGTTCTTACACCGTGTCGGATATAGAAGATTTGCTTGCTCAATACGACAGGAATTAACGGAGAGGAACAGAGAATTGATGTACCTGAAAGAATTAAGCGATAATATCATCGAGAGTGCACCTGTCGGTATTATTACCATTGATGGTTTTTTAAGGGTGAACTATTGGAACATGGAGATGGAGAAACTTAGCGGCATTCGTCAGGACGAGGCATTGAATAGATCCATACTGCTTTTGCTGCCGTGGCTTTCCAATAAGGTTTTTATGCAAAGCGTGGAGAACGAATTAACCCTGAGGGATCAGAGGAGCAGAACATTTAAGGTAAAAACAAGCATGCTGAAGGATTCTCTTGGCGGTTTTGTCATCATCATCGAGGACATTTCCGAACGAAAAAAAATGGAAGAACAATTGCTGCAAACTTCAAAACTGGCCAGCATTGGAAAGTTGACTGCAGGCATTGCCCATGAAATAGGTAATCCTCTGGCATCCATCTTCTCTCTTGTACAGGAGTTGAGGATATTAAAGTTCAACACCAAAAAGGACATAACTTTTACAGTTGAGTCATTGAACACAATAAATAATCATATAGAAAGGATCGCCAAGATAGTCAGGAGTCTCGGAGATTTTGCAAGGGTGCATACCTCCGAAAAGACGGTTTGCAATATATCCGAAATCCTTGATCGTACCATTAATCTCGTAAAATACGATAAAAGATTTAAACATATAGAATTCAATAAATATGCCGACGGTATTCCGGAACTGTTTGTCAATGCTGATCAGATTCAACAGGTTTTTTTAAATCTTATACTGAACTCTCTTGATGCAATGCCAGATGGAGGGAAACTCGATATCGATATACAGACAGTCGATGGATATGTTGGAATAAAATTCAGTGATACAGGAACCGGGATCGATCCATCTATTATAGATAAAATATTCGATCCTTTTTTTACAACGAAGCCGTTAAGCAGAGGCACGGGACTGGGATTGAATATATGTTATAATATTATAAAGGAATACGACGGCAGTATCTCTGTCGAGAGTAAAAAAGGTGAAGGAACAGTGTTTTCAATAAGTCTTCCAATAAAGGATAATATCAGATAGAGTTAAACAATGGCGGAAAGATTGCTTATAGTTGATGATGAACAGACCCTCAGAGAGTCGATACAAAGGGTATTCACGAGAGAAGGGTATGATATAGATGCAACAAACAGTGCAGAATCAGCCCTCGACATGCTCGGTAAGAATATTTATCACGTCGTGATAACGGATATTATACTGCCGGGCATGGACGGCATAGAATTACTAAAACGAATAAAAGAGAAACTACCAGAACAGATCGTTATCATTATAACTGCATATGCATCCATCGATACAGCCATAAGGGCGATAAGGCTTGGGGCTTACGATTATATTGTGAAACCGATAGTTCACGAAGAGATTAAACAAACGGTAAAGAATGCCGTAAAACAACACACGCTGCAAAGCGAAAATGCAATACTTAAAAAGCAGATAGAGCGACGGTATGCCTTTACGAACATAATTGCAGTCAGTGACTTGATGAATGATGTTATAAATCAGATAAAGAAGGTTGCGGATACAAAAAGCAATGTATTGATACTTGGAGAAACGGGTACCGGCAAAGAACTTATAGCACGGGCAATGCACTTCAACAGCAAGAGGGCGGATAAACCGTTCGTACCCATCAACTGTAGTGCAATACCCGAAAATCTTCTTGAATCTGAACTGTTTGGATACATAAAAGGTGCTTTTACAGGGGCGTTGAGTTCCAAGAATGGATTGTTGACACAGGCGGATAAGGGAACCGTGTTTCTCGATGAAATAGGGGATTTGAGTATGGGATTACAATCAAAGCTTTTGAGGGTTCTCGAAGACCGAGAGATAAGACCTGTCGGCAGTACACAGAGTATTAAAATCGATGTAAGATTTCTTTTTGCGACCAATAGGAACATCGAAAAAATGGTTCAGGAAGGTACGTTCAGAAATGACCTTTTTTACAGAATAGATGTTATTACAATAAAATTACCGCCGCTCAGACAGAGAAGAGAGGATATAGAACCTCTCGTAAAGCACATTGTCCAAGACTATTCCAGAGAACTTGGGAAATCCATGCGCGGCATAGATGAAGCTGCTATGGATTATATAAAATCTTATCCGTGGTACGGTAATGTAAGAGAGCTTCAAAACGTTATAGAAAGGGCGATACTTATAACGGAAGATGGTATTATAAAATCGGAACATCTCCCCGAAAATATCAGATCCGAAGATTTACCAATAAATGATGTCATATCCAAAAGACTATCTATTGAGGATTATGTAAAGAAGTTTATTCTTGAATATCAGGACAGTTACAATGAAACACAGCTTGCAGCCATGCTTGGCATAACAAGGAAATCATTATGGGAAAAAAGGAAGAGATGGGGGTTAAAAAGATGATAGAGAATAATTTAGAAACTCTTAAAAAGTCTTATCCTGATAAATTTGTTTCGGAAAGCAGGGTGTTTAGTCAGATACACCGCGGTAACAGAATATTTATAGGTACCGGATGCGGAGAGCCTCAATATCTTGTAGGTGCACTGATAAATTACGTTCAATCGCATCCTAAAAGTTTTGTGGATGCAGAGGTGCTTCAGGTGTGGACGCTCGGCGTTACGCCTTATCTCGATGAGAGGTTCAAGGAAAATTTTCGTCATAACTTTTTCTTCATAGGAGCAAATACTCGAGATACGATCAATAAGGGCATAGCGGATTATTCACCTGTGTTTCTGTGGCAGGTACCGGAGTTGTTACGCAAGAAATTCATACCCATTGATATAGCTTTTATACAAACTTCCCTGCCAGACGAGTATGGATATTTCAGCCTTGGGATAAGTGTTGATATAGTCAAGTCCGCTGTCGAGAATGCGTCCATGATTATTGCACAGGTCAACAGCTATATGCCGAGGGTTCTCGGAGAGACTTTTATTCATGCCAAGGATATAAACTTCATAATACCGAAGGATGAACCTTTATTAGAATTCAGCTTCAATGCGCCTGATGAGATTTCGAATAAAATAGGTACATACGTTTCGAGGATAGTCGAGGATGGTGATACGATTCAGGTTGGATACGGAAGCCTGCCGAATGCGATACTTTGCCAGCTCTCGAATAAAAAGAACCTCGGTGTGCATACGGAACTTTTATCGGATGGTATTGTGGCACTTATGAAGAAGGGCATTATAGACAACAGTAAAAAAGAACTCAATCGCTGGAAAACGGTTGCTGCTTTCTGTATGGGAAAAAAAGAAACCTACGAGTTCTTGCATGATAATCCGGCAATAGAATTTCGTCCCGTTAATTATACAAACAATCCGACTGTCATTGCCCGTCAAAAAAAAATGACTGCCATAAATAGTGCGTTGGAGGTCGATCTGTCGGGGCAGGCAACTGCGGAAACTATAGGCAGGTCGTTCTATAGCGGTATCGGAGGGCAGGCAGATTTCATGCGCGGGGCCATATTATCTCAAGGAGGAAAGACAATACTTGTAATGAAATCTACGGCAAAAAATGGAGAGGTTTCACGCATTGTGCCATTTCTGAGCGAGGGAGCCAAGATAACATTAACACCGGGTGACATACACTATGTCGTTACGGAGTACGGAATAGCATATCTTCACGGCAAAAACCTGAGAGAACGCGCTATGGACTTGATATCCATTGCGCATCCGAAATTCAGGGGATGGCTCATAGATGCGGCAAAGGCAAATAATCTTATATACAGGGATCAAACATTTGTTAAGGGTGCGCAGGGCGAATATCCGGAAGCACTTGAAACATACAGGACAACTAAAATGGGATTCGAAATTTTATTGCGCCCTGTAAAGATCAGCGACGAGCCTATTTTAAAGGATTTTTTCTATGCCCTCTCGGACGATTCTATATATCGGCGTTTTATCTCGACCAGGACAGACATGCCTCATGACAGATTACAGCAGTTTGTGGCAATAGATTACACAAAAGAAATGATAATACTTGCGGTAAGCGAGAAAGGAGACAAAGAAATAATCCTCGGCATGGCACAGTATCTTATCAATAAAACAGAAAATACAGCGGAGGTTGCCTTTGTTGTAAGGGATGACTATCAAAACAATGGTATAGGTACAGAGCTGCTTTCTTACATAACTTATATCGCAAAGAAAAATGGTCTTCATGGTTTTACAGCAGCCTTGCTCATGGAAAATAAACATATGCTTCACCTATTCGAAAAAGCGGGATTCAGTATAGAGAAGAGTGCAGGCGGTGGCATATACGAACTCAAGATGTCATTCCGTGATTAACCCAAAAAATGCAATAAGGGAATCTTTTCATTCGTTCAATCCTACGATCCATCTGATATCGTTGAGTTTTCTTATAGAAACGAGGATTTAGTCCTTTGTATGCTTATATGCTATTACCCTGTGTTTTTTCCTCATCGTATTTTCGAAGAATACCTTTATTTGACGCAGGATTATCGCTCATTACA
>JABEBX010000651.1_pt1 | contig 11678 bp, 15 predicted proteins | sample 7245971 | NCBI WGS metagenome assembly JABEBX01 (sample SAMN14506365, study PRJNA622280) | hot springs metagenome | biome: hot spring [ENVO:00000051]|acidic hot spring [ENVO:00002120]; feature: spring [ENVO:00000027]|sediment [ENVO:00002007]; material: sediment environment [ENVO:01001048]...
CATTGCTGAAGAAGACTCTGTCAGCTCATTATTCATGGACTAAGGATTAACTCCTGCCTGTCGCCGCCTTGCGGCCAGACTTTGCCCGTTGTATCATGCTCTCTCTCCAATATGGTGGCTGTAGCTCAGTCGGTAGAGTCCCGGATTGTGATTCCGGTTGTCGCGGGTTCGAGCCCCGTCAGCCACCCCATATTTTTCAAGTCGTTAGCGCTTTCTGCCTCGTGCATCGGATGTTTTGCGTGGCCAGAACGTGTCCAGTCTTCAAGGTTCTGTGCGTGTTCCGCAACGTGCTCATGTGACAGATGAGCATAGCGCAGCACCATATCGTAACTCCGCCAGGACCCCAGCTTTTGCAGACTATGCAACGGTGTGCCCGCCATAACATGCCAGCTCGCCCAGGTGTGCCGCAGGTCGTGCCAATGGAAGTTCTCAATCCCGGCACGAGTGCATGCCTTATGCCACGCCGCTGTACCGGTCCGTTTGACCGGCTCCCCATTGTACAGAAACACGTAGTCGCTGCTGTGTCCATTTTGTGACCGCGCCTCGCGCAGAATCTTGACCGCCTTGTCGTTCAGCGGCACACCGATGGCGCGGCCCGCCTTTGCATCCTCCGGATCCACCGTAGCCATGCGCCGGCCAAGATCTACCGCAGGCCACATCAACCCGGTCACGTTCGCCCGACGCAACCCCGTCTGCAAGGTAAACTCGGCCATCAGCGCGAGATGTGGCGGGAGCTCGGTAACAAGGCGATCCGCCTGCTCCCGAGTGATCCATCGAATACGCGCGTTGTCCTCACGACCTTTAGGAATCTTCGGCACGGCGGGTATCCACTCCAATTCGTGCGCGTAGTGCAATATGCTGGAAACAAGGGCCATATAACGATTGCACGTAGCCTCCGACCGGCCAGCATCAAGCAACTCACCGCGCACCTGATGCAGAAGCGACGTGGTAATGTTGGGCAACGGAGGCCGCCCCAGCATCTCAGTCAGCAGACGCAAGCGTGGGAGATCGGTATCAACGGACTTATGCTTCGAGCCTTTGGCCTTCCACCAGGCCGTTACCGCTTGCGCCCATGTAGCGGTAGGACGTTCACCGATACGCTCCTTGCGCCACAGCTCGGCTTTGATCTTATCGTGGTACTCTTGCGCGGCTTGCTTATCGGCCGTTCCAGTAGTGCGTCTAATTCGGCGTCCGCTGTGTCGAATATCAAGCCACCAGATCCCGTCTCTTTGGAAAATAGGCATTCCTTCCCCCTCATGCTGTTGGCAGCGTACCGCCCGCGCAACCACTCTATCAAGTCCATCTCTATGAATACCCATCTACGCCCGGCTTTGGCCCCTGGAAGCGATCCAGAGGCAGCCAGCTGAGCTACAGTGTCCTTATGTATGTGCAGAAGTTCAGCAGCCTCTTCTCGGGTTAGCGTTTTCATACCGAAGTCCTGTCCATGCCGCCTACAGGCCACGGATCGTTTTCTTGTGGTGCGATGCCCAGCGCCAGGCGTAATTTATGCTGCGAGGAACGCAAAGCCTCCCATCGATCCACCAGCCGAAGCAATCGATGTGCGGCGTTCGGGTCCTCCCGCTGCAGTTGCGCGGCAACGGTGCGGGATTTGATAATCAGGCGTGTGCCGTTCATGCCAGCGCCCTCCCCGTCCTTTTCATCATCGTTTCCACCAGCACCGGATAATCCATCGGGTCATCAATGACCACCACGGCGCTCGTCGGCGCTTCCAGACCCGTATAACGACGGTCTAGTAGGACAGACAGGCCCACAACGGTAGTCGCCGCATTGGCGTTATCTGCTTGGTCATCCAGGAAGGCCACGGCACCGACCCGCTGGAGCGTTGCAGCTTTCTCAGCCGGCGCATGGGCCGGGTTGACGCAAATCACCCGGCCAGCGGGCAACAGCCCGCAGAGTGAATCCACCCGAGCCTGGTGAAACTCTGCCCCGATGCTGGTCACCGCCCACACTTGGCATCCCATATCTTCCAGTGCATACACCAGATCCCGCGCATGGTCGTACAGCGGCACGCTGGCCCACTCCACATCATGATGGAATGTGTCCCAGACATGGTGCGCGTCAGCCTTTGGGATGCCGTATCGGTCATGCAGATAATATGCGTCGTTCAGCTTTTTGATGTCAGGCCAGTCGAGTACGCGGCGGGCGCAATTGGCCCAATGCCCCTCGAAATCGCAGAGGATTCCGTCGATGTCCAGGGCGGCAACGTTGTTTGCCCTCACCTTTTTCCTTCTTTGGTTTTTAATCATAACGGACACCCGCCACATTCATGGCCACGTCCTCCAGCGCAGATTGGCGCATCAGGAAACCGAATCTGGTACGCGATGATGGCCGACGAACCCAGGCCTACATCTCGCTGCGAGAACAGGGCAAAATCCAGGTCGTCCAGGGCTTTTTGTGCCCTTTCCAAGGTGCTGTAGCGGTCGCCAGCGACCTCTCCCTCGTCAGCCGTAATGCCAACAATGCGCAACGAGGTGCTCATGCCGCACCGGCACGCCGGGAATCGGCAGGCACACTGAAGTGCAGGCCGTCCCGAACGAGGGGAATGCCGAACTCGCTCTGGAACGCCTGCATGGCTACATTGACGAGGTTGACAGACGCATCACGCGGCAGCGCTATGGTCAGGGTGATACGGTCAGGGTGAAAGGAAGGAAGGGCTTCAGGGGTTGCGGTTTGGCTAAGCATTGGCGATTCTCCCATGCGGCGTGTGGCTACAATGGGCACATTAAAGCACAGCTTTATCGCCATGGTCAAGCACCGCTTTAGTTGTGCCGCCATAGAACCATGTGCACCGCTTGTATCAAGCAGCTGCGCCTAGCAAGGTCAGGCGGTTATGGAGGCGGGTTCGGGCAAGCGTACGATGGCGCGCGTATCCTGCGCGTATGTAGCCATCCTGGATAACCGGTGGATGACTCTCCTCGGCTTAAGGCCGCTGCTTACTAGTGCCAAGCATGAGAGCAGTGGTTCGGCTGTCCCTGGGTCTAGCGCTGCAAGCGTCTGTACCACATCGCCAATAACGCACGATTTCTCATTTTTCCGGGAGGGTCGTATCCCAATCTGAATCCCGCATTCTTTCCCTAAACCTGTGTCTCTCTGCCGACTGGCAATCCGTCTATCGGCTCCTGGCTAGTGGGAATCGTGGATTTGAGGTCATTGCCACCGATGCCACCGAGTGAATCAAATTAAGTTCATGGTATCCGGCAGTTTGCGTATACTTTCCACTACCATACGCCTCGGCGTTCCTTCCTTGTCTGTCTCGTACACGCCGAAAAGCTCTACCGAATGACCAAGATAAGAGCGAGCAATTTCAGTAGTAAAAGAAGGAAACAAACAAACGACATTATAATCATTAGAGCGTAGAGAGAGTCGTGAACGGTCAAGATCTGCTGCCCGAATCGTGCCTTTAAGCGACCCTTTCTTTTGGCGTGATGTAAGCAGCCCTTTGAGCGCTTGATTGATTACCACGCGCTCCCTTTGGCCCAAACGAGCAGATCCCCCTTTCTTGGTGGAGATTTCCAGTGTGTGGACGCCTTTATTCCCTGTGGGCGACAGGTCTTTCAGGATAGAGAGAGATGAATCAAGAAAGGCTGGATCCAACTCCAAAGATTGAATTCCGGGCAACATTCCCTCATCACCGATCTGCTCCGCAATTTTAGGTAATAAATCAAGAGTTGGCCTTTCCTCCCATACCCCTATGTCCTGGCCCATGATATTCGGATTATGCTCAATCTTGACTCCCACCCAAATACTACCAGGAGCCACTCCGGAAATACGGATATCCAAGTCTTTGGCGGCATTCTTACCAATTCCAGCTATCTCATTGAATATATTACCATAATATGAACGAACCGACTTTTCAACGACGCCAAATACCCAACTATACGCACTTATGCTCGGCAATATGCGCGCCGCGCCGGGCCCCTCCGCATGCACAAGCATATCGGAACAGTCCAGCAAATTTGAAAGCGGGTAGCTTTCACTAATTATACGTTCCAGTTCCGGGATAACTCCATGCAGGGCGGAATAGCCTTCAGGTGAACGTCCAGAAGCAGCGGCCATCCTCTCTACTGCAATCAGATTTTCCAGAATACCGGTAAGGTATTGTCGAGAATCATCTAGTACCGTGCTCATATCAGCCTCAATATCCCTTTAGGATGTTTTGGATTAATTCTCAATTCCGCACCGGCTTTTATCCCCGCATACTGGAAGAACGATACCAGATTGAGGGGCAGTTGGGGATGGTAAGGGTGCACATCGATAGAATAGGTGAGCTTCCATAGTTCATGAGAAGATTGAATCGCGAAAAAGCTTTGCTCAGCCTCTTGTTGAGTTCCACCTGAAATATCGATAACGATATCGATGTCATCAGGGTCTGGCTTGGACCTGGCGAAACTTCCGTCTATATACACCGTGCCCACTCCTTGCATCCTTGGCACCTCTGTCTGCAGGAACCGGTCAAGCTCTCCAAACAGAAAGGTGCGCCTAGGAGTAAAGCATAAGACAGCAACAACTTCCGCCAGTGTGCAATCAAAGACACCATCAGGAAGTAACCCCGTCGACTGATCAAATGGCGGAATCGACACCCATATCGTCCTCTAGTAGAGCCTCGATAGCCTTCCCAATTCGGGCCCCATCTTCTGGGCTCTCAATGTAGGTCATGGCAAGGCTGATAATTTGCTGCTTAACGCTCTTTGGCGCCCGGTCAAGCTGATCTCGCAAGCGATCCAAAGTGTCCAGAATGGTAGGCTGCTTATCTGGGTGCCGCTCAACCTCTGCCCCACCCGCTGCCAACGCTTGCACATTGGTAGTAGTGTACTCGGTGCGCATGGAGGATTCCACACCGAGCAGAACATCGGGAGTGATATTCAGGGCCTTACAAATGACGCTCAATCGCCCCCTGGCAATCTTCCCTGTCTTTCTCCAGTGAAGCACCGTTGCTGGCCCCACCTTAGAATCTGGGCCCTCCATATTGGCCACCATCCTCCCGAACTCAACATAGCTCAACCCAGACGCCTTAATAAGAGCGTCAAGACGTTCTCCTACCGCAAGAGCTTTTGCCTTTTCTGTATCCATGCCTTCAATTGTGGCTTTAACTGCCAGAGCCGGCCACACAGCTAGGCTTGACTGTGCGTTGAAGCTTTGCTTGAATCTCTGCATGAACATATCTCACCTCATAACAGCGGCAGTTAAGCATGTAGGGAGCCAGTCCGAACTGGCACGCCAGGTTAGTGTGTCTCCTCAAGCGGTCTATGCATGGCTTCAAGGTGGCTCGATTTCTCCAGTTAAAGCAGCCGCCGTAGAACGTGCCACCCATGGGGTCATCACCCGAGAGGACCTCCGCCCCGACATCTTCCGCCGAGACCACCCAGCCACCCCCACCGCTACACCAGTACATTCAGCCATTCCCGACTCCTCCATCTGTCAACCAGGCCACTCTGAATGAACCCACCGTCAAGTGACATAAAAATCCAGTCGCTTTTTCTGCGTGCAATTGCCGAGAAAAGCCAGCGCAAGACAGCAACAGAGATTGGGGTTCATGAGTCGGCACTATCCAGATGGTTTGCCGGTGATGGCGGGCTGAAATTTGAGCAGGTATGCCGACTGATGGCCTCCCTGGATATCCAGCCTGAATATCTGGGAGATGGAGAGGTGACAACTATTAAAGCCGATGTGCTGACGGCACTTAAACGTCTGGCTAAGGCTGCACTGGATGGAGACGACTTGTGAACAACGGTCTGGGCAAAAGCGACGGCGGAACGCCTGCCCACACAATATTCTCCGCTCATTTTCCAACCCTGACATCACGAGGTGCTGCATGAATGCCATATTGCTGCATACGGCTTTGGATAAAATGGAATCTGTCTGGGTGCGCCCAGGGCAAGCGTGTGCCGACGCGCGTGCTGAAGCGCTGGAATATATTGAGCGCAGCAATGGGCGACGTACTCCAGGGATTATTCTGGAGATCATGCGAGTGATCGGCATCGCTGAGCACGCGGCGATCAACCTGATACGGCTCTTTGATGACGAGAAGGAAGTGGCGCGCGTCACACTAAGCGAGGTCAAGTATCTCCACCAGTTACCCTTCTATTACAAGGTGCGGGCCTGGTACGAACGCCGCCTGCACGCCGCCGATTCCTCTGGACATGCGATCCGTGGTGTCCTGTTTGGCCGTGACTGCAAAACCGGATTCAAATACGGCATGACGGACGATTACGGAGAGTACCCCGCAATGGTAGCACTTTATGTGCTGCACAGCGGCAAGGCAGCATGGCAGGAAGCGAGGTACTTTATCGACTGGTCCGCTGAGTTTGCTGCAGACATTCTGATTGCCGGGTTTGAGCGAACCCATGATTTCTTCCGGCGGGTCAGCGCTCCGGCCCTCCGTCTCCTGCATCAGTTAAAAGATACCTTTTGCTATCGCGTTCCCAGATTCCTGTTTTCCTTGATCCGCTTGGATGACAAGTCGGGATCCACCTCTTTTCTTCAGCATGCAGCCGCCACGCGCTCCGCTCAGAAACGGGATGCCGTCAAATTGCGCATTATTTCTTCTGATGAAGCTGAGGAAGAATGGAACGGAGGTGATGACCTTGAGGCATCTGAATGCAGCTTCGATGAAGAGATAGGGCAGAGTCACAACAAAAACCATAAAAAGCTGCCTATGACTGACCAGGAATGGGCCAGCACGATCTACCATGCGGCGAGAAATACATATATGGCCAAGGCGCGGGCATCCACGGACCCTGTAGGGCCAGATTGCCGCATGGCCGAAGTGCTGCTGATCTTTGACATTGAGCATCTGGCCCGAGCGGGGCTGAAGCATGATCACATATCCGACTACATTGCCCTCTGCTGGGAATGGGCGGTCGGGCGACACGCCCACGCTCGCTCTCCCGCAAAGACGGCTGCGGCGAAGTTGCGCACCGAAGCGGCGAACATGACACCGCGAACTCCTGGTGCAGAGGGTAATCAGGATATCTCGGTACAGACCGTCAAGGAGTGGATAACCGTCACGGACGCCCGGTTGTGTCCGGTAGAGGCCGTTGTCCACGTCCCAGAGTCGGTGCCCATTGCCATCCCTGCCCGAAAGGGTATCCCAAAGCAGTGGGTGGCCGACGAGGCCTTCGCGTACTTCGAGTCCTGTATCAAGCGCGAACTGGATTCTGGAGGAGGCACCAGACGATATCTGCCAATACGGCGGGACGGTGAAGATATCACGTTGATTTGTCAGCGGCGACGCCATAATCGCCCGCTATCAGTGGCCTATGAGGATTGGATGGAGCCGGATAATCCGGATCCCATGACGGTGGATGTTTTACTTCCGCCTTCACCTCTGGATGATTTAAAAGAAGGGACCATCGGACGTGTGGATGCTGCACGACTAGCCTCTGTGCTAGGAGTCCCCCCGGGTGTGGTGCGCCGGGCACGGCAGCCGTATGACCCCGATGATGCTGTAGGGGAACGTGTATCAACGGAGGCCATTCTTGCCATCGCTGACAGCGTGGCAAATATGCCAGAAGACCAACGCAAAGAAGCGCAGCAGGCGGTCTTTGCCCTTATGCGTGACGCGCAGAAGTCGCGCGATCACCGAGTGGCATAGCCATGGCACGTCGTCTTTATCACAAAGGCACGTTGATCGCTGTAGCAGGCGCAATCTCTCTGGCAATAGCGGTCGGCCTAGCCTTTATGCCCGTCACGGATTATTGGGTCCTGGCATTTCTGATGCTTGGGCTGCTACTGATCATGTTCGGCATACGCTGGGAGATGACGACAGACATCAGAACTGTCTCAGGGCCTGCCTTAACGCATCTGCATTGGTTGGCCAGATTCTGTCCCCGTGCCGCTGAATTACTGCAGCGGGAACCTATCCCGCTATGGCGGGATGCGTTCCTGGTGGATGCGGCATGCAGAAAAAGGGGGCGGGATGATGATGCGCCGCGGCACTAAAATGACCGTTACCACCCGTCAGCATGACGCATTGAGCGCTACGCTACTGCAGGCCTTTCCAGCCGGCAAGACGGCCTATGATCTGGCCATTGCCCATCCTGATATACCGCTGGACGACCTCCTATCCTGGCTTAAGCCGGAACGCGGAGTGCGTCGGCGCTGGTTGAACGGTAACTATTACATGATCCCCGATACCGTTCGCACGCGACTCACGCTGTGGAACATGCTTTTTATGGCCTCATGCGCCGAGATGTTTGGAGGCATGGGGCGGGCGGATATAGCCGCCGCTCTGGTGATCGTTTGCAGCATCTTCAAGATGCTGGAGTTCTGGCCATGGTGAACATCCATTTCCCTCGCTTCGTGCAATGGATATATCCAACACGCAAGGAGTTTTTTGCCATGAATATCATCACCGCCGCAGACATCCTCAATGTGCGACACGATGCGGAATACCTGGTCGTGAGATCCGTCTTTTTGGCTTCCATCGTACAGGCGCCAGATCAGAACCATGTGGACCGTCTGTGGGCTGCACACAGCTACTTTGTGGCACACAATAAGGCCGCGAGGGTTGCTGAGTACAACCTCCTGAAGCCACGGACACCAAAATCGCAGACTGCTACCCCGGTCGTGGCTCGGTGCCCGGACCCGGCGGCCACCAGGACCCACAAATCTGCAGCCCCCATGCATAGACGCTTTTTCCTCTGGAAACGCCGTCAGATGGCCCCGGTTCGCTGGCTTATCGCTGTGCTGACCTTTCTGGCCGTCATGTCTGGACGTCTGATGGCGATTACGGCGCTCTTCTACCTCAATTATTTCGCGGTCGTCGGCCTGGTGGATTGGTCCATTTCCGTAGGTGCCTGGTTCGGATTTATGGTGATCGTGCTGATGCTGTTGTTCTCCATCGCCATCCTCAAGCTCGACTGGATGCTGGCCGGATCCATGATGATTGGCGGATGGCAATGTGTCGCTGAATCTCTGGAGATTGGCAGGCGGCCTGGAGAATCGTCCGCTTCACCCGCAAAAACTGCGAGGGTTATATGATCGGTCTGCAATTGCTTGAGATATGCGCCCAGAAGGTATCCCCGGTCACGATGTCGGCCATCGTCCAGGGCGAGTCAGGCGGCTATCCGTGGACGATCAACGTCAACGGACTGCCGGATGGATCCATGCGCTTCCCCAATAAGCAGGCAGCCATCCATGCCGCTACGCACTATATCCGCATGGGCTACAAGGTGGATCTGGGCATAGCGCAGGTCGATAGCGAAAATCTGGGCTGGCTGCGCCTCAGCATCCCACAGGCATTTGATTCGTGCCGAAATATCCATGCTGCGCAGACCATTCTACTGGATGCTTATCACGCCGCTGGAGCGGCAGGCGTGAGCAGCCTGACAGGGACCTTTGAGGCGTACAACTCAGGCCAAGTCACCGGCGATCGTGGTTATGCTAACGGGGTGTTCCGTAACGCGGGTGTAGAGGTTCCAGCCATACCGGGCGGTCATCTGGCGTCCTGGGCGAATCATCAGGTCGCCTTATCTGGAGATGCAAAACAGAACGCCTTCCTGCCACCAGTTACGCCATCTTCCAGTACTCCGGTTCGACCGGTGATCATCATGCCACCAAAATCATGGCAGCCACTGAACGCCAATGAGGATTTTGCGGTGACTGGAAAATCAGTGGGTAGTGGGTCGATGGAGAGAGGGGCGTCATCGGTTACTGCAATATGGAATCCGGCATAAGCAATACCACTGACTTTTGGTTTGTATGGGATGCCGAAGCGACCAGCAATCCAGACATTGCCAACACTATTCATAAAGCCACCACAAACAGGTTCCCGATGGCCATTAGCTAGTGAGCACATCACCAAGCTAAGGAGCCTGTCATGTCCACCGAAAGCGTCAAACACCTTTATCTGCTGACCGTCACCGACCTCGCTGAGGTCATCAAAACCAAAGACAGCACCCTGTCCGAGCGCCTCAAAAACCATCCCGAAGATTTTCCCCCAGCCATGGAGATTCCCGGTTGCAGAGGATTCCGGTTCCATCCCCAGGATGTTGCCGACTGGCTCGTAGAACTCTCCGCAAAAGCGCTCGGCCTCCGTTCGGCGTCGGTGGACAACCCAACGATCACCCGCCGAACCCGTAAGAAGCGCTCTGTAGCGTCAGAAGCCTCCGATTGATGCCACGCGAAGGGCAACTAGCGCCCACAAAAAAGGCCAGTGAATCAGACTGGCCCGTTTACTTAATACCGCACAAAAAGTATATAGATTATGACCGATCATTCTTCAGAAATCAACACAGATAGTAACCATTCTTCCTTAAATCCTACGCATTCTAATTCCGCTCTTCCCAGCACCCGCCAGTCAACCGCTACTCGGCGCTGGCTGGCCGCATCTCAGGCCGACGCAGCACAGATCGCAGAGATTGCATCGTGCTCACCGGAACTGGCCAAGTTCCTGGCACTCCCCAGCCATGCCCCACGTCTGGACAGTCGGGCACGTCGCGGGAAAATCGCCCTGATCTGGCCCTACAAGACCCGTCAGGCCGGTGGCCAGATGGAGTTATCCGCTATTTACCTGCACACACGGGGCCAGATCGGTCAGGATTTTGTGGGCTCCCGCGAAGATGCAGTAACCTCCCACCGAATACAGGAAGCGGCACTGTTCACCATTAAGGGCAATTCCAACGCTGCAGGTAAAAGTCGGCATACGGTTTTTCTGACGGCCAGCCCGCTGGATGCCATGGCGGCCCATGCGGCCAGCCCCGGCGCAGACGTATATGCCGTCTCGACCCCCAGTATTCCCCAATGGCTGATCCACGACTGGACCCATGCCGGAAAGAACCGAATTATCACCATTGGCCTCACCGAATCCGAAGTGGAAACCATCAAGGGCTTTGCTCAGGCGGCAGGCTGGTATGGCATGATGCAGCGCGCTCCGGTGGATACTGTGCTGCCCGATGTGTCAGCAGATCCGGTCCAGGCCATCCCGCACCGCGCCCAGGCCTGGGACATACTCTGCAGCCAGGGCATCGAAGGTCTAAAACAGCACCTGAACGCGACCACCCTTACGATCTACAAGCCAGAACGACCAGCACAGGGTGCGGCCCCCGACCAGAAGCCGGTTCATCAGGCGGTCCAACGCTTCCTGCAAACCGCACAAACCACCGGGCAGACCCGGACCGACCGCGAGCACTGGTTCAGCAGCCTGAACGATGCCAGCCTGTTCCTAGATGAATCCTTGGAGAAAGCCACGCACCGGCATGTCGCGGGCATTGTCTCTCAGCCCGGTCAGGGCAAGACCCACGCTGTGCTATCCCAGATGCTTGTCAACGATTTTCCGGAACTGCTGGTAACACCTACCGTAAACCTGGCCAATGAGGCCTACACCAAGATCACCGAGATGATGCCGGAGGATTGCGGCCGCACGGTCCGCTTGCATGTTCCCCGCGGCCCGGACACTTGTGCGCGCTATCCCAAGGTCATGTTGCTGCAGGATGCCAGCCGCGGCCCCTACGCGCAGGCCTGCAAAATGGCCGACCTGAACGAAAGCATCCCCGGCGACTGCGAACACGCCGAAAGTTGCGTTTATCTACAGGGACTTCGTCTGGATAGCCGCGCGGATATTCTCATCGCGCCCCACGCCGCAGGGGCCAGTGATAGCAGCCTGCTGTCCTGGACGCCAGATCCTGTCAAGGATGAGGAAACGGGGGAATGGGAAA
>JABEBX010018788.1_pt1 | contig 11671 bp, 12 predicted proteins | sample 7245971 | NCBI WGS metagenome assembly JABEBX01 (sample SAMN14506365, study PRJNA622280) | hot springs metagenome | biome: hot spring [ENVO:00000051]|acidic hot spring [ENVO:00002120]; feature: spring [ENVO:00000027]|sediment [ENVO:00002007]; material: sediment environment [ENVO:01001048]...
GCGCGCGCCAAGACCGATCTGGCGACCGCCCAGTCCCAATACATCGGTTTGCAAAACACGCGAGCCCAGGCGGAAAATGGTATTGCGACCCTCTTGGGCAAACCGGCATCCACCGTCCGGGTTGCGCCCAATGCCCTGCGGGACGCCCCACCGGTGCTTCCCGCCTATGTCCCTTCCGATCTCCTCCAGCGGCGTCCGGACGTCGCTCAGGCGGAGCGGCAGATGGCCCGAGCGAATGCCACGATCGGAATGGCCCTCGCGGCTTTCTTCCCTTCGGTGAACCTCTTTGCCGTGGGCGGGCTCCTCAGCGACGCCGCCTCGACCCTGTTCCAGGGTGGGAGCCGTTTCTGGTCGATCGGCCCGTTCATCAACATTCCTCTCTTCGAGGGGGGACGCCTGGTCGCTGGAGTGGAGTTTGCTCGAGCCTCGTACCAAGCGGCTGTCGCGAACTACCGGCAACAGGTGTTGACCGCCTTCCAGGAAACGGAAAACAACTTGGCGGCCATCAAGATTCTCTTCGATCGGCAGGAGGCGCAGAATCGGACCGTCGTGTTCTCCAAGCAGCAGTACGACGTCTCCCTCGTCCGCTTCAAGGAAGGGATGGTGAACTACATCGAAGTGGACACGACCATGCGCGTCTGGCTCACGGCGCAGTTGGTCGATGTCCAAATCCTGGGAGAGCGGTATATCGCGCTCGTCTCCCTGATCCGGGCCCTCGGGGGAGGGTGGAAGGATTACTCGATGCGGCCCCTGGCGGCGAGGCCGGAGGGTGGTTCCGTCCCGCCGGAGCAGCACCCGGCTGCGAAGAAAAGCGGCTAGCCGCTCATGGTGCGGGTACTCTACGGCTCGAGCGAGCGTGACGCGGATCTTCGCTATACCGTCCGCATGGTGGTCCCAGATCCGTTCCTTTGGGTAGAAAAGGGCGGACGGAGCTATGCGGTATTCAGCGCTCTCGAGGTCGACCGCGCACGGAGGACGGCGCGCGTCGACACGGTGATTCCCGCCGAGGAGCTCGTCCGCGAGGAGAGGAAGCGTTCTGATCCGGTGGAGCTGCTTCTGGCCTTGGCGCGCAGGCTCAGGTTCCGCGTGATTGATGTCCCGGAGTCCTTCCCGTTCGGAGTTGCCGCTCGAGCCGAAAAGCGCGGCTTGCGGCTCCGCGTTCGACAGGGGCCGTTTTTTCCCGAGCGCCAGCAAAAGAGCGATGAGGAGATCGGCTGGATCACGGATGCCTTGCGGATCGCCGAAGCGGGGATGGAGTGCGCCCGGGAGATCCTCCAAGCGAGTCGCCCGGATGCCCGGGGAATTCTTCGGTGGAACGGGGAAGATCTCACCTCCGAACGGTTGCGCGGGGAGATCGAAGCCGTGATCGCTCTCCGCGGCGGGATCGCGGAGCATTCGATCGTGGCGGGGGGAGTACAGGCCTGCGATCCGCACGAGCAGGGGAGCGGCCCCTTGCGCGCCGGCGAAGCAATCGTGATCGACCTCTTTCCTCGGAGCCAGGCGAGTGGCTATTTCGGAGATTTGAGCCGGACCTTCGTCAAAGGCGAACCATCCGAGCCATTGCAGCGTCTCTACGATGCCGTTGCCAAAGGCAAGCAATGGGTATTGGCGGAGATGCGCGAAGGGGCGGATGGACGGGCGTTGCATCGCCGGCTCGTCCGCCGGTTCACCCAGGAGGGATATCCCACCGAGCGGCGCGGAGGGAGATGGGTCGGTTTTTTCCATGGAACCGGCCACAGCCTGGGGCTGGAGATCCACGAGCCCCCTCGTTTCGCGGCGGGCCGCTTTCGCTCGGGCCAAGTCATGACGGTCGAACCGGGTCTTTATTATCCGGACATCGGCGGGGTGCGCTTGGAGGATCTGGTGATCATCGAAAAGGAAGGCGTTCGCAACCTGACCCGCTCCCCCGAGATCTTTAAAATTCCTTGACGCGTTCCATGGGAGCGTGCTCGACTCCTCTGGTTCTGCGGGAAGCCAGAACCCATGTGAAAACCCCCTCCCCGAAAAACCGCTCCCTTCGTGGCTTTCTGCTCGGATGCCTGCTCGGGTGCGCGGTGTCGATGATTCCCGGGAAGCTCTTTGGTTCTCCTGCAGCGGCTATCGAGCGCCTCCAGTCGGAGGACGACCCCGAACCGGGTCAGGACCCGTTGATGCCCGAGCATATGCCGGGAGAAATTCCAGGAGAGCCGAAGAGTCCTTCTGAAGAGCCATTTACGCCGGCGCCCTACTTTCCGGAGATTCCCCAGTTCCTGCCCGACGAACCCCCCATCCCCTAAGGGGGTCGGGAGCCGCAGCTCCGAGCCGTCATCGGCGATTCGCTCGCCAGAGCAAGAGAAAGCCGATCGTCTGGAAGACGATGTTTGGCATCCAGATGATGAGCTCCGGGAAGAGATGCGCCTTGGCCTTCAAGGCGTCGGCCAAGAGGACAATGGCATAGTAAGCCAGAACGATCACGAGGCTCAAGGCGACCCCCACGGAGGTTTCCCGCCGATGGACCTGGATGGCCAGAGGAACCCCGACAATCGCGAAGGTAAAGCAGGAGAGGGAAATCGCGAGACGCTTCTGAAGCTCGGTCAAGATCGGCGTGGGATTGTTGTCCTGCGTGATCGAGGGATGCCCCAGGACCTGCTGTCCGATCTCGCCCAGAGTCGAAAGGCCGATGCTCTTTCGGACGGTCAGGCGATCGAAGAGGGTGCCGAGCGAGATCTCGTAGGGGACTTGAAGGGCGCGGGAACCGGCGACGATGCTCTGCACGTCCTCGGGGTTGGCCACGCTTCGTTCCTCCTGGCGGCTGTTCCGCAGAGTGAGGATGATTCTCTGGTGCGGCATGTCGGCGTTGATTTCCGCCTCATCCGCCCGGATCGCGCGCAAAGGGCGGAAGGAGCTGTCGACTTCCCAGATGTAGACATCATCGAGCCGAGCACCCGCGCGCTTGCTCGCATAGAGACGGAAGCCGTCGAACTGGTCGATCGACTTGCCGCTCTCGAAGAACGAGAGCGGATTTTGCAAGAGGATGTCCGAGAAGATCTCCTTGAAGGCATGGCGGCTCTTGGGTCCGACATAGGCGTTGATCGAAAAGCTGAAGAGGCTGTACGCCAGAGCGAACCAGATGACCGGAGCGAGCAGGGGGCCGATCCCGATTCCTGCGGATTTCAAGGCGATCAGCTCGTGATCCTGCGACATTCGGCCGAAGACAAAGAGAACCGCCATGAGCAGCCCCCAAGGCAGGGTGAAGGTCAGGACGAAAGGCACGAGGGAGAGAACGAGCTTGGCGATCACCCAGAGGGGAACCTCATGGTTGATGATGAGGTCGGCGACATCGCGAAATACGTTGGCCAAGACGAGGAAGAAGGTCAGAATGGCCGTGCTGGTCAGGCTGACCTTGAAAAGATCGAGAAAGAGAAGACGGTAGACCGTTTTCATCCAACCAGCGTCATTTTCCGGATGCCTCGGAAGAGGAGGCGGTGCTAAGCTTGTGAGGATGTCGCTCTTTCTTAGGATCAACGAGGAACTCCGGGAGTCAATGCGAAAACGGGACGCGGTCCGGACCTCGGCCTTGCGGATGCTCAAATCGGCGATCCAGTATGCCGGATTGGAGAAGAAGGAGCGGGCCGGGGAGCCTTCCGATCCGGAGGTGATCGCCGTGATCGCCAAGGAGGTTCGAAAGAGAGAGGACTCGATCGAGCGCTACCGGAGCGGGCACAGAGAGGATCTGGCCCGAAAGGAGGAGAGCGAAATCGCCATTTTGCGGGAGTTTCTCCCGGAACCGCTCTCTCCGGATGAACTGGAAGCCTTGGTTCGTCGGGCGATCCGCGAGGCGGGGGCGACAGGCAAGGCACAATTGGGCGCGGTGATCAAGGTGGCTCTGCAGCAGGCTGGCGGCCGGACCGACGGAAAGCAGGTCCGCGACCTGGCTGAACGGATTCTGGGAGCCCAAGGCTCGTAAGGGGAGCCCAAGCATAGGATGGGAGAGCGGCTCTGGCTGGGGGTGGCGGGGCTCTTTGCATTCCTTGGCGCACTGCGGGGAGCCTATAGGTTCGGCTCGCGCGCCAACCGGGCCGGGCGGCTGGTCGACCTCTTTCTCTTGGCTGCCTGGGGAAGCCAGACGCTCTTTCTCTACCTCCGGGGCCGGACGATCGGCCACTGCCCGATTACCAACCTGCTGGAGACGATCGCGTTTCTGGGTTGGGCGCTGCTCCTGATGTACCTGCTCGTGGGATCGGCCTACCGGCTCTCCGTTCTGGGATTTTGCACGGCTCCGGTGGTTGCCCTGCTTAATTTTGCCGCACTGATCGCTCCGATCGATCGGGCAAAGCCACTACCCAAGCTGGGCTGGCCCTTGGAGGTGCATGGAACCGTATTGCTCTTGGCCTATGGGGCGCTCGGGATCGGAGCGGTCGCGGGGCTTCTCTATCTTTTCGAGGACCGAACGCTCAAGAGTCGGCGCGTGGCGGGATGGTTTTACACCTTTCCCGCTCTGGGAGATCTGCTCGTCGTGCAAAGAAGGCTGCTCCACCTCGGTTTCATCCTGCTCACGGCCGGGCTGCTGGTCGGGGTGCTGCTTTCGGAGCGAGGCAGCTGGGATTGGGTAAAGCTCTTCTGGTCATTGGGGGTCTGGCTGCTCTATCTTGTCTTGGCGTGCGCACGCGGGGTGCTCGGTTGGAGCCAGCGGAGGGTCGCCCAGGGAATGGTGTGGGGATTTCTTTTCGTCATGTTGACGTTTTGGCTCATCAATAGTTGGAGTCGTGCTCATCAATTTCGGATGTGACCTGTCTCGGCCGAAGGGCAAGGCACTCTTCGTGACTCGGGAGGCGATTCCCCTGTGGGAGGAGCGAGAGACGGAGCAGAGGTGTTGTCCCGGCAGACAGGCTCTGGAGAGGAAAATCGGAAACGGGAAGCTATGCAATTTCTCGTGGGTGGCGGGCTGAATTACGAACAAAGCCCTTTGGATCTCCGCGAGCGCGTCGCTTTTCGCCGCGAGGAGTTGGTTCGGGCGCTTCCTCTTCTCCTGCAGGAACTGGCCCTGGAAGAGGGGGTTCTTGTCTCTACCTGCAACCGCGTCGAATATTTTGGAGTCAGCCGGGACGCGAGCCGATGTCAGGCTGGGTGGAGTCGGTTTCTGGAGAGCTACCATGGCATTCGGGCGGATTGGGAGAACTGCTCCCAATTTCGGCAGGGACGCGCTTGCGTCGACCACCTGTTCGAGCTCGTTTCCGGGCTCCGATCGATGGTGATCGGGGAGACGGAGATCTTCGGGCAGGTGAAGGCGGCCTACGAAGCCGCTCACCAGCTCCAGGCGACGGGGGTCTGGCTCAACCGCCTCTTTCAAACCTCCTTTTCCGCGGCAAAGGCGGCGCGATCGAGGACGTTCATCACTCGGGGGAATGTGTCGGTCAGCTCCGTCGCTGTGGAGCTCGCGGAACGGCTCTTTGGGAATCTCTCGGGACGATCGGTCATGGTCCTGGGCGCCGGAGAGACAAGCGAAAAGACGGCGCGCGCCCTCGAGGGGCGCGGGGTGAGCCTCCTTCTCGTCGCAAACCGAACCCATGATCGCGCCTGTGAGCTGGTGAAGGAGCTGCATGGGGAGGCGATTCTCTGGTCGGAGTTCTTGGGTCGGAGTTCGGAAGTCGACATCGTGATCAGCTCGACCGCCGCTCCTCATCCCGTTCTGACCCGCGAGAAGCTCCTCCCCCTGCTGGCGAAAAGAAAGGGAGATCCGCTCTTTCTGATCGATCTGGCGGTGCCGAGGGATATCGACCCGTCGGTCCACGCATTGGACGGAGTCTACCTGTATAATATCGACGACCTGCAAACAATCGCCCGTCAGAATCTCGAAGATCGAGCGTCTGAAATTGTCCGGTGTCGGCGCTTGCTCGAGCCCTATGTCGAACGTTTTTCGCATTGGGCGGAGCAACGGCAAAAACAGTCCCGCGATCCGGATGTGATGGAAAACTTTCGCACGGCATGACGCGCTCGCTCATCATCGGGAGCCGTCGCAGCGGTCTGGCCAGAATCCAGGCGGAGCGGGTGAAGAGCGCGCTCGAAGGCTTGTCCACGGGGCGGAGTTTTGTGATCTCCTTTCTCGAAACCTCGGGAGACCGCTGGTCGGAGCGAGGGGAATCCACGCTGCCCGGCAAGGGGATTTTTACCAAGGAGCTCGAAAGCGCACTGCTCCGTCGGGAAATTGACATTGCCGTCCATAGCATGAAGGATCTAGCGACCGAGCTTCCGGATGGATTGAGGATCGCCGCTGTCTCCTTGCGCGAGGATGCCAGGGATGTCTGGGTGAGCCGAAGCTTCCCGGATTGGGATGCCCTTCCTCCCGGATCAACGGTAGCGATCGGCAGCCCGAGAAGGATGCGGCAGCTCCATGGGTTGCGTTCGGATCTCTCCTTTTGCGAAATCCGAGGCAATGTCGATACCCGCTTGCGGAAGCTCGAAGCGAACCCGAACTGGGGCGGCACCGTCCTTGCCGCCGCCGGCTTGAAGAGGCTGGGAGTTCTCGGTCGCGGATTTTGTTTCGCGTTCTTCCCTTTCGAGGTGATGTTGCCGGCTCCAGGCCAGGGAGCGCTGGGGATCGAGACCCGCGGCGAAGACGAAGAGATCGGCAACCTTCTTCGGCGGCTCCATGACGATGCTGCGGGTTGGGAAGTGACGGCCGAGCGGGCTTTTCTGAGAAGCCTGGGCGGAGGCTGCCGTTCAGCCGTCGGAGCGAAGGCGAGCGTTCAGAGGAGGGAGCTTGTCATGGACGGCGTGATCTGGGTCGAAACGGCCGGGCGCAACTATCGCGGACGGGCGACAGGACGAGCGGAGGATGCGGAGGCGATCGGAAAAGCTCTTGCGGAGGAGATCCTGAACGAGGCGGGATGCATGCCCAAATCCGGCGGAGGGATCGAATGAGCCTCTGTCAGTCGCAAGGAAAGGTCTATCTGGTTGGAGCCGGGCCCGGAGATCCGGGGCTCTTGACCCTTCGTGGACGCGAACTCCTCGCGGAGGCCGACTGCGTCCTCTACGACGCGCTTTGCTCTCCCGAGCTCTTGCAATGGGCGAACCCCAAGGCGCAAAAGATCTTCGTCGGAAAATCGAGCGGGCGGCAGGCCTTTTCTCAAAAGGAAATCGAGGCCCTGCTCGTCCGCCACGCGCGGGAAGGGGCGCGGGTCGTTCGGCTCAAGGGGGGAGATCCGTTCCTCTTTGGGCGAGGCGGAGAGGAAGGCCAGACGCTGGAGGCAGCGGGCATTCCCTTCGAGGTCGTTCCGGGAGTCACATCGGCGTTGGCCGCTCCGGCCTATGCCGGGATCCCGCTGACGCATCGCGGCCTCGCATCCGAGGTGACGATTGCCACCGGTCATGAAGATCCAACGAAGCCGGAAGCGTCGGTGAACTGGGCCGCCTTGGGAGGGCTGGAGGGCACCAAGGTCATCCTGATGGGCGCGGAAAGGCTCGCGGAAATCAGCCGACGCCTTCTCGATGGGGGGGAGCGGGAGCAGTGCCCGGTCGCGGCGATCCGGTGGGGCACTTTGGGGAAGCAAGAGGTACGGGAGGCGACCCTGCGGGAGGCGGCGAGCGGCGAGTTTTCCGTTGAGGCACCGTCCGTCATCGTCATCGGTGAGGTCGTGAAGCTGCGCAGCCGGCTTTCCTGGCGGGAACGGCTTCCTCTCTTTGGGCAGCGAATCGTCCTTACGCGGACTCGAAGCGAGTCGAGCCGTTTGGGAAAACGGTTGCGCGATCTCGGCGCCGATGTTCTGGAGATTCCGACGATCCGGATCCTCCCTCGCGCTTTCGGCGATCGAGAGAGGCATCTGGTGCGCCGCTTGGCCTCGGACTTTGCTTGGATCCTCTTGACGAGCCCTGTCGGAGCGGATCTCTTCCTGCGACATGTTCTGGAGACGACCGGAGATCTGCGTTCCCTCGGCAGCGTCCGATTGGCTGCGGTCGGGAGCGCTACGGCGGAGGTCGTCCGACGGTTTCATCTCTCGGTCGATCGGGTTCCCGAGAGCTATACGACGGCCGCCCTGGCGAGCTGCTTTTCTGCGGAAGAGGCGAGGGGCTCCCGGTTCTGTTTGGCGCGCAGCGCACTTGGGAATCCGGGCTTGCCGGAGACGCTGCGACGACTCGGAGCGCAAGTGGAAGAGTGGGTTCTTTACGATACGGAGCCCGAAACGAGCGATCCTGCGGGTGCGAGAGATCGGTTCGTTCACGAAGGAGCCGGGTGGATTCTCTTTGCGAGCTCGAGTGCCGCCACAAATTGGCAAAAGCTTGGCCTTTGCCCGTGCGAGGGCGCTACTGTGCCGCAGGTTCTCAGTATCGGTCCCGTCACGACTCGCACCCTGCAGCGACTCGGGATTGCGGTTGCCGCCGAGGCTGAGCAACACTCGGTGGACGGGCTCGTCACATGCCTTCTCAATCAGGTCCGGAAGGGACAGTAAGCCCGGCCATGCATTTCTCGGGCCGGGGCTGCGGAGCTGGCTGGACTTGGGATCGGACGGCTCGGGCTTGGCCCGCCTCCCAATTGTGGCTCTGCCTCCGCAGGAGGCGGTTCAGTGCGGCGAAGAGTCGGTCCCGGTCTCCATGCCAGCCCAATCCGATGGATACAATTCATGCAAAAGGGAAATAGCGGAGAAAGTTCCATGGCGGATCCTCAAGCAGAGAAATTCATGGAAAACGGGAATGAGGCGCTTGCCGTCGGAGATTGGACGGAGGCGGTCGCCTCCTACCGAAAGGCGGTTGATCAAGACGGCGCCTATTTCGACGCGCAACATGCCTTGGCCCTGGCTCTATATAAGATCGGCGCGTATCAAGAGGCGATGGATGCAGCCCTGCGCGCGACGGCTCTGCGGCCGGAAGAGCCTCTGGCTTGGACCACGCTCTCGCTCGCTTGCCAGAAGCAGGGGCGCATCGCAGAAGCCGAGCAAGCGGCTCTCAAAGCGCGGCTCTATTCATGGAAGCAGGAAACGACTGAGCGGGGAAGCTGAGAAAATTAGTATTGCATCGGTTCTCCATGTAAGTATTACTGACTCCATGAAGCTTACGCAGATTACCAGTGCACAGCTTAACGAGATTGGAAGGCTCGTGCAGGAAAAGGAGAGCCTCTTGAAAAAAATTTCTGAGATCAACAAGAGGCTTCAATTTTTGCCCTCCAATAGCCGCAGCCGTAGCGGAGGCGTGACGCCCAGGGGGCGGATTCCAGGAAGGGGCGGGAGACATCCTGGAAAGCTGAAAGCAGCGGTTCTCGATGCGCTGGCGGCTGCCGGATCCGAAGGGCTCTCTGTAAAAGAGCTTTCTGCGAAGCTTGGGGTAAAGCCAAACAACTTGTATAGCTGGTTTTACACGACGGGAAAGAAAGTGGCCCATTTAGGGAAGGGGACGGATGGAAAGTATATCTATACTCCGGCCCAGGCCGAAAAAAGCGAGGAGCAGGCGATTTCGGGCGCCTGACGCAAGGCGCGGGCTTGGCCCGGCCCGAATCCCGCTATGGTCCGCAGGGCATGCGCAAGGGCGCAATGACTTCCACGTTCGATCCGTTGCAGCTCAGTGGAGTTCCGGGAACGGACGAGCCGCGTTTCACGATGCCAAGGGCGATCTCGCACTTTTTCGCAAAGGAGCGGGCCACGCTGGTGACTCTGCCGACCTCATCTTCCGCCTGCCAAAGGCCCGCTCCCGCTTGAAGGGTTCCTGAACCTGGGGGTGCGGTCAGGAGGACGAGCATGCGGTTCGGATGGCCGATATGGTGGAGACGCGAGACGATCTCCTGGCCGACGTAGCAGCCTTTGCGGTAGGAGATCGCGAGCGGATCCATCCCCACTTCCTGCGGCAGATCCCCGGGATGCAGCTCCTTTCCCCATTGCGGGAATCTCGCTTCGAGGCGAAGCGATTCCAACAGGGCTTCCGGGATAGGAATGCCGATCTCGCCGACTCCCGCCTCGGGAGACCAGAGATCTAGCCCAGGAAGGCCGAACCGTACGCTGCGAAAGGCCGCAGAGGGGGAGGGCGTCGGAAGGGCGAAGGTCGACGAGTCGGGAAAAGCCCGGGTGAGCGTCCAGCCATCGAGTCGCTCGATCTCCACATCGTCGGCGGCGAGAAATTGGCGCAGGCGGGCTTCGAGCGAGTCCCTCTCCGGTGTGGGACCATCGATCCAGAGTGCGTCGTCCGATGCACCGATCCAAAGATCGGCAACCAGCCTTCCCTTCGTGGTGAGAAGTGCTGCGTAGATCGCTGATCCGGCGGATAGGGCGGCCACATCGCTTGTGACTTGACCGTTCAGGTAGCGCACGCGGTCCCTGCCGGTAACCTTCCACAGGGTGCGATGAGCGACCGCCGCGTGCGCGGGCTTGCCTGAAAGAATTTCGTCGTAGAGTGCTTCGAGGTCCATGGCATCCTTCCGTTGCCGGGCGTGCCGCTTTCGCACCTTCCGAGAGATCCGATCCTCTCCCCGGCCTACAGCACACGGAGAGCAACTCCCGTGCCACTGGTTTCAGTTGCGAAACGGCTCATTGCGGGAGAAGCCGACTAGCGCCCAGACGGCCGATAGCATACGCTCGGGTGGAGGTGGCGCAAAGATGCAAGCGGCAACAGACGATATTCGTTGGATGGAAGAGGCGCTGGAGGAGGCGCGCCGGGCGGGGGACGAGGGGGAAGTGCCCATTGGCGCCTTGGTCGTGTACGGCGGCGACGCGGTGGGCCGTGGAGCAAACGGGGTAGAGCGATTGCGGGATGCGCTCGCTCATGCGGAGATGCGGGCAATCCGGCAAGCGCAGGCCTGGTTGGGCGACTGGCGGTTGGAGGCATGCACGCTCTATGTGACCAAGGAGCCTTGCCCCATGTGCATGGGGGCGGCGCTGCAAACGCGGATTGCGCGCATCGTCTACAGCTTGGCCGACCCGCGCTGGGGAGCCGTGGAGAGTCGGTGGCGGCTGTGGGAAGGAGCGAATCGGCAAGTGGCCGTGTCAGGAGGGTTGCTGGCTGACGCATCGCTGGCCCTCCTGCAAAAGTTCTTCGTCGAACTTCGTCGACGGAAAAAGGCAGTTGCTTCCCGAAAAGGGGCAGGTTACTTAGGGTAGTCGACGGTTATGGTAGACGGGACTGGGGTAATTCGCACCTTCGAGCAGGCGTTTCGATGCTCCCTTCCGCTCTATTGTCCGGGGCGATACGCCGTCCGCTTGCGCGAGACCGCAAACGGGCAACTCGTTCCTCATTCACTGGTGGAGTCCCCCAATGGGGATCAACTCCACGTTTTCGGAGGCAACCAGGTACGTGCCATGGGACGCGCCGTGGAGGAGTTGGCGTTCCATTCGGGAGGAGGAGAGCTGATCGTGCTCTTTCCGGATCTTGATGCGTTTCTGCCACTGAGGGAAAGGTATGGGCAACTCGCCCGGAAACCGTGCCGCGTCCGGGTCTGGGCGCCGGGCACTCCCCCGAAGCGCTGCTCGAAAATCGACTTCGTTGTCTCCGTCCATCCCCGACTCGCTAAATATCGCCTCTATCTTTTTTCCGGAGCGGACCGGTCCGCGCTCGTCTGCTGCAAGTATCTCGGGCGGGGGCGGAGCAACGGGGAGCGCGAGGGGCTCGCTTGCCAGGAACGCTACGTCGGTTTTTGCAGCTTCGACCCCTACGTGGTCGAATCGGTGCGCTGGAGATTCAATCTTCTGAGCTGCGGCTTGGAGAAGCTGGTTCG
>JABEBX010020273.1_pt1 | contig 11648 bp, 14 predicted proteins | sample 7245971 | NCBI WGS metagenome assembly JABEBX01 (sample SAMN14506365, study PRJNA622280) | hot springs metagenome | biome: hot spring [ENVO:00000051]|acidic hot spring [ENVO:00002120]; feature: spring [ENVO:00000027]|sediment [ENVO:00002007]; material: sediment environment [ENVO:01001048]...
GCGGCGTATTGATCGACCTGCAAAGCGGTCGTATCCGTGAGACGGATTGATGCGCTAACGTAACGGGTTTGGGTGACTTCGAGCAGTGGCATACGGGTTCTCCTTCAACTGCGGAATCAGGCCGTCTTTCGGCGGGCAATCATGCGCTGGGCAGTCGCCGCAATCTCCCGAGCACGAGCCGCGCAAGCTGCGGCCGGAATCTCGAAGCGGCGGCGGACTTCAAGCATGGTGATGATGTCGCCGATGGGAATGCCACTGCCAAGCCAAAGGCAGGCTGAGGCTACATCGACGGTGCGCTGGGCGTAATACACTGGATCGGCCTTATCGGAGCGGCGAACTATCAATTCGTGTGTGAGCTTCGCGGCGTCCCGGCCGTGAGTAAGCTTGGCGCAAACCCAGGCCCAATCGTCTTCGGAATGCGAGTGCTTACCGGCCGGCGATTTCCGCGCGTTCCCGCGCAGCGGCAGCACGGAAGAGCCGGCCGCTTCATTTAGCCGGAAGTCGGCGGGACCATAGGTGGCGTTTGTTGGGTATTCGACCGCGACACGGTGCGCGGGAGAATACTTGCAATTCAAGAAACCGGGGATGCGAAGCACGCGGTTACGGTCCGTGCAAGCGGGATCGCCGCCGAAGGCTTGGGCGAGCAGCTTGAGCGTTTGTTCCTGCCGCTCGAAGTCGAAGCCGGCGACCCGCCAAAGCGCCTGGTATTTGCCGGGCGAAGTCGAGAGAATCGCAGTCGGCGCGGGAACCAAGTCCGACGCCCGCAGCCGAGCGAGCCGGTCGTCTCCATCCTCGTCAATGTCGATGTAAAGATGACGGACAGATGCAACGCATTCCTTCGTGCGTTTGCGGCTGCCTGGGCACAGAGGATTGGCGGAGACATAGATGTTCGCGCCATTGTCATTCTCAAAGGTAAGCCAGGCCATATAGCGCGGCGCGAGGACTTGTTCGAGCGTGGCGATCCGCTGCTGGGGGCGCTGCTGCGGCAGAGGCGCATCCTCCCGGCGCAGCAAAAGCGCAATCGTTTCGCAGGGGGCAAACGAGCGGGTAAGAAAGTTGGCGGCAACCTGGTTCATAGTGGCACCTCGAAAGAGCGCGATTCCACGGGCATTAGCACTGATAGAAGCCCGACGCATCGGGCTTCTATCGGGGTGACGAGGAAGGGCCTACTCGGCCCCGTCCTCGAAGGGAATCTCCTGCTCGACTTCCTGCTCTTCCGCGGCAGCCTTTTCCGCGTGGTCGAGTTTGAGGATGGAGCTGACGCGAATGCTGTCGGTGCGCACGGGCTTCTTCGCCTTCTTGGGCGTGTACTCGGTGTGGCGAATCTCGCCCTCGACCTCGACGTGCGCGCCCTTCTTGAGCGTGGCTGCGAACTCGCCGAACTTGCCGAAGACGATGCAGCGATGCCATTCGGTGTGCGAGACGTACTCGCCGGACTTTTTGTCCTTGTAGGAGGTTTTGGTGGCGAGGGAGAAGGTGGTGAATTTCTGGTCGTTCTTGCCGGTGCGGACTTCGGCGTCGGCGCCTAGATAGCCAATGAGGGTTGCGCGATTCTGATACATGATTGAGTCTCCGTTTTTGAATTCCCGATCTGCTCGGGTCACACCGGGCGAAGCCAAGCGAGATGACGGGGTCCCCGGCACACGATTTGTGTGTGTTGGGGTGGCAGTGGGCGCGACTCCCAAGCGCCAAGCCGTGCATTCTGGAGCAGGGGCCCAGACTTGCTCTGGGAGAGGAGTCCGGAAAGCAGAACGGCGCCGTGCCGCCGGGCGTCGCATAGGCCCCGAAGCAGTGACCGAGCAAGCGAGGAATGGAACCGGGAGACTCGCATCAGAACGATGCAATCTTTCTGCTTCTTGGCGATGCCGCCTACGACGGGATCGACCGGCAATCCAGAACCACGCTCCCCGCCAGACCTCCAGACAAAGAGCCGCATCTCGCGTCGGCAATCGCCCGTCTTGACGTTCGCGCGGTTACGCTCAAGAGCGCACAGAATGGGCGAGCATCCGTTTGCTCCACCGTGCCCAAGAAAGCTCTCCATTGCCGTGCCTCCAATTCGCGTTTCCATGCCTCAACTCAGGCCGCAGCCGCGGAAGAAGCGCGATAGATTTCCTCGGTCTCGAAGGACTGCTCCGCGTGGCTGTAGCCAGCGTTCCGCCGTGGCCGGTGTTCATGGCTTGCAATAAGTCGTAACCGCATTCGTCGCGGATTTCGCCCATGATGATGCGGTCGGGACGATGGCGCAGAGCCGCGGCCACAAGCTGGCTCGGCGTGACCGCAACCTGGCCGGGAATCGCCGCGACTGCCTCCCAGCGAACGGCGTTGGGATGAGCGATCTTCAGCTCGGCCGGCTGCTCGATCACGATCAACCGCTCATGGAGCGGAACATGGTCGAGCAACGCTTTCATCAAGGTTGTCTTCCCAGAACCGGTTCCGCCGGCGATGATGCCGTTCTTCCGCTCCCCAATGAGCCGCACAACTGCATCCCGGACTTGGCCGGGCAGGCTGCCCGATGCGACCAGCTCATCGGTAGTGAACCAGCGGTTGAATTTGCGCACGGTAAAGGTCGGGCCGCTGATCGAAGACGGTGGGCCTACGACGGCCACGCGGGAGCCGTCGGGCAGGCGCGTATTCAGGATCGGATTCTGGCTGGTGAGGTCCTGGCCAAGAATGCGCGCTATGCGCTCGATGGCCGCCTGCAGGCGTTCATTCGTATACGGCGAAGTCAATGCGATGTTTTCGACAACGCCGTTGCGATCCGCGAAGACTCCCGCCGCGCCGTTGATCATTAAATCCGAGATCGACGGATCGAGCAGGAGCGCGCGCAACTCTTCGGGAAAGAACGGCAGGATCAGCTCGTAACTCATTGCGTCGCTCCTGGGGTTGACGCAGTCCCCGAGTTCTGAACGAGCGGATCTACCGAGACCTCATTTTCGTGGAATTGCGTGATGGTAAGTCCGAGCGGATTGATGGTCTCGAACTGCGGGAAGATTTGCGCCTGCCGGCTGACCTGCGCCGGGTTCAGATAGTAGGTCACACTCAGCATCCAATGCTCCGTTCTCGGCTGGCGGGAGTGTTCTGGAGAATAGATTCTGTCGATGGCCACCAGCGCCGTGCCGCGGGCAATGTTCGCGCCCTGAATCTTCTGAACGGACATGGACGTAATCGTCACATCGCGCACCTCCACATCGCTCTCGTCGATCTGTCCGGAGATAACCTTGGAAACGAGATGATTCCGGTTGTCTTCGGCCATCAACTGCGAGGCCAGAGATTGCGACAGGAAGTAGTAGTTCAGAGGGTATTTGGTGGCGATGGTGTCGGGGTTGATGGTGTAGCGGTAGTTTGCCCAATCCGTAAGGTAGGTCCGCACCTCACCATCGCGCGGCGTGTAGTCGAGATCGCTGTATTGAATCGCCTGGGCGCGGCCCATTGCGTCGATGCGGATGTAGCGGTTCACGATGGGCCGCCGGGCCAGGGAGAAGTTGAGCCACATGGACCCGCACAGCAGGACCGTTCCACAGGCGAGGATAAGCCGGTATGCTCTCCGCTCCGCGTAATGGGAAGCGTAGACCTCGTTGCCGATTTGATCGGTGAGCAGGGCCTCGTCGGGAGTCGCGGGCTGCTCAATGGGTGCTGTGCGCGTGGACATGGGGTGGATGGCTCCTTTCCGATACCGCCTTGAAAACGACGAAGGAATCAATCAATCCGGCCGCGAGAATGCCCGTTAGGGAGATCACCAGCGCGGGAATATGCCAACGAATCCACTCGAATTTGCCTCTGCTCAGGATCGTCAACCAAAACCAATTCCTCATTACGCACCTCCACTCCTCGCAAGCAGTACCGCTCCCCCGGCGGCGGCGCTTGGGGCAGCCGATACTAATCCAGCGGTCCCGCCGAAGATCGCCTGCGTCATGCTCGGAATGAAGAGCATGTTCACAATGAACGCGACAAAGACCATGATGCAGGGAATGAGGTTGGCAAGCCACATCTCAATCGAGTAATTTCCATTGAAGGTCTGCTGAAGAAATGCGTTCATGAAACCGGCCCACACGAAGATGAATGCCGCGGCCACGGCGCGAATCATGGCGAAGCTGATGAGCACATCGAGGAAGTGAAAGAACTTGGCTCGGAAGGTCCGCGTCATCAGCAGAGGAATGAAGACGGGACCAAACAGCGCCGTTACGCCGTAGAAGATGAAGGCGCTGCAATTGATCACGAAAAGGATCGCCGAAGCGATGCCCAAGAGGCCCTGAACCACGAAGTAACAAAGGATCTGAACCGGAGCCATCAGCGACGGCATTGCCGTGTTGTCGCCGGCGGTTTTGAGCAACTGAAGGAGTTGATTCAGTGAGTTCTGATCGAAGGCTGCAACCATCGCCTGGGCGATGTAGCTGAAGAAGTGATTGATCCCGAAGCTCGCGCCGGGGAAGGGATTTACCCAGTAGTTTTCGAGCAGACAGCAGACGACAAGCTGCATGAGGAAGTTCGTCAGATCGCCTGCGCGAACCGGATGGGCATGGAAGCGCAGGGTCATCCCGGACGTATTCCAGTTGATGACCATGCCGATGAGCGTGAACAGCGCGATGCAACTCAACTCGGTGAGCCCGAACTGGGTCAGCGCTCCGCCGTTCTGCGTGGTGAGGTTGGTCAGGTTGTTGGTGAACTGGTACAGCCAATCGACGCCGGAACTCGCGCTCGGTAATGCCTGCGCCAGCAATGCCGGAGAAATCATATCGCAACCTCGGTCCCGTCACGGGATGTACTTCCGCCAGACCTTGCCCTCATTCGCTGCGGCGGAGCTGTGCTTCTGCTTGTCTTTTTCCGCTTGCTGCAGGAACATCTCGTATTCCTTTCGCTCGCGCAACACCGCCGCCTTCACCAGTTCGTGCCTGCGGTAGGCCAGCGCCCCGGCAATCGCCAATAGCGCCGCCAGAATCGCAAGCAGAATCTTCGCGTGGGCCGCCTTCAGCGGCGTGTTTCCGGTTATGGCAGATAGCTGTCCCATGTGTTGCCTTCGTTTGCTGCGCTGGTGTCGTCAGCCGCGCGCTGCTGGGCGACGTAGGAGGCGGTGTTGAGGTCAATCGCTGCGGCATTGCGCTCGTGCATGTTTGAGACGGCCATCTCGGATGCAAGACACGCCTGCAGCACGCCCTGCGACTGCATTTCGGACATCTTCTGTGCCTCGGCGGCGTTCAGCAGATTCAACTGCTCGACCTCGCTGTTGGAGGCTGCGCCGCCGTCAAGCTGCTCGGAAGCAAGGCTCGAGTTAGCCGTGGCGTTCCCGGCCCTGGCCGCTCGATACTGGCCCACGGCTGTGAAACAGTCGGGCGAAACCGAATCGGAGGCTTCGATCATGGCAAGTTCCGAGAGCTGGGTGCTGCCCGGTGTCTGCCCGGCCAGATAGGTATCGGTCGTGCCGTTGACCGGAACCGTGGCCGCCGTCCACGCGGTGGACGATGCCGCCGGCGAGTCCGTGTTCAGAGCGGTGGTCATGCCGTTGGTTTCGCCAAAAAGATTGCGGACGTTGGCGTTCTTCATCGTATTCAGCGCAGTCTGCCACTGCTGCTTAGCCGAGAAGTGCTCGATGTTGTTTTTGAGCATGTTGTATTGCATTTTCAGCGTCGTAAGCTGGGAAACGAGGCTGGCGTAGCTGGTCGGGTCAAAAACGATGTCGCCGATGCCGAAGAGCGCGAAGCTCGGTGTGGCCGCGAGCAGCAGCGCCGCGCCGCCAATGATCCATTTCTGGCGATGATTCATGACAAAGTCTCCTTTCGGGCGCAGGGTTAGAGGTTGGGGTTCATGCGATGTTCCGCGTAGGACGGGACAAGAATGTCGCGGCCCACATAGATGCGGACGCGGGAGCCTTCTTTGAGGGTGATGACGGGTAAACGATCGAGGAAATGGTTCAATATCTGCTCGCCTTCGACAGCCGACTCTTCGGAGATTCCGTTCTGAATCTCCGAGGAGGGCGAGAGAATGCTGCCGTTGTTGCCGATCTGCGCCAGTCCGCCCAGCCCGCCGATCATCGCAGCGGCGGCGAACGCCTGAAAGTATCCGTGGTTGACCTTTGTAGCGAGTCCGGTGGTCCCGATCTGATCGAGTCCGATGTACTTGTCGAAATCAATGGAAAATCCGTCCGGGCAGATGGCCCGATGAAAGGTGACGAACAGCTTGCGCTGCTGCGCATTGCCGACGCTCTCGACGGCCCCGATCAATCGCGTGCCTTGGGGCAGGAGAAGATGCTGGTGATCGTGAGAGTAGTAATCCGTCGTGAGCATCACCAGAACAGGGCCGCTGAAGCCGCCGTCGATGTGGTTGGTGACGATCCCCTCAAGGATCGTTCCCTCGAAAATGCGGTAGAGACGGCCCTGATAGTGGTCGAAGGGGTAAGGCGCCATCGCATCGCTGCCCCCTGCGGATCTTGCCTGTTGTGCGGCAGCGGGCGGCGCGTTGGCCGTCTCCGGTTTCTTTTCGGGCGAGATGATCACGGGCGGCGTGGCCGCGGCGGCGCCGAGGTGCTCGAAGTCGATGGCGACGGTATCGCTGTCGATGGCCTTCTGATGCTGCTTCTCTTTTTCGAGTTTGCGCTGCATCGCTTCCGCCCGCTCTTCGGCTGCGTCCGACGTGATAACCGGCGCGTTGGGACTCTCGCCGTAGATCGCGGCTCGCTGCGCGGCGGTCATCGGCGGCGCGCTGGCGCCCTCGGGTCCAGGAATCCCCTCCGCCGCTTCAAGCTGCTGCATGGCGGCATCGGTCTCCTGCTGGTGTTGCTGCTCCTGAGCATCCCGCTCCGCCTGCAATTGCTGTTCGGTCTCGAAGCTGTTTACCTGCTGGGCGCTCGGTGCTGCCGGGCGCGCGATGGGCACGGCGCCTGCCGGCGCAACCCTCTTGTTGCCTCTGAGCAGGCTCGAAAGGTTGGCGATGCCAATGAGCGCCATGATGACCACCAGGGCGACGATCACGGGCATACTTTTCCGCAGCGGAGGCTTGGCCTCCGGTTGAGTGGGGACAGTTGCGGGCGGGTTGTCGTTTGGCTCAGGCATGGCTAATTTCCTTTATCCGTGCGGTGAAATTCCACCTTCTGCTTGCCGATGATGAGATAGCCGCGTGTCAACTCTTTTGGCGCCGTGTAGAGGCCGTCATTGAAGCCGTAATTGATCAGCGATGGCTTACCGGCTTTCACTTCATAAAGTGCGGGCGTTTCCTCAAAATCGCCGCGCAGATAAGTGAACTTGTCGTCATGCCATATCTGGTGCAATCCAAGCGCGTCGCCCTTCGACTTGTTCCAGGTGAAATCAAAGCGTAGTGTGCCGGGATACCGGCTGCGGTACTCTTCTTCCTTCGTCTGCTCGGCCTGGAGTGCGGCAGCTTCAGCCGCTTTCGCTGCCGCTGCTTCTTCCTTCAGAGCATTTACTTCGGAGGCGGGTACAAAGACCGGCAGTTCTACCAGCCGGGCCTTTGCGGCCTTGTCGCCTGGTGCGAGGAAGACTTCGGAATCGAAGTGAGGATCTTTGTCGCCGGAGACCTCCTCAAGCTCAAGGCTGTACTCGTTGCCGTGATCGGAGATGATGTGAACGTCGGTCTCACTGCCCGCCACCTTCGGCTTGATGCTGATGAAGCGGCTGGCGACGTGGCCGCCATCGAACACCCAATCCACCGTGTCGCCGGCGAAGACGTTGGCGACTTTCTCCTGCGGTGGGAGCACGATCAGCGTGGATTGGAGCAGGGCCGCGCGGATCACAGGGGGGGCGGCGGTGGCGGACACCACCACTGTCCGAGGCGCGCTTGGCTCAAGGTGTTTCGGAGGGTGCTGTGCGTGAGTCGCGGAAACGGTTGTGAACGCGAGTCCAAAAGTCACGGCGATTGAGATGAGTGGTTTCACAGTTTTGATCCTTTCTCGGTTACACAGACTCGCCCTGGGCGAATCGATCAATGCCCTCGGTGAGCCCGTACTTGGCAATCAGCTTCGACCGGCGCACCCGGTCTTTGGGCTTGGTGGAAAAGATGGCGTAGCTGCGGCTGTCGAGGTTAAGGATGACGACCTTCGTCAGTCCATCCCGCCGGATGTACAGCGCCTCGCGGTCCTGCAGGCTCTCGAAGAGCGTGATCTGCTGTTCATTCATCTTGAAGAGCTCTGCGTACCTCTTCCTGTTGAACGTCGCGTCCTTAAGAAACAGGAATGACGTACAGGAGTTCACGATGCTGTCTGCGTTCTCGCCCAGGTCTTCGGCGGACTGGCCGATCAGGGTTACGCCGCCAAGATTCTTGCGGACGGTCTTGATGGAGGCCAGCGCGCCTTCCAGAAGCTGCCGGTTCTTCATGGAACTAAAGATTTCTTCGATGAGGATGTGCTTCGGCACGCCGAGATTGGCGGGGTCGTAGAGCACGTCGTTGATGCGGCGCAACAGCCACACCATCAGCGGCTCAATCAGGTCGGCATACTGCTCGTTGTTGACGCCCTGGAAATCGAAGCATTGCACGCGAGATAACGAAAGACTGTCTTCCGCGTTGTCAAAGATGGCGTGATAGATGCCGGCGCCAACCCATTTCGAGAGATAGCGGTCGAGCTTCCGGGGCAGGAAGAGATTCGACAGCCGACGGTTCTCCGGGTCGAGCAGGTACATGTCCTGCACGGCCTTGTGGATGACGTCGTCATCTTCCGGCTCCAGTTCCGCGCCGCCGTTTGTGAGCAGGAGCTTTACGAACGAATACAGAAACTTGATGTTGTTTTCTGTGGGTTCGAGCGCAAAGGGATTGACGCGCGGGCCATCCTTGCCCACGCGGTCTACCTTCCCGCCATACAATTCGACAACACTCTCATAGCTGCCGCCGATGTCGAAGACGTAGCTGAAGCCGCCGTACTTCTGTTCAAGCGCGATGAGCTGGTTTCCATGCACGGATTTGCCTGTGCCGGTCGGCCCGAGGATGAGCATGACGCGCACTCCAGCCACATACGCATCCTGAAAGAACGGCGTGCGCGCGCGGGTTTCAAGGATGTTGAGGTATTCCGCATCCAAATCCTCTGAATAAGGATGGCCGAGATGCGGCGCGAACACGAAAGACAGCCGCGCATGGTGGTCTTCCGAAAGCCACAACGGGAAGACGTTGAACTTCCCGTTGCCGGGGAACATCGCGTAAAACGCGGAGAGATTACCCAGTGTTTCCTCGATGATCTGCGCCCGCGCATCGACGAAGATCCGATGCACAGCGGGCACGACATCGTGCAACTGCTCCGCGCTGACGGCGGCTAGGAGCAAGCGAAGCGAGTATTCGCCCTGGGTCTTTTTATCGAGCGAGCGGATGACTTCGCTCAGGTCATCGACGCTGCGGTTGGCGGCCTTCGCCCCGGCGCCGGTTTCAAGCGCAGCCGCGTCGCGCCCGTTCATCACCCGCGTCAGGACGCCTACTTTGAAAAACGAGATGAACTTCTCCTGGGCGTCGATCTCGCGGCGCGCCGCCGCGGTGGACTTCGGCCGCCACGTCGAGCAAAGAATGCTGTCGCAATCGAGCGTTTGCAAGCCGGAAAAGAGGCACGGCCTGGACGCCTCCGGCGTGGTCTTGAGCGAGAACATCTGCACATAGCGTTTGCCGACGCGCAGGTGATCGCTGTGCCAGGCAACCGGGCATTTCACGATCTGCCGGTCTACGCCGCCGTCGCTGCGGAGCTGGTCGGCCGCGGCCCATTCCTCAAGGTTGAACAGATAGCTGAAAAACTGAAAGGCGCTGTTTTTGTCGAGCAGCCGCAATCCGAATGAACTGCCGAGGTGCTCTTCCAGAATCGTCGCTGTCTTCTGGAGGTCGGAGAGCATTCGGGATGTCCCGGCGGCGTGCTCCTTCGGCTTCTGCTCGAATGCCCTGATCTTCGGCGGCTCCAGCGTGAGGCACCAATGCAGGTCAATCCGCCGGAAGCCCGCTGTCTTTTCAAGAAAGGCCAGCCGGTCATTTACAAAAACCTGCGTGACGGGATTGCCATAGTTCTCCTGACGGGGAAGATCGAAGCCCGACAGGATGCGGGTGTATTGATAGAGGCAGGAACCTTCCGGCAGTCCGCGCAGCGCGCCTTCGATAGAGAGTAACCGGGAGTCAAGCTCCTGATCCGTTAGCCCCTCTTCGTCAATGCCTGTAAGAGCAAACAGGCATCCGTAGCCGCCGCCTTTGAGGGCAAAGATGTTCGGCCCGACAAACCGTGCAATCGGCACGATGCTCGACGCGGCTCCGGCCTTTGCGAACCACGGTACGAATTTTGCTTGGCTACTGTTTGCGCGGGTCATAATACGATTTCTGGCTGAGGCTCAGGCCCCAGAGCTCAAACATCTTTGGCTGCTTGCGAACGACAACCCAGCACCCTGTTGCGAGGAGCGGAAAGGAGACAACCGCGAGCATGTGGAAGCCGGCGAGGAAAGCCAGTACACAGACCATCACGAGTACCAGCCAGGTGGGCAGCGTCAGTCCGAGCTTTTCGCGCGGCCTGTTGAGCGCCTGGTTGATCGGCACGGGCTCTCCTCGCTTGGCTGCCTGCATGGTTAGTTCACACTCTGTCCGGTCAGAGAGCTGATCCAGCCCGCTCCCCATCCGAGCACGGCGGCGCCGAAGATAGCGCCAAACAGCCCGATAACCCCGCGCTGAATGTTGCCGCTCATGAAGCTGATGCCGGCGAAGATGAGGCCGATCAGGCAGATCACTGCGCCCGCGTATTCCGCGAAGCTCTGCACTGTCTGCATGAAGGTCTGCGCGCCGCTGAAACTGATTGTTCCCTGAGCGTGCGCGACGGCACTGCCGGCGCCTGCGAACAGGAGGGCAGTCAGCGTCGGACTCATGACGTGCGCGGCCTGGAGAAGGCTTTCTTTGGTGAGGAGTTTTCTCAGCCTCCGGCGAGGCTGGATGAACAACCGAACGGGAGCTTTATTCGATCGGCGAAGACGGCGAAAGCAATTTGCTTTGCGCTTCCACAGACCGGACGTAGCAGGTTGTGCGGTAGCGGTGTGAATGCAGGGTAATTGAGTCATGGGCACCTCGTTGAACGGCTGTAGAAGCCGAGATTCTGCTGCCAACGTAGCGCCGATGATTCTTTGTGTCCAATAACAATTTGGCGTCACAGTATGCAATCTGCGCATACTGTGGCTGCGAGATAGAAGATAAGTGCTTCATAACCGTCGGGGAGAGAAGAATAAGGCGCATGATTCATGCTCACTATGCGGAATGCGAATACTGTTCGGCGAAATTTGTATTCGACGCCGAGCTGCAATTCGGTTCATGGTGGAACTGGCTGTAATTCGTTGTCCACTACGAAGCCCACATCGCCTTTGAGGTGCCGATATGAGCGAGGTGTTTTTCACCGAAATCGAGGTCTCACGAAAGACGAAAATCAGCTTGGCGACATTGCGCCGGTGGCGCCTGGAAAATCGCGGACCTCGCTATCGCAAGTTCGGTTCTCTGGTCCGCTACGGCGAAGATGAGCTTGATGACTGGATGGATGCGCAGCCCTGCGGCGGCGATGCGCCGCCCCGCATTCAGCCTGGATCGGTAACGGCTCGCCAGTTGTTGCGGAAATCGGGATGAGGCGCCACGATGCTGTAGAGCGGGAGCGAGCACGACTGCTGGTCGCGCCTTGTAGCTACAGCACGCACGGGTTCATGGCTTTCGTGGAG
>JABEBX010019886.1_pt1 | contig 11629 bp, 10 predicted proteins | sample 7245971 | NCBI WGS metagenome assembly JABEBX01 (sample SAMN14506365, study PRJNA622280) | hot springs metagenome | biome: hot spring [ENVO:00000051]|acidic hot spring [ENVO:00002120]; feature: spring [ENVO:00000027]|sediment [ENVO:00002007]; material: sediment environment [ENVO:01001048]...
GGTGATTACATGGATCCCACAACGTGGCTGGATTTGTACTGCACCGGAAATCCCAACAATCTCACTGGATTTTCCAATCCACGGTTGGATCAACTTCTGCATGATGCGTCCTGTCAGGCCGATGCGGCGCAACGCTTTGCCCTGCTGCATGACGCGGAAAAACTGCTGGTCACGCGATGGATGCCGTCGATTCCAATATTCCAGTACAGCGATGGGCTGATGTACAATCCGCAGCGTATTGGCGGCATTTCCACCAATGTCCGCATGATAACGCTATTGAAATATATTCATTGGATACATCCTTCTCCGGTACCGGCCGCGGAGGGCCGGCCATGAAAAAATTTATCATCTCACGCCTGCTGCAAAGCGTGCTGGTGGTGTGGCTGGTCTATACCGTAACGTTCTGGCTGCTGATGGCTACTCCGGGTGATCCGTTTATCGGGAAAAAGCAGCCGCCGCCGGCGGTTCTGGCGGCCCTGCGGCAGCGTTATGATTTGAATCAAGGCGATTTTCACGCCTATCTGGCTTATGCGTGGCGGGTGCTCGCCCATGGCGATCTAGGCCCGACCATCAGTTATGCCAACTGGACCGTGCTGGATGTCATACGAGCAAGTTTGCCGGTATCGGTGGCGCTGGGGTCGCTGGCGCTTTTAATTGCGCTGTGGCTGGGTGTGGCGGCGGGGGTGCTGGGAGCGGTGTTTCGCGGGCGTTGGCCGGACGTGGCGTTAACCGTTGGCACACTGTTGGGCATCAGCTTGCCCACGTTTGTCATCGGTTCCGGTCTGCTGATGGTCTTTGCGGTTGAAACGTCGATTTTGCCATCGGGCGGATGGGGATCGCTGTTTGAACTGATTCTCCCGGCGTTTACTCTGGCGTTGCCATTTCTGGCCTATCTGGGCAGGTTATCGCGTGCCAGCACGCTGGATGTAATCTCCGCGGATTTTGTCCGCACCGCCCGGGCCAAGGGCTTATCCCCCATGAAAATTATCGCGGGCCATGTGCTGCCCAACGCATCAATTCCAATCCTGGCATTTTTAGGTCCCGCCACCGCCAGTGTTTTAACCGGCTCATTTATCGTGGAAAAAATATTCGCCATTCCCGGCATGGGCGAGGTGTTTGTCAACGCCTGCCTGGACAAAGATATTCCCCTTGTGCTGGGCATCGTGCTGGTATACACCGTGCTGCTGGTGCTGATGAATATGCTTGTGGACATCGCCTGCGCAATGGCCGACCCGCGGATACGGTTGTAATGGGCGGTGGAAAGAAAAGTGTGAAGGAAAGAAGTTAGAGACAGTGAAACAATAACTGCGCACTTTCTGACTTGTTCTTTTGGCCGCGGGTGTCGTACCGCGGGGATAAACCCCGCGGCTCGCGGTATGAACGCGGGCCGCCTGGCGGCCCCGCTAAACGTGGGAACGCGCGGGCCAGGGCCACGCGGCTAAAAATGGCTATCTGAGATTGGGCGGCCAAAACTCCTGCGTCATAAAATGCGAATTTATTCTTTCACGATCCCTAAGGCCGGGCTGTGTTAGAATAACAGGCATGAGTAGTTCTTCCGGACAGATTTTTCAGACGGTGCGCCAGGCGGCGCGGATTGAGGAGATCATTGGCGAGCATATTGCGCTGCGGCCGGCGGGCAGAGAGTTTGTGGGATTGTGTCCATTTCATGAAGATCGCCGGCCCTCCATGTATGTGTCTCCGCAGAAGCAGATTTTTTACTGCTTTGTCTGTGCCGCGGGCGGTGATGTATTTAAGTTCGTGGAGAATTATCACAAAATGTCCAAAGGAGAAGCGCTGCGGTTTCTGGCCCAGCGTTATGGCATTGCATTGCCGGAATACCGGGCGGCGGGGAATCCGCAGGCAACCTCCCAGCGGGAAAAAATTATTGATGCCAATCTCTGGGCGGCGCAATATTTTCAGAAAAACCTTGCCGGCGCGGCCGGCAATGACGCCCGTGCGTATCTGGCCTCCCGTGGCGTCAACGCCGCCACTATGGCGCGTTTTCAGATTGGCAGTGCTGAAACGCAATGGACCGCCCTGGCGCAGGCGGCTGCAAAAAAGGGAATCAGTCCTGAAACGCTGCTGGCGGTCGGGCTGGTGAAAAGCCGGTCCGATGGCAGCCCTTATGACGTATTCCGCAACCGGTTGATGTTTCCAATTATTGATACCAGTGACCGGGTGATTGCATTTGGCGGTCGGATTATTCCATCAACTAAGCCGGTGGAACCCGCCGCCGGACCAGGCAATGCAGACCAGGAAGGGCCGAAGTATCTGAATTCTCCGGAAACGGCGCTATTTTCCAAGCGGGAAACCCTTTACGCATTAAATCTGGCCCGGCAGCCACTGATCCGTAAACAACAGGCGGTGGTGGTGGAGGGGTACATGGATGTGGTGGGGTGCCATCAGGCCGGGGTAGAAAATGTGGTTGCCACCCTGGGCACAGCGTTAACGGAGCAGCACATCCATTTGCTGCGGCGTTTCTGCAATCGCGTGGCACTGGTGTTTGACAGCGATGAAGCGGGGCGGCGGGCCGCGGACCGGGCTATTGAATTGCTGCTGCGGTATCCGGTGGATGTGCGCATTGCCCATGTGCCGGACGGCAAAGATCCCTGCGATTTCTGTATGTCCCATGGCGGTGAGGCTTTTGAAAAAATTCTCTCGGATGCCAAAGACTCTCTGGAGTATGCGTGGGAGAAAATGTATTCCGCTTTTCAGGCTTCGGATTCTCTGGCGGGCAAGCAGAAGGCGTCCGAGGCGTTGATGCGCCTGGTGGCCCCGGCCATATTTAATTTATCGGGCGATCCGATCCGCCGGGGGTTATTGCAAAAAAATATTGCCGATCTCGTGGGAATAAGCTCGGATGAAGTTCACGCCCGCATCCGCAAGCTGGCGGCCATCCCGGCAAGCCGGGATACTTCCGCAGTGGCGGGACCGGTGGCGGCACCGGCGGTGGACATTGGTATGCAGCGTGCCCAGCGCTGGGTCATCGGCTCATTGCTGTGCGATTTTACGCTTTATCCGCAGTTCCGGGAGCGGATCAGCATTGAACTGTTTTCGGATCCCGGCACAGCGGGATTGCTGGCGCGTCTGTTGGAATACCTGGAAGAGTTGACCGATCCGGCGGCGGGAAATCTGGCGGAGTTTCTGGCCATGGTGGATGATCCGGACTTGGTGCGCATGGTGATGGAAGCTCAGGCGGAAGCCGAGCGGGGCGGCAATCTGAAACAAAAACTTGATGGTTCATTAACACGCCTGGAGGAATTGGCCCAACAGCGTGGCGCATTGGATCAAAGCCCGGCAATCGCGGCGGAAAATTTGGACGACGCCATGAAGCTCAACAGCCTGGTGGAAACGCGCACGCAGGAAGATAAATCCGGCAAACTTCAGAGGCGATTGGGGCCAAGACCGCAGTAGCGGCGGTGAATGCAGTATTGGGCAGTGCTGTCACCCCGGGTCGTGTACATTCCGTATCGCTGGCCAAAACCGCCAAGATAAATTACAGTGGAACCGCAACGGAAGTTTGACGCCATATAGATAATCAGCAGTTACACTGCCCATGGGAGGCCCCGTCATGATTAGTCTCTGGTTGCTTATTTCAACAATTATTACGGCGCTAAGCGCCATCACGGCAACAGCGCCCACCAAGCCGACGATTCCCATCGGCTACGCCACTACCCGTATCACCGGGCCGTTAACAAAAAACGGTTTGGTCGATTATGTGGCTGCATTCAATCAGCGATTCGGTAAGGGCGTTACACCGCAAAATAATGCCGCCGTGCCGCTGCTGATTTTATTTAGGCCAGGATCATTCCGCGGCGGTGAGAACAAAACAGTGGCGGGCAAAACGATCTATGTTCCGTACAAAACTTGGGGAGCCGAACTGCGCAAGGCTATGGGTATCTCCCGGCGCGATCTAACTGGTCCGCACTTTGTAGATTTCCAGATATTTCGTGTTCATGCCGATCCCATGGCTGTGGCGCAGGCCGCTGGCGATACTGGGCATTTGCCCGCCGCACCAGCCTACGTCCCTGGAAAACTTTACATGCATCCATGGTCAGCGCATAACCACCCATGGGCCGCCGCGTTCTTGAATGCCAATGAAGGTGCTCTTGATGTGGGACAAGCGGCCTTTTTTCGATCACATTTGTTTGTTCCCTTGCGGCGAAATTCACCATCCCAAGTGATAACGGATGTGATATGGTCAACCATACGGATCGCCGCTTATGCGCAAGACATTTCTGAAAATCTTACTCTCCGAGCAATGCTGGAACTGCATCGCGGAGATATTCAATCCTGTGAGAAAGATCTGCTGGCCTCCCAGCGAGCGGGATCTCTTATTTCCCATGAACACCTGCTTATTACATCCTTGGGCGCGTATGCAGCAAGTTATTTTCCCATTTCCGCTGAAGAAGCATTGGCGGATTCCGGGAAACTTTCCGCCCGGCAGGATCTCATTTACCTCCATCGTCTGGAATCTATGACACGACAGGCGTCTCTTGCAGATATTCTTGACACAACTGAACGCTGGCTGATTCTGGCAGAATTTCAGCGCGGGGCGGCGACCAATCATCCGGAAAGCTTGCCGATACCTATATGGGAAACTTGGTGGTCACGGGCGTCATACGCCAATGCCATGATTGCAGTGAATCATTTTCAGGACCAACTGGTAGCCGCATTTAGAATTCATTCATTGGCCGGGCGGTTAATCGCACTAAAAAAAGTTGAAACTCTCTGGCAGCATCAACTCGGCAATCCAATAGGCTCTTTTTTCGCAATACAAGTGCGCAATTTTGAACCAATCTTAGTTAATACAGCCCGTGATACCGTCAGTTCCCGCATGGCTTTTCTCGTGTTCGCTCTGGCTGCGTATCTGAAAAATAATGGCATATTCCCCGATCGCCTGGCGCAGCTTACCCCAAAATATCTCTCCGTCATTCCCCGCGATCCATTTACCGACGAACCATTCCAATACACCGCCGGTCCTGACGGCTGTACGATGACCAGTCCCGGTCGATTACCATCAGCATTAGTTGCTGGCCTCCGGCAATTTCAACGCCCCATCACCGTCCACCTCTCCATCTCGCCCGGAAAATCATCGCATTGATGAATGGAGAAATAAGGGACCGTGAAGCAATAACTTCACACTTTCTGGCTAGTTCTTTTGGCCGTCGGCTTCGTTGCTTGCTCCTTACGGCCCCTCTGGCGAGGTATGCTCGTCGCTTGCGTCTTGCCAACGGCCAAAACTCCTGCGCCATAAAATGTGAATTTATTCTTTCACTATCCCTTACTGATGATTCCGTTAACACAACTGATTGGAACATCAGTTGGAAACCATCACGATACTTCTTATGAATGCCTGGGCCGGAAATAATCTTGGTTTGCTGACCGATATTCTGGCTGATTCGTTCCGAACCTACCCGCACCATTCGCAGAGCGGTAAACAGATACATGGCTAATTCATTTATTTTGTGGAGGGTATAAAGTGCATCTTCAGCAGCCACTGTCGACAGGCGTGAGACCACTTATCCACACCCTTTTTTGGCCCGATCACAAAACCGTGGTTGCCATGTTTGTAAACCCGCAATTCGGCGGGTACACCATTATTTCTCAATGCCTTATAGAAACGAATTTCATTCTGAGGCGATACAACCGTATCATCTCGGGCATAACAAATGAACGCTGGAGGCGTAAGCGGCGTGACATTCAGTTCGCTGGAGAAGTATTCGGCGACATCTGTTGGTGGATGTTTACCCAGTAGATTATCGCGTGATCCGATATGAGCGATATCCGGCATCATGGAAATTACCGGATATCCAAGGATGAGGAAATCCGGCCGCGTACTAAAACGATTCAGTAGATTGGCGGCGTCAGGATTGCCGGGCAGCCAATGGACTCCGGCTAGAGAGGCCACCGATCCGCCGGCGGAAAAACCGGCTACTCCAATGTCGCTGGGATTGATGTTCCATTTTTTCGCGTTCGCTCGAACAATTTGTATAGCCCGGCGAATATCCTGTAGCGGCCAGGGAACACCACTGCGCGGCAATTTGCCGTCTGGCAGGCGGTATCGGAGAACAAAGCATGATACGCCGATACTGTTGAACCATTTGGCCACACGGCCGCCCTCCCAATGCACACACATCACACCGTAGCCTCCACCGGGGCAACTGATTACCGCGCAGCCATTAGGCTTTGCGGCCGGATACACCGTTAGCGTGGGCCAGAGCACCGGTGCCAGTACGATCCTTCCTAATTGCGTATTCGTTACTATCTTGTATTGGCGTTGTGCGAGCGTAAGGTGCAAATGCGGCCATAGGGGAATAACCTGCGGTTTGGCACCAAGTGCGATGGTTGATGTTGCCATGAGCAACACACAAGCAGGAATCAGCCATCTTGTCTTTAACATAGCACGCTCTATTGAAAGTTAGGGCCAATGAAAAACAACTTCGTCCATATTAATAACTGACCGCATACAGTCAAAGTTGTTATCAAACACCGAAAGGCAAGAAATTATTATTGAAAGTATTATTGCCGTGTTTGCCTGGCCAGGGCGGTCAGGAGTTTTGCGGACTGCGGGCCGTGGGCGGTGAGGTGCCAGCGGCGGGTGGATTCATCAAGGCTTTCGCCGCGGATCAGCAGATAATCATCGGGTAACAAATCCGCCACGCGCGAGGCCCATTCAATGGCCACAATGCCTTCCATTTCCAGTAATTCCGGCAGGCCCACAGCGGCAAATGCGTTGGAATCTTTGACGCGGTAGGCATCAAGATGATACACCGTTTTGCTTTCCGGATTATCCGGTGCGGCCTGATAAACATTGAGCAATACATAGGATGGGCTGTTGACCAAGCCAATGTCCGCCACCTGGGCACCAAGGGCGATGCCGCGCACCAATTGTGTTTTGCCAGTGCCCAACATGCCTTCCAACGCGATGCACAGCCCCGCGTGTGCCAGGCTGCCAAGCCGCCGGCCCAGCGCCAGAGTTTCCTCCAGCGAAGCTGCGATGATCTCCATGCTTGCACCGGATGAAGAAATGTTCATGGCTCTGCACATCCTGAATGTTCCCAGCCGCCCCGGGGCCAAGCCTGGGTTATGCCATTTTCATCGACCAGGACATATTCTCCTTTAGCGGCCGTGACGCGGCCAATAATGCTGATCGGGATTTCCGGATCAAAATGTGCCAATTGCCGGGCATCATCGCAATCAGCGGCAAATAAAAGTTCGTAATCTTCGCCATCGCAGAGGGCATGTTGGAGTGCGGATAGGTGATCGCGGCGTTCCAGCAGCCGGGCATCATCATGAACCGGCACCCAGGAGCCATCGACCGTTGCGCCGGTGCCTGATGCGGCCATCATCCTTGGCAGGTCCATGGCCAGGCCATCGGAAATGTCCATCATGGCGTGAATATCCAAGGCGCGGGCGAGCCGGTGGGCCAGATGGATGCGGGGGGTGAAATCCAAATGCCGGCCCACAATGCTGCCGCCGAGTTTTCCGGTGATACACAGCGCGTCACCGGGTTTGGCCCCGCTGCGGCGGATGGGTTCATGATCGGTTATGCCAAGAGCCGCCACGGTAATTGCCAGGCGTTGATCCCAGATTGCCGTATCACCTCCAACAATTGGGCAGTTGAAGGCTGCGGCGGCGGCTTGGCAACCAATAAATAGTTCGCGCACCATGCCGAGATCCGCGGTACGCGGCAGGGCCACAGAAATCAGAATTGCCGCCGGCGTGCAGGCCATGGCCGCACAATCAGATAGGCAGCGGTTGACGGCCTTTTTTCCCGCGGCGGCGGGGGGGTGCTCCCGCAGATCAAAATGGACTTGATCCAGAGCCTGATCGATTTTCAGCAGGGCGAGATTACCGGCATGTCCGGACGTAAGAGGGATCCATACCGCGGCCATGTCATCACCGACACCAATATGGACAGATGGATATATTTTTGCATTTTCAGCAATCCAACTCAAAATGTCATTCTCTTTCATCACAGAGATTATAACGCCAATGCGATAAAAATGGCTCGGCGTGGGGCCTGTGACAGTTTATGCCAAACTGCGTGAGGGTGTGCCGTCCGAAACCAGGGATTGAAACCGCGAACCACGCGGATACGATTGAACCGCGAAAAACGCGAAAGGCGCGAAAAGGTGGAACGGGTAAAACCGCAATGCCACCAGGGCACGAAGAGCCACCAAGGGCTAAGGGACCGTGAAACAATAACTTCGCACCTTCTGGCTGGTTCTTTTGACCGCCGGCTTCGTTGCTCGCTCCTTACAGACCCTCTGGCGAGGTATGCTCGTCGCTCGCGCCTCGCCGACGGCCAAAACTCCTGCGCCATAAAATGCGAAGTTATTGTTTCACGGTCCCTAAGCTCTACACGGATATATAAAATCCGGAAAAAATATAGAATGTTCTCAGCCGTCAGCCACTGGCCCCATGGACAGACACCGTCACAGGCCCACAGTGCGTCATGGCGGCGGGGGACGGATGGGCTTGTTGTCAATGGTGATAATGGTCCCGGAATAGATTTTCTGCTCGCCGGAACTGGTGTGCACCAATAAGGCTCCGTCATCGGCGATGCCGGCACCGGTGCCTTGAATAATCTGATCCTCAACCGCAAGTTCGACGGTACGGCCCCGCAGAAAATCCAGATTGCATATTTCCTGAAGTTGTTTCGGCCAATGACCTGCGGTTAATGCGCTGATGGCCTCATTGAGGTTATGGATTACGGCGTTGTTCACTTTGACCAGATCAACCTGGCCGCCATGTTCGTGCGAGATGGATGTTGCCGTTGCGGCGAGCATTGGATTGGCCGTGGCGGGATATGTATTGACGTTCATGCCAATGCCGATAACCGCAACCGCCCGGTGCCCCATGGTTATACTTTCCGACAATACGCCGGCAATTTTGCGGCCGTTAAAAAGAACATCATTGGGCCACCGCAGGCGAATATCATGAAAGGTCATATCCATTTTTGGCTGTCCGGGAAGCCACGGTATGGGAAACCATGGGCGAATGAGCATACGGGCGACGGCTAGGCCGGCGATCAGCGGAAGATAGCGGTGCATATATTGCGGTACATCAGGCACCACGGCACTGAAATAAAGCCCCCCCGGCGGACTGATCCACTCCCTTCCATACCGCCCGTGCCCGCGTGTCTGGGACTGCGCCACATAAAACTCGCGCGGAAAGCCCAGTGGCTGGTCGGAAAGAACCAGCACTTTGGCCCGGCGTTTGGCTACAATCTGCGTGGATTCCACGGTACCGAGATACTCCACTTTGCTGACCACGCGCTGGCTCATGAAAGTATCCATTGTTTGAGGGTGTTGCGTGCATGTTCTGCGGCTTGCAGAGGATTGTGTAAATCCCGCACATCAACGACAACTGGCCCCTTGAAATCCTGATCCTTTAATATGCTTACTACAGACTCGCTTCCGGCGCGGCCCTGCCCCAGAAGGGTGGTATGTATGCCGCTGCCGGAACGTATCACATCGGCACAGGTCCAAGCCGCAATTTGTCCGGCCAGAGTGGCGGCGGCGTCCGGTGGTGATCCGCCGGCGGAAATAATGCGCACCGAATCCAGATTGGCCGCGAGGCTGGGGGCATTGATGCTGGCGAGCAGTTTCAGGAGCCACTGGGTTTGTCCACAGGACAGGGCGGCAACAATCCCGGTGCGATCAGCCTGTATGGCCAGCGTGTGAAATATCTCCGCCACGCCGCTGGAAATATTCTGGTTGTCCACCGGTTCTCCGAGGTAAACGGAGATCAGCGGGGTTTGCATGCTGTGGGCCAGTTCACATGCGGCGATCGCTTCATCCAGAAGGCGCTGGGATGTCGCGGATTCAAATACGCCGGCTGTGCCCACGCCAACGCGCAATGCGCCAAGCACCAGTCCATGGGTGGCCAGGACCTGCCGAAAATGGCGTTGGGCGGTGCGGCCAAATATGCCGGGATTTAATTCCGGATGGCCAATGCCAACGGCAATTCCGCCATAACCGAGATTCTTTGCGGCATGCGCTGCGCCACGCAAATCAAGACCCAATGGCTCAACGGCCAGCAATGGCAGAAAGGCAGTGGGGTGATGACGTGTCATCAAGTTCCTTTGTGGCAAAATAAAACCACCGGCAAAGCAGACGGCTATAGGCGCTGGCTTTTTTATTCCTGGGCGGCTTCTTCCGATTCTCTATTGTGGGAGGCATAGGCCAGTTGCACCAGCAAACCCAGGCAAACAATGCCGATGATCACCGCCAGAAGATTCATGGGCTGTTTGGCCACATTGGCCACATAAGCATCACGCAGCTTGGGCGGACCATACCGCATCAACAATCCGGTGATGCCGATGACCACCATCAGGGCACCTTCCAGCGTGCAAATCAGCACGGCACAAATTTCAAATATATACAGCCCCGCCACGCCCAGCACAATCACACCGAGAATGGCGGGAACCCAGCGATAATCCGGTGGCTGCTTGAATACATGCCATAATGCCACACCCGCCGCACCTCCGGCAACAGCCCCCACGATCAACAGCGCCACGCGCATCATGGGCACCAGCAACATGCCCAGCACGGTGCCAACCAGGGCCGCCGTGGCCCCGGCAATCCATGACCAGTGGGCCAGGAACATTGCCATATACCAACCCAGCGCGGCGCAATTGGCCATGATTAACGCGCGGTAACTACGGCGTGCGGAAAAAAGAAATATCATGCCCAGAATCAACAGGGCAATATCCCACAGCCAATACAATTTCGACCACGATTGAAGCATCATCGCGTAGCGGGCCGCAAAATGCTGGATCGGCATGGCTGCAAGCACCAGTTACTCCCGGATATTTACCGTGGCGGTTTCGGGTGTATCACGGCTGGAAGAACCCACGGCAATCTGATATTTGCCGACGGGTACTTTCCAGTGGTTTTCACCTGAATCAAAAAATGCAAAATTTTTCCAGTGCAATTGCAGATGAGCGATGGCGGTTTGTCCGGGTTTGAGATTCAGACGGTCAAAAGCGCGGAGTGTCTGCACGCACCGGTTGGCCCGGTTTTCCATGGGGCGGACATAAAGCTGCACCACTTCCGCACCGGCCATTTTGCCGGTGTTGGTCACCGGAACGGCAACGTCAATGATACGATCCTTACCGGACCCATTGGAGGTGACGGTTAAAGCGCCAAATGAAAACGTGGTATAAGACAGACCATAGCCAAAACAGAATCGTGGTTGGATATGCCGTTTATCAAACCAGCGATAACCGACATAAATCCCTTCCTGGAATAACACCTGCCCATCATGGCCGGGGAAGTGGCCATAGGCCGGATCATCACGCCAATGTTTGCCGAACGTATCAGGCAAGCGACCACTGGGATTGATTTTTCCGAAGAGAATATCGGCTACGGCGGTGTTGCCGTTTTCACCGGGGTACCAGGCATCCACCAGACCGGCGATGCGATGAATCCACGGAGCCATGCCCACGCCAGCACCGGCGTTGAGCACCAGTATGGTATGCGGGTTTAAGCCCGCGGCTTCCCGGAGGTATTGATCCTGCGGTGCCCAGAGGTGATATGTATGATCGGCTCCTTCATGTTCCACATCGGGACCATAGCCCATGCAGGCGATGACCACATCCGCATGTTTGATAATTTTT
>JABEBX010023570.1_pt1 | contig 11625 bp, 6 predicted proteins | sample 7245971 | NCBI WGS metagenome assembly JABEBX01 (sample SAMN14506365, study PRJNA622280) | hot springs metagenome | biome: hot spring [ENVO:00000051]|acidic hot spring [ENVO:00002120]; feature: spring [ENVO:00000027]|sediment [ENVO:00002007]; material: sediment environment [ENVO:01001048]...
ATGAAATCCTGTTTTTGCTTCTTCTTTCGGTTTTGATTTCTTATATAGCCCGTCCCAATCGTTCAGCACACGTGCCATGTCTTTGATATTGTCATGGTCCAACCGACTGTCTGGTTAGCTCGTGGATCCCTGTTATCAGATAGCGTAACGCTATTCCTTTACACTATTAACTACCTAAGCCCCCTTTATATCTCTCCTATATCTGTCCAGTGTATAAAAGGAGAATATCAACGTTATGTAAGAAGATGGAGTTAAGGATTAAATTGGCTATTCTGAATCGATATATTTACTATAATCTTTCAATACTTTAAATTGTTCAACTTCTTCAGCTATCTTCACCATTACAACGTTTGATACCTTGAAAAATTGTGACTGTTTCACAATTTCTCCAATTTTCCTGCTGAAGGCCTTATAAATGTGCTGGAATTGAGGATAAGAGTTATTTCCACTAAGAATTGATCTTCGGAAATCCTGTATAAATATTGATGCTATGTAACTCTTCTCACCTTCTTCTATTGATATATTCATATCTGGAATCAATACATTTATCCAGCTAAAAATCTTTTGAACATCGTGAATGCTTTTAGTATGTTCTATTTTATATATATAAAATTCTTTATCCTCAACTGGCAGTGTTTCGAAATCTGACCACCACCTCTTTATATAATCCGGGTCACCTGCGTTCAGCTGCAACTTAGCAAGATGTTCTGCAAAAAAATTTTCAGCCTCAAAATATTCTATTGCATTTAGCTCGCAATACCTGCTGATAGCATCTCTTAGTGCCAGTATCCACTTCTGCGAGCTGTCTAGAAGTTTTGTAAACCCTTTCCATTCATATCCGGATTTACGAAAAGTCACATTACTTGCATGCTCGAGCATATAACCTATAAATATCGATCTGAACGATCTATGAAATTTCTTCGGATCTAAAAGAATTTCAATTCCATTCAATTCTTTAGCATAATCTTTCTGATTAATTTCGTCCAGATTTTTTTCTGATAAAAATTCACCATTTTTTATTGATAAGCTGGCATCGATCGGAACCAGCATTCCCATATTATACGGATCAATGAGTAGAATTGCTTCATCTCCCGCTCTGATTTTGCTATAGTGAACAGAACTTTGATATTCTGTGTTGTTGGCTCCGGATGTTGGTACATTTTTATCTTCAATTACAATATCGTTATCTTCCAGTAACTTTGAAATCTGCTTTTTATTTATTTGCTGTCCTATTATTTGCATTGCTTCCTTTAAAATTTTTGGGGCTGATTCGTTTTCAGATAGGACATATAATGGCCTTGAATAGACTTCACTTATCCTATAATTTACTATCGTATTTATCATTTCAATGGATTTTTTTGACCCCATAAAAATAAATCTGTCTGCGTTACTCCTATGCATTTTGAAATTTAATTCGGGATAAGTTGTTGCGATTACAAAATGTTTTTTTCCGTACGGTATTTGTATCTCTCTCCTCGTAAGTTCTGCCCATGAAGTAAATTTAAAACGTGATATATTTTTTTTCTCCGTAAATATATCTTTAAATAATACCCCCACCCCCCTCAGTTCATAACTTTCAACTACTAGTGTAATAAATGCACTGGTTGATGTCAAAAGTTTTTTGATCTTTTCAATGACAGCCTGTCTGAGCGGATTTTGTTCCACACCATCTATTTTCTTAAATACAGATGAGAAAATATCATTTATTTTTCTGAAATTTTCTGGAGCTATTCTGTCAGCAATATCATTTATTACATTTTCATAATTTAATTCAATAGAATTACCTGCGCGATTGAAAACTTCAGGGAATTTTGCACCTCTGATATTGAGTAAAGTTCTCTGGATTTTTAGAACAAATATCCTTAAGTCTTTTCTAAGATTTGTATTTTGAATGGAATCGAGCATAGGTAGCATTTCATTGAGTGGGTTCATTTCTTCTACTTCTATGTACTCAGTTTCAGGAGATTTTTCATTATTATCCTGTAACTCTTCCCACATGGATGAAAGTGGGGTTGGATATTTTGATTCAGTTTTACTTAAATTCCCAGTTAAGTAATTCATAATCATGTAGCTATCTATTGTATGGGGAGTTACATTACAGCCTTCTGCAACCGGGTTATCATATAGATGATAGAGGTGTCTTAGATCCCTATTATTTGAAAACATTAATACTATAGAAGTTCTATTTTCTGTGAGAAACTTTATCAAATTGCGACTTTTTGAGCCGTTGAAAAGTCTATCCTTTATAAATTCATCAGTATTTGGTATGATTATCATGTCCGCTTTTGCTTTTCTGATATAATCAAACAGGTTATCTGGATCTTCTTCTTCATTTATGAATATTAATTTATCGTTTATAATTTCATCAGATGATGATAACTTCTTAAGTTCACTGGCCGGTATTTTCGAGGAAGGACTTTCCATTGAACGGGAGTTTAACAAGACATCCCACAACCATGTTATATCGTAGTTCAGTTTACCCATATATTTGTCTCTTTCTGTAAATCTAAGATCTATTTCTCCGTTCTCGTTATAGATTTTTATATCTTTCTTTCTATTTGATTTTTTAATTTCTAACTTTCTGATACAATCTGAACCGTATAAACGCTCATAGTCCTTTTTGATTCTATTCTTGCATCGTGTATAAGTATCATCATCACAATCAATAGTTGACATCCACCCAGTGCCAATTTTCTTAATCTCGCATTCTACCATCTTTTTGCGTTTTATAAGTTTCTGTTCTATTTTTTTCTTTCTCATTTCCGTCTTGATACTTAGATCAAAATCCTTTTCAACTGGTAGATTTTTTATGAAAACTGTCTGCTTGAAAGTCTCAAAAATGTTTGGTTCGGAAAAAAAATTATTTCCGTCCCTTATATTTTTGGAGCTATCTATCACTATTGCTTTCTTTTCTGGATTGTTCATCAAATATTCTGTCAGTAAAATTGGTAAAAATTTGACTCTGCCCCATGGCCAGGTTATAAGGAAATTACCTGGATAATTTATTGTTTTTACCCATTCTATGTATCCCTCTTCAAGTGCATTTGATCTTACTGCCCAAAAAAGCGGTATCTTTGAATGTGATTCCTCCGTTCCAGCTTTCTGATAGTCAGGAATTTTTTTCAGTGTATTTATAAAAGAATCACTGTTAAAATCTATGCTATTTCTGAACATACATCCGCAACTAAGACACCTGTACCAGATATCATCTATCTTCTCGATACCGGCACCTTCCAAGTGAGGTTCATGGCATTGTGGGCAGGTCAAAGACCGGTGGAAAAAATTCATGCTCATATAATTTGCCTCAGTAAATCAAGAATATTAAAAGCTATCTGTTCATCTTCAACCAGCATACCCATTTCATAATTGGTAACCATTCCTGAAAACGTTACATTAGCCGATCCAATTATAACCTTCTTTCCATCTGAAACCAGAACTTTCGCATGTAATAGTTTATCAGAGATCATGTGCAGGAGAAGATTCCTGTAATTCTTCTCAAGAGCAAAGATGTTTCTAATTGATTCGTTTGCTGTTGAGCTATCATTATGGTACACAAATATCTCTACAGAGACACCGCGTTCTAAGGCATTCTCTATACTTTGTATGATTTCCTTATCCGATATGGCATAGACAGTCAATGAAAGCGAATTTCTGCATCCTCTTATTACTTCATTTATCATGGAAGAAAATGACCTTATTCCGGATCCTACCCACCCTTCACCTGTAGCCACTATCTGAATATTGCTATGTTCCAATCAATCACCAAGTATAATATGTCTGTCAAGAGACATATTTCTGTGCTCACAGGAGGTCTCGGATATTAACAGGCAACTGTAACAGCAAGAGCCGTTGACTTTATCCCATGTTTTACGTGTCTCTATGCAGAGTGGATCATTAGAACAGAAACTTATATTCTCCATAGCTTTATCGATTATTTCCTTAAAATGGCCATCTTTTAGCATTCCAACCAGTCCCCCCATACTTCCGTCTTCACCGGGTGAGGTTGTGTAAATTAGAATACCCCCATTTTTGTTGCTTTTAGTGTCAATGTAAATTCTCTCACGCAACGAAGCAGAAGAATATCCAGAATATTGCGAAATCGCTCTAATCAATGAGTGCGATAATGTATGAAACCATACAAACAATGGTTTTTTAGTAATATTTTTCCAGTAGGGATTCCCCATGATCTTATCATTACCTGATTTTTCTTCCTCCTTCCACTTCTTGGCTGAGCTGTTATCTAAATTAAAGTTTTCATCTTCTAAAGTAATAAAAATACCTTCTCCGAGACCCTCAAATCCAGGATACCATGTCTCGTTATTCGTAGGGAAGCCGATAGGAATTTTAGCAGGTTCAGAAATATTATTACTGCCGGTACCCGCCTCTGTATACGGAATTCTGGAGTAGCTTATTTGTGCAGTAACCGTTCTTAATTTATCTATTGAGAATACAGATAAGGGTGGAATACATTTCCCAGCATCTTTAATATGTATCGGTTCAGATATACTGAAATTGTCTGAGGATCTTGGTACACCTCTAGATAACGAACGATATTCTTCGTCTATAAAATCAAGAAATTCCTTATTTCCATCATTTAGTTTTTCGTATAGACTTTTCAGTTGTGTTAGTCCATTAGCTTTGATAAAATCTATTATTGTTTCCTTAGCCTCTTCCGATATTTTAGTAAGGCCGCTTAATTTATATATAAAAGAGTTCGTATCTGTATTCATGTCTATGCCAGCGAATAAGGCCTCTATTGCAGAAGCAACTGCTGTTCTCCTAAGAACATTTATAACAGGTTCATCATACTCCGGTATTGTCAGGAAAGTAATTGTTTCAGGATATCTTAAAGAACTGGATTGCCTTTGTAAAACTTTCATTTTTTTCTCACAGGTATCCGAATTTCTTTCAGGACAAGTAATAAACGGTGAACCCGTTTTCCTGTTACACGGGATTTCTTTCTCCGGCAGTCTTGCAGTACACCTGAAATCAAGTCTGTATATATCCTGCATGGTTGTCTTGCTACTACACTCCGGGCACTCTATTGTTATATCGGAAAGGGAACTGCCATTACTAATCCAGAAGAAGTATTTTGGAGGGTTTTTACATTTATCCTTTGCGTTCCTGTGAACTGCAAAATTCCAATCTACCTCATCCATATGTCCATCTGTGCATGCCATTATAAACCTTACTGATGATGTATCATCATCTTTGCCGCATACTGGACAGCGTTATAGCACCGGGCCCATATATCAGGACATATTGAGATCTTGTTAAATGCTGGACTTTATTTGTCATTTTACACCTCAAATCCTGTTGTTTCTTCAATATTTCTAAGTGACTGGGGTGCATTTTCGAAAACGGTCTTTAAGTTTGACATCTTATGATAAGAATCTCCTAGTACAACATTCTTTTCTGGCTCTTTGTATGGGTATTCCACAAATACCAGCTTACTGGAAGGATTAAGGCTTCTGGTGATCTGCCTCCATTGATCTATTTGACTTCTAAAGTATTCTATAATATAATTTACCTGATTAGAATCGAACAAACCGCTCAACCTCTTAATACTTAATTGTTCAAAAAGATCTATATCATCCTTTGAATATTGCCCGTTAATCACCCTACCATCATCACCACTCCATTCTATTTTTACATTGGCAGAATTACGCAAAAATGATACCATAGCCGGACCTGAAGCACGCGATAAACTCCCCCCTGCAAAGGGGAAAACTGAAGAGGGTTCAACATCAATATATTTTCTTTCATGATATGATGGAAAAATTTCATAGTGACTTAAATCTCTGGGTCTTCCCGCACTCAAGAAAGTAACAACCAGCCCGCCATGCATTCTGCCCACTCTACCTGTGGCCTGAATATATTGAACATTGGTCTTAGGTTGCCCGTTAACTACCATCAGGGAAAGTTGCGGTATATCTACACCGGTTCCGAACATTGATGTTGTAAAAATAGCATCTGGATTAGATTCCATCACCTGATCGTTTCCCCTTTCAAGTTCACCGAGAATTTGAGGAATATCTGTAGAGTTAATTCTGCTTGATAATTCAACAACATTATCGTGTTCAATCAATCTCGGTTTTTTTCGAGATATATTTCCTATTCTCTCAACAATATCCGCTCTGTATAAACCTCTGGCGCCCCCAAGTTCTCTTAAAGAATTAAAATAACCCACAAGAGTCCAGTAAAACTTTGCATCGGGATCGTTTTTATTTTCCATTGAAGATTGCAAGAGTCTTGACCATATTCTTATATTTGGAGTCTGTGGGCCCCATCCTGGTGCGCAGACTCCAAGATATATGCGACCGGGAGTATTTTCATCCCAGCTATAGCTCTGCTTTCTGGATCTGATAAAGAAACTATCATCTATATCCATACCGTGAGGTGGAAACATATTCACCTTTCTACCAAAGAGATGCATTATCTGAGACTGCGCATACTTTATTGTCGCTGTTGATGCGATATATTTTGGGTAAATACCCCTTTCTAAAATTAAATTTTCTACAGAATTCTCATAAAGACCAAACAGACTTCCCAGAGGGCCTTCAAGCAGGTGCAGTTCATCCTGAACTATTAATTCCGGTGGTAAAAATTTCGTCATTGTGGGATTAACCGATTTAACCGCTTCTTTTGTTGTATTCTTTGGAAATAAATTTCCCCGGTAATACCCGTAATATTCGCTGTATCGATCTACATTTCCAAATATAGCTGCAATTCTAGGTTCATACGCAAGTCTGGCAATTTTGTCTGCTGTACTTACCACAATGGTAGGAACATGGCAGTATACCTGTTCATCTACAGTATAAGCAGGTACAGGGATTCTCTTTCCGACAAAAAATGGTATATTTTCTGTTCTTTCAAATAATCCATCCGGAAAAGAGCGCTGTTTTTCTTCATGTGGGATGGGAACGCCTTCTGCATAATAACTATTATTCAGTTCGCACTCTGGATTGGGACAATAAATTTCGAAATCCGAATAACTTTTTCCTTTCCTGCCGGGTTCAGGTCTAATGCCAAAATAACCAGGCCTTGATGGGCGTATAGGTACCAGATCCACACCTTCCAGTTGAAGGTTTCTCCATATTCCATCCATTTCCTCAGCACTGAGTCTCTTATCACCGGATATTTTAAGGGTAAGCGTATAATAATTCTTATCCATATTTTTCTTCTCAATTAAGAAAGTCAAAATGTCTTTTGTACCTGTACTGTTTATACGTGATTTTATAAGTTCTTCAAGCTTACTTTCATCAAGTGTGGTTTGTATAATCAAATATAGGCTGTTATCCTTCTTATCCGGCAGGCCGGACTCTGGTATCGAGAGCCAGGCTCCACATACCGGACAGTTGGTTACCTGTGCTGGCTCGCCATTGGAGAATTTCCCATTACCGGAATCCCCACCAAGTATTTTCAGTGCATTACCGTCACCGCGTAGCCGGTTAGGAGTTATAGAGTTACCTACCCATAGACCTATAGAAAATCGCGTCGAACCATATATCCAGTCATCAACAATATCGCATTCATCAGGTCTCCATCCAATGTGCAATTTTCCCTGAACACGCAAATACTCTGCCGCAGTTATCATCCTGAGTGTTCTTCTAAACTGCTGGGTGGTCAGCAGCCTCAAGGTATAGCGAGTTAATATAGCAGTACCTCCACCAGTGCTTTCAGGCGCATGGCCACCAGCGGCTCTCCTTCTCCTGAGTGCTACCAGGAATGCCATAATTCCAAGGTAGGCTTCAGTTTTACCACCTCCTGTTGGAGCCCAAAGAAGATCTAATGTCTTTCTGTACTCTGATTCAGGCATCAACAAAGGTTCAATATTTATAAGAATGAACGCTAGCTGGAAAGGCCTCCATATGAAATCTTCCTTACCCCTCCATCTGTTCTGTAGCCAGATCGTTCGATTGGCAAAGCAAAAAGATAATTTTGCATCTTTATTTTTAATGAGAACATCAAGTCCCCTTTCAAGACGGTGCAGTAATTCTTCCTGTTTATTAATAAGATCATTTACAGGCTTATCATTTAAATTTGAGCTTATCCCAGCTTTATTCTTTTCAATCCAATTTTTGTATGAATTTATCAAAGGATTTATGGCTTTATATATATCTTCTTCTTTCCACAGTTCTGATAAATGAAAAGAGGAAAGAGCCGGGCTATCACCGATAGAATCATCCCATTCAGTTAAAGGTGAAGAATCAGCGAACATCGGTATAAATTCTGTTCTTACATCAGAAGAGATAAATTCCCTGCATTCTGTAGATTCCAGACCGTCCGGCCACATGAATTCATTGAAATTTTCAGGGTAATCAATATCTGACCAGATTGCAGAGCACATATTTCCTTTGGCCTGCACAGGTTTATTTCTGTACAGGAATTCAAATACATCCTCATCGGAACCTTTTTTTTCGGCAAAAGGCAACAATCTTGTCCCTTCTAATAGTTTGATTCTCAGTGATGGCTGAAAAATACTAGCTTCAGTGATTTTATCGCCATAGGATTTATTTGATTGAACAGTTAACTCATTCACAACATTAACTGTTATTATAAATACGCTTTTTTTTCTTTGTACTTTCCTCACATAAAGCATAAGAGAGCCGTCATTTCCAGAGTATAGCTTAATTGGAGGGTATTCAATATTATTAACAAGATCTATTTCTTTTATATCTTTGTATGGTACTCTTTTCCAGTGTTTCTGTTCGACTTTTTTATATCTTCCCCACGTCGCACATAGCTTGAATCTCGGATTATTACCTGATACCACAAAGGACAAACCAAAAAGTCGTGGTTTTGTTCTCGCGTCTATTTCTGAAAACGAATAATCTATAGATGGGTCCTCCTCAAGATCATCTTCTGTTGATGGATCGTTAGTCCCCGACTTTATGATCTCTGAATCCGGTTCAGTGTTATTTATTATATAGCTCCGGGGTATTATCACCCCTGTCACGTATTCCTTACTTGGATCTGATTCAATCTCCTCTTCTACACCGTTTCTCGGTCCGTATATGTCCTTTACCAGTTCCTTAATCAATTCATTTCGCATTTAAATCACCTCTATTCTTCCATGCATAGTCGCAAAAATCAACTATTGGGCAAACATCACACCTTGGATTTTTAGGAAAGCAAATCTTAGCACCCAAATCTAACATGAACATTGAAATTTTTCTTGCATTATCAAAGCCTGTAAAATCATGCATTAGATTCTCAAATTTTTTACTCCTTCTGGATGAATCGATAATTTTAATTCCATATATACGACCCAATATTCTAACAGTGTTTGTATCAAGAACCGGTTCCGGTATATTCAGTCCAAAACAAACAACTGCAGACGCGATGTAGTTTCCCACTCCCGGCAGGGTCATTAATGTCTCTTTCTTTGTAGGAATATTTCCATCAAACTTATTGATCACCACCTCTGAAAGTTTATGTAGCATGTTCACCCGCTTTGGAAGACCAAGACTCTTAAGTTCTTCAAGTATAGCTGTTTCAGGTGTATTCAATATTGATTTGAAGTCAGGATACTTATTTATAAAATTTTCATAAATATTAGTAACCTGATCGGCTCTGGTTCGATGCAGAAATATTTCCGCTATAAGAATTTTATATATATCAGACGTATTTCTCCACGGGAAATCTCTGCCGTTTTTATCTCCCCAATCCAGTATTTGCTTTCTGATTTTTTCTTGAATTGCCTCTTTAAAACAGGAGAAATTTAAGTTTTCCATTTATAATCCTCCAAGCATATCTTTAACGGCATCCGCAATGCCATTAGCCATTAATGGTGGAACCGCATTTCCTATTTGATTAAATGCCGACGTTCTGGGACCTTCAAAATAATAACTGTCTTGAAAAGATTGGAGTCTGGCAGATTCCCTGACAGATAATGATCTTAGCTGAGAAGTATCCGGGTATATATAATAGTGCCCGTCCTTTGCTATGTGAGAGACTACCGTTTGGGAATATGGTAGATCATCTGCCACGACCTTAAAACGGTCAAGAAACGATTCCATGTTTTTATGCGTTCTATTTTCAGGAGGAAGATCATTGTAATGTAATCTTTTTTTTTCGGATTTCCATAAAATAATTGCCCTTCTATAAATTTCCTTATCATTTTCATTGTTGGTTCTGGTTACGTGATGGGTCAGGATATCATCATTTTTTCGGATTTTATAACTTTTTAGATATTTTGTTGGTGGAGCAGTATAACTGCTCTGGCCATCCAATATACCCGGCTCAATTTTAGGTAAATCCTGAAAAATATCTCTTACCAGATACTCTCCATTCTTAGGAACAAATTCTGGATAGCATATTTTCATTCCCTTTTTCCATCCTATAAGAATTATACGCTTCCTGTTCTGGAGAACTCCAAAATCCCTCGCATTGAGGATTTTATAATCTATTTCATATCCAGCATTCTTAAAATTTTCTTTTACATCGCGAAATATTTCCCCCTTCATCGCGGATAGTAAACCAGTTACATTCTCAAAAACAAAGAGCCTTGGCTGAAAATGTTTAAGGAATTCCACATACATTTTGTAGAGGTAGTTTCTCGGATCATCCTGCATTCCATTTCTATCTCTGGCTCTACCCACCACTGAATAAGCCTGACAGGGCGGTCCCCCGATAACAACGTCAACATTTTTTGAACCGGAAGCATCAACATTTTCATTTATCCTGTTAAATATGTATGTCAAATTTTCATTTTTTATTTCAATATTTAGCACAGTGTCAAGAATTCCATTTGGAATTTCACTACGAAGTTCATACTTATTTATATTCCCAAGAAGATAATCACGATAAAGTTTCAGGGAGTTCTTTTTTTCAAGGTAATGGTAAGCCATTCTCGTTCTGAGCGTATTTGAAGCGTCAGCATCAGATTCAATCTGAGCAACGGGAGTGAAACCGCTGTTTATAAAACCCTCAGATAAACCACCTGCACCTGCAAAGAGATCTATGAAAATGCCTTTCTCCATTATAAAGTTAGCATATATTTACTATATTTACCTTTTTCTATAAGGGATCAGAAAGTCAACTGATAGCTAAAATCGTGAAATATATCTCTTTTATATTATAGTTGATTACCTATATAACTATGTTTTTATCCTGAACTCCCGTTAACTTACCGCCATTAATATACCTCTCAATGGCTATTTTCAATATTTTTTATGCATAATAAAGTTTATTAATAATGGTGGCACGTACTGCCATTACGTCAAAGAAACAGATTGTTAAGAAGAGGGTAAACGGCCGGATCTATGTGTATGAGAGAACGCCATATTATGACGCATCACTGAAAAACACAAAGTACCATTACAAATATGTGGGAAAGGAGATCGATGGTGAAACGAAGAGAATAAGAAGCATACTTCCAGGGAGGATCCTGATCCACGGGCCCTTCATTCCCATAATGAAGATAATAGAAAGCTATGGCCTGATCGGAATGCTGAAACGTTACCTCACAGAGGATGAAACAAATCGTATATTAGCGCTTGCGGTATCGAAGATCGTGAGACCGTTGCCACAGAAATCGGTACAGGCATGGTACGATGGCACGTACCTTTCCGTAACAATGCCCGCAAATCTATCGTCACAGAGGAACAGTGAACTCATGAA
>JABEBX010017436.1_pt1 | contig 11597 bp, 11 predicted proteins | sample 7245971 | NCBI WGS metagenome assembly JABEBX01 (sample SAMN14506365, study PRJNA622280) | hot springs metagenome | biome: hot spring [ENVO:00000051]|acidic hot spring [ENVO:00002120]; feature: spring [ENVO:00000027]|sediment [ENVO:00002007]; material: sediment environment [ENVO:01001048]...
CTGCGCATTTTCCTCCTGCAGGCTTTCCTGTGCGGAGGTCAGCATTTCAATGGTTACGGTCATGCCAGGATAAGCCTCGATCAGCGCTTTTTCCACGGCGTAACGGCAGTCTGCCGCGCGCTGAAGCGACCACCCGCCCGGCATGTGCAGGTGCATGGAGGCGAAGCGCCGGGTGCCGGCCACGCGGGTGCGCACATGGTCGAAGCGCAGGTCGTTGGAGCGAAAGCGGTCGAGCACGGCCTGCAAACCCGCGAGGTCGGCGTCGTCCATCGATTTGTCCATCAGCCCATCGACCGAGCGCTTCACCAGCGAAAACGCTTCGCGCAAAATGTGCAGCGCCACCACGATGCCGATCACCGGGTCGAGCCATAGCCAGCCAGTGAGCGGCACCAGCATCACGGCAACGATCACGCCCACGGAAGTCCAGACATCGGTGAGCAGGTGCCGGGCGTCGGCTTCGATGACGATGGAACGCAGGCGCCGCGCGCCGCGCAGCATCCACAGCGCGACACCGAGGTTGATCACCGTGGCCGCGGCCGAGATCGCCGCGCCCAGCGGCACGTCGCTGATGGGCTGCGGATGGGTGAGGCGCTTGGCGGCCTCGATCAGAATGAGCGCTGCGGCCACGCCGATGAGCAGGCCCTCGACGCCGCTGGAGAAATACTCCGCCTTGGTATGACCGTAAGGATGGTCTGCGTCGGGCGGCGCCTCGGCGATGCGCACAATGAACAAGGCGAATGCGGCGGCGGCGACGTTGACGATGGACTCCATCGCGTCCGACAAAAAGCCTACCGAGCCCGTGACCTTCCAGGCCAGCAGCTTGAGGCTGATGACGATGATGGCGGCGAGCAGCGAGGCGCGGAGATAGGTTCTGGCTTGCATGCCGTTATTGTGCATGGCTTGCGTGAATGAGGCTGATCCGGGCGGAATCGCAGAGCGATCAACCGGCGGCTGAAATGCCTGGATACTTCTGTGTAAAGTCGATGACGCTCGCGTGATCGAAATTTCACGCGTCTCTCGTTAGACTAGTCGGCTGTTTTTGCTGCCAATTTCACAGCGCGTCACCCTCCGACTCAAGCCGCCTCAATCGTCCTGCCTGATCCATGGCCTTCAATTTCCGTCCACTGGCGCTGCCGCTGCCCAACCGCCGCGATCTGATCGCGCTGCCGCTGGTCATCGGCATGCTGCTCATCATCGGCCACGCCAGTCGGCAGATGGCGGTGCCATTCCATCTGGGCGAGACCGTGGCGTTGTCGCTCAAACCCGCGGATCTGCCCGAGTACGCGCTCTACACCGTGCTGCGCATGTTGGCCGCGCTGGCCGCCAGTACCGTGTTCACCCTGATCTACGCCTGGATCGCGGCCAACAATCGCTACGCCGAAAAAATCATGGTGCCGCTGCTCGACGTGCTGCAGTCGGTGCCTATTCTGGGCTATCTGTCGATCACCGTGACCGGCTTCATCGCCCTGTTTCCGGGCAGCATGCTGGGGCTGCAATTCGCGGTGATTTTTGCGGTGTTCACGTCGCAGGCGTGGAACATGACTTTCAGCCTGTACCAGTCGCTCAAGACCGTGCCGCGCGACCTCACCGAGGCCGCCACGCTTTACCGCCTCAACGCCTGGCAGCGCTTCTGGAAGCTTGAGCTCCCCTACGCCGCCCCTGGCCTGCTGTGGAACGCGATGATGTCCATGTCTGGCGGCTGGTTCTTCGTCGTCGCTGCCGAGGCGCTCACCGTGGCGGGGCAGCAGGTGTCGGTGCCGGGTATCGGCTCCTATATCGCCGCGGCAATCGCGGCCAAGAATCTGGGCGCCATCGGTTGGGCGATTCTGGCGATGGCCTTGGTGATTCTGTCTTACGACTTTCTGCTGTTTCGCCCCATCGTCGCCTGGGCCGACAAGTTCCGTCTGGACAACACCGTCAGCGTGGACGCGCCGCGCTCGGTGGTGCTCGACTTTCTGCGCCGCACCCGCCTCACCCAGCGCCTGGCCCGGCTGCCCGCCGTGCTGTGGGAGATGAGCGTGCGCCTGTTGCCCGCGGTGCCGCTGCACAAATCGCCGCAACGCGCGCCTTCCGTGTGGGGCGACCGGGTGTTTGTCGTCAGCATGGTGCTGTTCACTCTCGGCCTGATCGTGGCGTTGTTTCTGGTGCTGCCGCGAGATTTCGGCTGGCTGCAGGTCGGTCATGTGATGTTGCTGGGCGCGTTCACCGCGCTCAAGGTGTTCGTGCTGGTGGCGATTTCGGCGCTGATCTGGGTGCCGGTGGGCATCTGGGTCGGTCTGCGTCCGCGCTGGGCGGCCGTGGCGCAGCCGGTGGCGCAATTTCTCGCCGCCTTCCCCGCCAATCTGCTGTTCCCGCTGGTGGTGGTGGCCATCGTGCACTGGCATCTCAATGTCAACGTGTTCACCGCGCCGCTGATGATTCTGGGCAGCCAGTGGTACGTCCTGTTTTCGGTCATCGGCGCGGCCTCTGCCCTGCCCAGCGACTTGCGCGAGGCCGGCCGTAATCTGGGTTTGCGCGGCTGGCTGTTGTGGCGCAAGCTCTATCTGCCTGCCGTGTTTCCGGGATTCGTGACCGGGGCGCTCACCGCCTCGGGCGGCGCGTGGAACGCCAGCATCGTGGCCGAAGTGGTGAGCTGGGGCAGTCACACCCTGGTCGCCACCGGGCTGGGCGCCTACATCACCGAAGCCACCCAGCAGGGGCAGACGCTGAAGGTGGGTCTTGGCGTGGGCGTGATGGCGCTGTACGTCATCGCCATCAATCGTCTGGTCTGGCACCGCCTCTACAAAATTGCCGCCACGCGGGTGCGGCTCGATTGATTGCCGCCTGATATGAAATCCCCCCTGACTTGCTGCGCGCGTTTCCCCCGAGGGGGCCTCGGTTCCTTTGGAACGGCCGTGCGCAACTGAAGGACCCAGCATGAATGCCATGAACGCCACCGAACTGCCCAGCGCACCTGACGCCGCGTCTTCCACACCCATTTTCCATCTGGCGAATGTGCGCAAGTCGTATCGCACCCCCGAGGGCAGCGAACTCGTCATTCTCGACGGCGTCGATCTCGATTTGCGCGACGGCGAAATTCTGGTGTTGCTGGGGCGCTCCGGTTCGGGCAAGTCCACCTTGCTGCGCACCCTGGCCGGGCTGGTTTCCGCTACAGGCGGCACGGCGCTGCATCGCGGCAAGCCGATCGACGGCCCGGTGCCGGGGCTGGCGATGGTGTTTCAGAGCTTTGCGCTGTTTCCCTGGCTGACGGTGCTACAGAACGTGGAACTGGGGCTGGAGGCGCTCAAGGTGCCGCCGGCAGAACGCCGCGCCCGCGCGCTGGCCGCCATCGACCTCATTGGTCTGGACGGGTTTGAGTCCGCCTATCCGCGCGAGCTGTCGGGCGGCATGCGCCAGCGCGTGGGCTTTGCGCGCGCCCTGGTCATCAACCCCGACGTGCTGCTGATGGACGAGCCCTTCTCCGCGCTCGACGTGCTCACCGCCGAGACCCTGCGCACCGACCTGCTCGATCTGTGGGCGGAGCGCAAGATTCCCACCCGCGGCATTCTGCTGGTGTCGCACAACATCGAAGAAGCCGTGCTCATGGCCGACCGCATCGTCATCCTCGGATCGAATCCCGGGCGGGTGATCAGCGAAATGCACATCGACCTGCCGCACCCGCGCGAGCGCGAATCGCAGCAGTTCCGCGATCTGGTCGAGGGCATTTACGGCGCCATGACCGCCCGCCCGACCGGGCGTGACGCGGTGCGCAAACAGGCGCCGGGCATCGGCCTGCGGCTGCCATCGCTCTCGGTCAATGCCCTTGCCGGCCTGCTCGAAGAACTCGACGCGCTGGAAAAGAGTAATGCCAACACCCGCATCAGCCTGCCCGAGCTGGCCGAGGACATGCACTTTTCGGTGGATGACCTGTTTCCGCTGATCGAAGGCGTGGAATTGCTCGGCTTCGCCCAGGTGGAAGATGGCGACATCATGCTGCTGCCCGCCGGACGCACCTTTGTCGATGGCAGTTTGCAGGAGCGCAAGCAGGTTTTCGCCCGCCACCTGATCGAGCGGGTGCCGCTGGTGGCGCGCATCCGCACGGTGCTCGACGAGCGTTTCAACCACCGCGCGCCCGACTCGCGCTTTCTCACCGAACTGGAAGATCACCTCAGCGAAGACGAAGCCCGCCGCGTGCTCGACACCGCCATCGACTGGGGCCGCTACGCCGAGATTTACGCCTACGACGACAACGCCGAAGTCTTCAGCCTCGACAACCCCGAGGCCGATCTGGAATGAGGCGAGGCGAAAAAAACGGCGAACCGAAGTTCGCCGTCTGAGACGGAAATGCCGATACGCCGCTGCGTAAGCCGCGACGGCGTGCGGCAATAATCAGGGTTTGCTGACAGCGTCCTTGGCCTTGTCGGCAGCATCAGACATAGCGCCCGACACCGCAGCGGCGCCTTGCGCGGCGCTGGCCGCGTGATTGACCATGCCACCGGCGGCGCTGGCTGCGGCGATCAGGGCAAGTTTGAATTTCATAGAGACTCCCAGTCCAGTCTGTTTGCTCAATAGGCTGCTGAAATACTCTACGCACACTCGCAACGGTTCCCTCCAAATTTGAATTTTTCAGCATCCTTGCTTCAAATCCTGATTCGCGGGCATCAAACTGCCGGCTGGAGGCGCGCATTAAACCCGACGACTACCGCGACCTCATCGACCCGATTGTGGTCAGCGGCAAGTCACCCGGCGAGGAAGACGACGCGTTCATCCTGGAGGTCAACGGCGCGCTTGGCTGCTTCGTAGGTTTTGCCCGAACCAAAGCCGTACTTCTCGGCGGCAAGGTCGCTGGAATCTCCGGCTACTAGACCCGGAAATTTTCCGGGTCTGTCCTGACACGCCGGATGCCATGCCGCACCGACAGCTTTTCTTCAATCGCGCAAGCAGTGGCGCCTTCTGTCCGCCTTTGAAATAGGGGATTAGTTCTATGAGCTGGCGGAAGCGGTGTCTGTATAGACTCCGTTTCTTATCGTTCCTTAAAGTTATTTTTTCTATTTATTTTCAACGCTTTACAGCCTTTCATTGTTTCGCGCCGTTTCTGAAAGTGGATGACAGTTCTGTCGATTTTGATGATAATTTTGTGGACAGTCGAACTCGGCGGAGACAGGCATGGCCAAGGGGCAGCTTACCGCGCAAGAGGTGCGCAAGTGGTCGAAGGTGGACGGCCTGCACCGGGTCGCCACGGGGTTGTATCTCCGGGTGCGCGGGGGATCGGCGCTGTGGACGTTCCGCTATATGGTCGCGGGCAAGGCCAGTGAGCAAAGCCTGGGGCCTGTCAGTGCGTTGACGCTGGCCGATGCGCTCGCCAAGGCGGCTGAGGTGCGCGCCAAGATTCGGCGCGGAGAAGACTTTGCACTCCGACCGAGCGCCACGGTTGTCCCCACACCGTCGGACACCTTCGAGGAGGTGGCGCTCCAACTCTGGGAGTCCATGAAGCCGGGCTGGAAGAATCCCAAGCACGCCGATCAGTGGATCAACACCCTGCGCATGTATGCGTTTCCCCGCTTCGGCCGGAAAGCGGTGTCGGAGATCGGGACGGATGAGGTGCTAACAGCGCTCACGCCGATCTGGCAGATCAAGCATGAAACCGCGACGCGACTGCGGCAACGCATCGAGGCGGTGTTGTCGGCAGCGAAGGCGCGGGGCTTGCGTGCAGGAGAAAACCCCGCCGCCTGGCGCGGCCACCTGAACGCGCTGCTGCCCACGATCAGCAAGAAGCGCCGGGTGAAGCACTTCGAGGCGATGGACTGGCGGGAGGTGCCTGCCTTCATGGCGCAGTTGCGCCAACGCGCCAACATGAGTTCCTGGGCGCTGCAGTTCACCATCCTCACCGCGTTGAGAACGGGCACGGTCATCGGCACGCCGTGGTCGGAGATCGATCTGGAGCGCCGGTTGTGGGTCATTCCGGCAGAGCGCATGAAGGCACAGGTGGAACACCGTGTGCCGCTGTCACGGCAGGCGGTGGAACTGCTGCAGGCCCTGCCCTGCTTGGAGGGGTCGGACTGGGTGTTCTGGGGGGCTCGCAAGCCCACGATCAGCAATATGGCGATGCTGGAACTCTTGCGCGGCATGCGCCCTGGCCTGACGGTGCATGGGTTCCGGTCGAGCTTCAGTGACTGGGCAGCGGAGAGCACGCACTTTCCGTCCCAAACCGTCGAAATGGCGTTGGCGCACACGATCACCAATGCGGTCGAGGCGGCGTACCGGCGCGGGGATTTGATCGAGAAGCGTCGGGAGTTGATGCAGGCGTGGGGGGATTATTTGGATGGGGCCGGGCAAGCGGGTGAGACCGGCGCGCTCGTCCCTGAGCAGGCGGGGCAGACACTGTCCAGTCCACGATCCACCTGAAATGCCGTCCGCGATGGGTTGAAATACGCCATCTCGCGTTGCGTGCGCGGCCTTTGAGCAGCGTCCAGAAGGCGGTTTGCAGATGTGGCTTCAAGACGTTCAATCTCGGGCTCCTGCGGGATCAGGGAGCAGAAAGTAACGTCCAGCCTGTCGGGCCTCACAGCGCCCGACGCACCTTGCTCAATGTGTCAGATCACCGCGGCCAGCGTGGAGCCGTTTGGGTGGCCATAAGGTGCATCGTTGTGTCCTGTTCAATCCGCTTTCTCCGCAGTGTTGGCGATGCTTCTCGCGCGTGACAAATTGGCAAATTGTCCAATTTTTCTCCCGCCGGGTGCGTAAACAATGAACCTCTCTGCGGCCTTTTCCTCCGGAATCTGGTGTCCAGAAGCATCGACATGGAGGATTTCAACGATTTCAAACCCTCTGGGGTTCCGGTAGATCTTGTGTTGTTTAGCGGATTTGTGCATCGATCTTCCCGATCAAACAAGGACGAATCCCGATTGTGGCGGGATTCGTCCTGGAACCAAGCCATCCAGCGTTTGGTTTACTGGGCGGCAGGAGCCTCACCAGCCGGAGCCGCTTTTTTGGCTGCGGCCTTCTTGGCGTGGTGCTTGTAGTGCTTGGTGTGCTTGGCGTGCTTTTTCACGGCGGGTTTTGCAGCCTGATCCACGGCTGCTGCTGCGGGGGCAGTTGCCGCTGCGGGAGCGGCGGATTCCGCAGCAAAAGCTGAGGACTGCGCAAGCGCAACGCCCAGGGTCAGGGCAAGAATCGAGGCCAGTTTGTTCAGAGAAGTGTTCATGAAGGAGATCCCCAAGTGATAGAGCGACAGTGCTCTTATGAGGGATAACCCTGGACGGAGTGATTTGGTTGACACGGACTGTCTGGTACGAGTGGGAACAGCGTTCAGACAAAAGGGTTAAGCAAAATTAGGAGCGCGGCGGCGGAGAGTTCTGGCGAGCTTTGTGGCGGCCATTCAAGGCATCGTTGTTAGCCGCGGCGTGCCGCCCCAGGGCGTGATTAAACTTTCGCCCTGGTGCGGCAGACGGCTCAGGCAAGATGCGCATCGATCCAGGGCAATGCTTGACTTACCCACATTTCAACCTATTTTCAGGGGCGATTGATGACAAAACGGATTCTTTCTGCAGTTCTTGTTGCAGGCAGTCTTGCTGTATTGGGCCTTTCGGCCTCACCTGCGCATGCCGTGGGTTGCTTGTCTGGCGCCGCAGGGGGCGCGGTTGCCGGGCACGTCGCAGGGGGGCATGCAGTGCTAGGCGCCCTCGGTGGTTGCTTCGTTGGCCATGAATTGGCCGTGAAGAAAAAACGCGAGACCGAGGCGAACAAACTGATTGCTGACTATGAGACTGCCCCTGAGGGCAGCCCACAACGCGGGAAAGATTTGGCCGGAATCGACAAACTCGCCCGGGAAAAGATACCTGTCGCTCAGAAGTGGGAGCAAGAGCACCAAGTGAACAGAAAATAGGCAGGCAACCCTGCAAAACGCGTTGGCTTATTGCTGATAAGCGAGATCGACGCGCCGGTCATGGGCGTAGTCGGCGCGTGCCGGACTGGCTTTTTCGGAACCATAACTGATGGCTTCCATCTGGTTGGGACTGGCCCCCAGGAGGGTCATGGCCTTCATCACGGCATTGGCGCGCGATTGACCCAGGGCGAGGTTGTATTCCTGGCTGCCGCGGGGATCGCAATTGCCTTGCAGTTGCAGGTGTGCTGCCGGATGGCTTTGCAGAAACTGGGCATTGACCTCGACCACGGGTTTGTATTGCGCTTTGAGTGCGGCGCTGTTGAAAGCGAAGTACACCTGCTTGGGCACGTCGGGGCCAGGGGCGGTGGTGTTGACGACGGGAGCTTGCACGGCGGCCACGGCGCTTTGCGCGCTGGAGCTCTGGGCGGGAGCTGCGGTCGGTGCAGGGGTCACGGCTGCAACAGGTGCCAGAGGAGGTTTGCTGGCACAACCGCCCAACAAGGCGATCAAGGCCAGGCCGCAGAGGGTGCTGGTTTTGTGGTTCATGGCAACGGCGAATGAGGACGGTGGATAGGAAGGGTAGATCGACAAGAGAACCGTCGAATTGTTGAAAATAACAGAAACACAGGTCAAATCCACAGGTCTTGCAAAGTGTTTCAATGCTGTGGGCATGTCCAGGGAAACCAGCCCGTCCGAGGTGCCAATCGGAAGAATCAAGTGTCGACGGGCTCCTAAAATTCCGGCGATGCGCGCGTCACCGATAGTCGACGCTGTTTGACAACGCCCCCATCTGCTCTCGAATCTGTACTTGCAGATCATCAATGAGTGCATAGCGCCGTGCATATTGACTACGTTTGTGTGACTTGATTTCGTCGGGCGCACGGCGGTGGGGATGCAGAGGGAGTTCGGCCAAGCGGCCTTGCACAAGGTCGCCGCCGAGTTCCGTCCAGAACGCGTCATAATCCATCTGCACCCGCGCGCGCTTGTTCAGAATGCAGTGGTAGGCGTGCCCTGCATTGCGCACGCCATATAGACGCTTGACACCCAGCTTGCTCCCGAGCAGTTGCACGAGAATGATCATCAGTGCTTTGGGACGCAGTCCGTGCAAGGTCTTAGTCAGATGCTTGATCTGTTCGCGTCCCTCTTCGGTCTGCAGGCTAGGTCCTTGTAGGCATCCGATCACGACACCCAGATCATGGGAGTTCTGGCCGATTAAGCTGAAGCTGGCACAGTACACCCGTTTGCCCAGGGGGCACAGCAACTCCAGTGTCCACTCGCCTTCTTTCTCGAATTGATCGACATAGCGAAGCCGGGTGGTGTAGGGCTGCGCTCCTGCCGCCACCGTGCAGAGATTCAGTCCCTGATGCTGATGGATGGCGCGCAATTGCGCGTCGCTCAAATAGTCACATGCCAGTTGATAGTGGCCGCAAATCAAACGGGCGCGTTGCCGAGGGCTCAGCCCGCACACCAGATAGGGCCGATAAACCTTCTCGTAAAGGCGAGGATATGCCTGCACGATGTCGCGCAGCACACCCGTCGACTGCATGAACCTATGCACTTCAGCCAAATCTCTGCCGTATAGCAGGGCACGCACGCGCCACTTTGTACGGCGTAGCTGCATGGATACGCGAGGACCGCGATGGATGTGGTGTGCCAAATCGAGCAAGCCACGCATCCGACTCCACCACTGTGCTACAGGATGACCTGCATCCCGCTCTGGGTATTCGACTTCTCGCAAATGGGGAATCATGCTGCTGCACTGCTTCAGTGTTTGTCGGATGGGATCTCGGCACCGAGGAGGCAAGGCCGAACACATATAGCAATAAGTGTAACGACTGGCATCCCCAAATAAGCCAATAAATCATTTCCATCACACGGCGACGCCGCACCTTCCCCATCCAGGCTCTTCACATCGGAGGCGTTAAAGTATCCTTGTACTTTTTACAGGAAGTCACGATGAGCGAATCCGGTATTCACGCCCACGCCCCGCACGAGGAAGCGCTTGAACAACTCACTGAAAGTAAGAATCACACGCTGAATCAATGGGTCGCCATCTTTACGGCGTTGATGGCTGCGCTCGGTGCCGTCGTCAGCTACCAGGGCAGCCATCTGATGAACGAAGTGCTGCTCTATAAAAACGAGGCGGTGCTCAAAAAGGCGCATGCCACTGATGAATGGAATTACTACCAAGCGGTGAGCACAAAACAGCACCTGATGGAGCTCGCGCAGAGCTTGGCGCCCGCTGACAAACAGACGGGGATTGCGGCAAAGATCACCAAATACGAGGGGCAAAAGACCCAGATCAAAGCACGCGCCAACGCGCTGGATGCGGCATCGAAACAAGCCAATGAGACTTCGGATCGACTCAACCGTCCTCACACGGGCATGGCGCGCAGCTTGATCTTCCTGCAGATTGCGATTTCGCTGGCATCAATCACCGCCCTGACCGGACGCAAATGGTTGTTCGGCGTCGCCCTGCTCAGTGCCGTAGCCGGTGTCGGTCTGTGGTTGATGGCATTGGGGTGGGCCGCTGGGTAAATCACCGAGCCATCTTTCGTTGAGAACCACTGAATGACGAACGTCGGCACGCAAATTGCGCGTACCTTGTGAACGCAGTCTGCTGTCAATGCTGTGCCAACTGCAGACGTGGAATTGTCTTCAAAAGGCCGCTACGCCTACTTGGGCCTTGAACGTCGACGTACGGGTACGGCGGGTCTGCTGCACAGATTTCTTCTACTCCCCAAACTCCTTTTCGCCAGACCGCTCTCAGCCCATCTTCATGTCCGGAGTTTGCACTCATCACGCTGTTCAGATAGACGGAGCCACTTCTCGCCCGCCTATTGCGGGTTGTTTAGCGTTCAAGGCTGCTGATGCCGATGCCGAATTGCGCCGTGCACCGGGTTTGCCGTAAGTCGGTTGGGACGCGTAGACGTTCATGCCTGACGCCACGCAGCGCGTTTGCCATGGCGCAGTCGCTGATTGGCACGTGGCTCAAATCAGCACCGGCGCCAACAGTCCAGCAGGGCAAGTTCCGAAGGATTGAGAGGCACGCTGATGGTGTGCGTGCGGAGCTCGCTAGGTGGGAGGCGCGCGGGCCGTGGCGGCGGCCCGCGCGACCAGGGAGGGTGGGGTCATGGGCATGTGCAGCGCAGCGAAACATGTGCTTCAAGGGCAACCCAAGCGAAGCGCGGGTTAGCCCTTGCTACACCGGTTTTCGGAATGTGGAGTGCCACGGAAAGCGCGGACAGACTGCATGCCGTCCGATGAGCACGCCAACGAGAGACGATGGCCGGACTGGATCGCCGATCGGCCGACTGCTGCGATCGTCTGCGCAGCCCGACAAAGACCCCGGCGTTCGCTTCGCTCGCCGCCTGACCACGCCCTGCGGGCGTGGTGGACATCGGCAGGCGGGGAAGGGGGGAGGGGGATAGCCCGAAGAGGAGTGTCCCCCGCTGGCGGACTTGACCCCGCAGGGGTCGGCACGCTCAGCGTGCCGGGGGGTCTGGGCTGCGGTGCGGGTTCTGGGTCTGATCGCACCGGCAGGCCAAGCGGGTCGGGGTTGGCCTGCCTTGGGTGGACTCGCTGCCGGGCGTTCCATGCCTGCCCTGCTGGCGCCATGTGGGTGTTGGTGGCGCGACATGGCTCAGGGCGCCAGGTTGTCGGCGATGGTGGTCACGCCGTTTTGCATCAGCGCAGCAATTTCGTCTCGGCGAAATCGCAGGGCGCGTCCGAT
>JABEBX010019887.1_pt1 | contig 11586 bp, 9 predicted proteins | sample 7245971 | NCBI WGS metagenome assembly JABEBX01 (sample SAMN14506365, study PRJNA622280) | hot springs metagenome | biome: hot spring [ENVO:00000051]|acidic hot spring [ENVO:00002120]; feature: spring [ENVO:00000027]|sediment [ENVO:00002007]; material: sediment environment [ENVO:01001048]...
AAAGAAGACCGGTCTGAGAAGCGTGAATTTCCACCGCCCCCGCCGGACATAAAGGAAGTCGAATACTGATCACGGTTGTCCGTCACGGATGCGCAGCCTCCGGCAAATAACCGCGCTGTTGCATAAGTTCAATGCATGTTTTGACAATGGGTGCCGCGCACTGCCCGCCGTAGCCGCCCATTTGCACCACCGCGGCTATAACATACTTGGGATTGTCGGCCGGTACGCAGCCCATGAACCAGCCATCATCGCCTTTGACCACCGTGGTTTTGCCATTCTGCCGCACCAACTCGGCGGTTTGCGCCGTGCCGGTTTTCCCTTCCACCGGCAGCGGAAATGTCACGCCGTTGGCTGTACCTTTGGGACCATGCACCACCAAGTACATACCTTTGTATATATATTTTAAGTACGATGTGTTGATTGGAATGCGGCGGGGCGGCGGGCGGTAAAACTGCTCAATAAGCTGCGGCTGTCGCCATAAACCGCCGCGCAACAATGCCGTGTAACCGTTAGCCATCTGCAGCGGGGTTACCGCCATCGGCCCCTGCCCGATACCCATCATAATCGCATCATCTATGCGTTTAATTTTGCTGATTGTCTGGCCCGCATGCGGAAGATAGCCACCGGTTTCCTCGGCCAATCCAATCCCGGTGGGTGAACCCAGGCCATAACTGCGGTACCCCGCCACCAGACGGGAAAGTCCCAGTCTCATACCGACGTTGTAAAAGAAAACGTCGCAGGATTCCTCCAATCCTGTTACCACGTCCGTTGGCCCCTGTCCGTATGGATAGGAATCATCGCGGAAGACATTAGGATGTCCGGGAAAAAGATAAGGGCCGCAGTTGATCACCGTGTCAGGGGTAATCACGCCTTCAGTCATGGCGAAAGAGGCTTCCAGCGGTTTGACAATACTGCCGGGGGGAAAGGCGCTGGACATGGCGCGATCCATTAATGGAAGCCGGGGATCTTTCAGCAGCAGCGGAAAGTTCTTGTGAATGGTATTGATGTTGTACCCCGGTTCAGAGAGCATCAGCAGCACACGGTTATTCTTAACCGACAGCACGACGACCGCGGCATTGTGCATCTGGCCATTGTAAAACAATAAATGCGCCGAAGGGTCTTCCAGTTTCTGCCGCAGCGCTCTTTGCAAATTGATGTCCAGTGTGAGGCGGATGTTTTCACCGGGGGTTGGTTTGCGATAATCCGCTTTTACCTCATGCCCTTCCAGATTAACTAGGCGCACGCCGCGTGTGCCGCGCAATAATTTTTCCGCCGCCTGCTCAACACCTGTTGCCCCCATGGTATCACCGGGCAAATATCCCTTGAGATGACCGGGCGTGTCCCGCAGGCTGCCGGCAATTAACCGCGGCAACACGAATGGATGCTTCTCCACAACTTCCGCTGTAACCTGCCGCATATAACCGATCAGATGAGCGCCCACATCGTTGTACGGGTAGATGCGGTGGGTGCCGGCTTCCACCACCAGTCCGGGATAGCGCCGGGCGTGTTTTTTGAAATAGGCCGCTGCGGCAAATCCGATGTCCGGAATAACCGTGTGGGCTTCATGGGCTTCAGAAAGATCAATGCTGTTGGCCAGGCCAAGCTGCTCATCAAGATCATCGGGCGATGTTCCGCCATGCACAAGATGCGAGTACCGGACTGTCCATATATCCTCCCGCAGAAGCTGCATGCGGCTGCGGATAATATCAAAGCTGTGCAATACCCGCCCCAGCGGTACACCGCAATGATCGGAAATGGATTCCGGCATGTGGTCAAGTTCGGCATTTATTTTGCGTTTTTCCGCCGGCAGATGGATCAGTATCTGGGAAGAGTTAAACCCGCGTCTCTCCAGGCGGCGAATGGCCACCGTGGTGATCCACAATGCGTCATGGTTCATGGCTTGATATTCAATGGCCAAGTTATAGCAGGGGGTTTCAACCGCCAGCAACCGCCCGTCGCGGTCCATAATTTCTCCACGGCGTGTGGGAATCATGTAATGCCGATATGTGAAACTCCGGGCCTCATCCTGCCAGTGCGCGTGCTGAAATATTTCCAAAGCGGCCAGACGGGCACCGACCACGGCCATCGCCATGACCGCCAGAACCACCAGCATGATTAATCGCCGCCTCAGCATCTGGATCGGGTACCTCATTTCGCAGCCGCTTGTGCAGGTTCTGCCTTCATTATGTCTGATCTTAGCTTAATGCGGGCGATGATTTCAACGCCATGCAATCCAGCCAATAGGAAAGTCGGCGCGGCAGTGAGTCAACGGGCCATGCCCCGGCGATGCTGCATATCAAATCCCAGCATATCTCCCAGCAGAAACAACGCGCGAAAGAGCCATGGCGCCACAGCCGCCGTATACAAACTGCTGGACAGGATTATTCCAGTAAACGCCAGCAGATTGATAATCGGAACCGGGCGCCCGGCCAGCGCCAACGCGAGATGCTCCAGCAGCAGCCGCCCGGCAAGGAATAAAAGCACGGCCAGAAACGTAATAACCATTTGTCCCAGCACGCTGGTGCGGAATATATGCATGCGGATGCGCACAATGCCCAGGGCGATCATACCGGCGAGAATCGCTTCCAGCCCCACCAGCGATTGTCCGGTGAGATCATACATTAACCCGCACCAGAAACATGCCAGCAGGGCGGAATCCTTTTCAGCAAACAGCGCATAGAAAACCGCCAGCATTAATATATATTCAATGTGGAAGTAACCAAACTCACTCCATTGAGCAAGGTGGGCCGCCTGAAGGGCCGTTGCAAAGTAGAGCAGCAAGAAAAATGTCAGCCACCGCATAATGCAGAGTATGCCGCCAAATCAGCCGAAAGGAAAGCCGGCACAGCTTTATTGATTCGGCCCGTATGTGATTTTCTTCCATTGATCCGGTTGCACCGTGACCATCGCATCACTGCGAATCTGATCATACTGCTGCCGGGTTATGGGGGTGGTTACCGCCCCAACCTGATTGGGGTCATGATGGAAGCGGATGACCAGTTGATCCGACATCACATTCACATCATACATGGGGCCATTGATCATGACTTCATTGAGCGTGCCGGTTTTATCCGGCTTCATTGACCATGGACCCGCGGAACTGATCAGAGCCTGCGTATCAGGCAGTATATTGGACGAAGCGGGAATCGGAACATCAATGGCGGAGCGGCGGTGCGTACCGTCAATGACGCTAAGCGTGAAGTGGGATGGTGCGGTCAAATCCACCGGCGGCTGCTGATATGTGCAACCAGTCAACATCAGACCCGCAACACCCGCCAGAACAATACGCTGTGCAAATTTGATCATCACGCCTGTTTCCCCTTTATGCAAAAAAACATCCCTGTATTTTCCCGGCATATCAATGCCGATGATTTATTCCTCTTTATTCTTTCACGATCCCTAAGTCAAACACCGGCACTCCGGCTATTAACGGCCGCTGCGGTGGGGTAAACGCCTCATCAAAATCATAGACATCCCGGAAATCTTCAATATTATCTTCCGGTGTCTTGTGCATGATGCCGCTTTCCACCATGGCGAAAACAATTTTACCAAAGTCCATGGTAGTGTGAATATTCCAATGCGCCAATACCGCTGGAGCCAGTACACCATAGTTACTGATTGCCAGATCCCGCAGCCCCCTTGCCAGATCCTGCCCGGAAATGTGCCGCTGTCCTTCGGGCAATTCATCAGAATCCTGGTGAATCCGTTGCACCGTCAGCGACAGGCCTTCACGGACAAAATTAAAAGCCTCCGGTGGATAAGGCGTCTGCTGCGCCACATCGCCGATCGACTTTTTAGTAAGTTTGTTCATGCGTATCCATATTATCCAAATAACTCGGCCAACCGCCGCCGCATCTTCTAAATAATTATATACCAATCCAGACATCATGGCACCGCAATTAAAAAAAGATGATCCGCTAGCAGAGCGATTCCATAATAGCGCCAATGCAACGCTATTATGGAATCGCTCTGCTAGCCACTTCATCCACGCGAATTTGCCGGACAATATCTTGGATGAAATCCGGTGCTCTCAATCACGAACGCCAAGAATACGGAAGTTATTTTGAACCCTATCCTAAATCGGCAGTCCCCGGGCCGGGATGGCTTTATCCGGACCGGGATTCCATCTTCGGCAGAGCCTGCGGCGACAATTGGCGCCGTTTTACAATCTTCCAAAGAAGGCCTCCTTTGCGTGTTATTGGAACTTGGGTGCAATACACGGCGGCTTGGAGCGTCTGATAAGCCGCGATATTGTAAAAAAGAACACAAAAGTTTTGCGTTGTGAACCGGTTTAGTTTACAGTAAGAATATAAAAGTTAGCGGCCGGAGCTTGGTACCGCGCGAAATGGGCGGGCCGAGGCGAGTTCAAATGATTCACCGCTGCTAACGGAGGATGGCTGAAGGAAGGGTATTACGCCGTCTGGTATGCGTGTGGCACCGGTGGCTTAAGACCCTTATGAAGGGCACAAAGGCTGGCAACTGTGAGCCGGTTGGTGTCGTAGAACTGTCGTCAGGCTGATGGGCATGAGTGTTTCTGGCGAGTTACGCAAGGAGGCGTCTGAGGTTGATGATAACAACCTCGTGCGGCCGCATCTTGTCCAAGAGCCTGCGAGAGAGAGGTGTTCAGTGTCTGGTTTTAATCCAATGGATCCGCCTGCGGCCGGAGGTAATGCTCCGCGGCCCGCGTTTGAGATTTTCCGGCCAGTGCCTAATGTGGCGCCGAACCGGAAACCCAAATCTCCCAAGCGCGATGCCAGCACCATGGCTGAAACGCCTGCGGACAAGCCCCCGGAATCACAGGGTACACAATCCTCACCGCTGGCGGAGGTTCCGGCGGATGACCTTCAGAACAACCCCGCCACAGCATCGGTAGCCGCCACGCTTAAAATTCCCATGCAGGCGCAAATTATGCTTACACAGGAAATGCAGACTGGACGCCGTGATATTCAAACCGTTGCTTTGGAAATTTTGCAAAGTAATTTTCGCTGGCCGGGATATCTGAAAATTGAACCCACCGGGTCGGAGCAATCGCAGCTTTTTCCAATTGCCCCGGAAAAAGCGGCTGCTCCGTTGGTGCATCGCGGCGTAAACTTCGGCACGCTGATACTGGAAGGCGCCGCCAAAAGCGCCCGGATTACCGATCAGCTTCAACAGTCCGCGGCGTGGCTCACGGCCATGCTGGCGCTGAACCGCAACTTCAACAATCTCCGCCGCCTGGCCGACACCGATGAACTTTCCGGTGCGTACAACCGCCGGTACTTTATGGAAAATGTGCCGCACCTGCTGGAGCGTGCGCGGAGAGATCGCTTCTGTGTGACGATTCTGCTATTTGATATTGACGATTTCAAGCAATACAACGATCAGTTTGGCCATGCCGCGGGCGATGCGATTATCCGTGAAGTCATTGGCATGCTGCGCCATTGCACCCGCAACCGGGACATGGTGGCCCGCATCGGCGGAGATGAATTTGCGGTGGTGTTCTGGGATGAAGGCGGCCCCCGGCAGCCGGATTCACAGCATCCGCGCACAGTATTCAATATCGCCCAAAGATTCCGCAAGGCGGTTGCGGAACATCCATGGAATGCCGAAGGCGGACCAATCTCCGGCCGCTTAAGCATCAGCGGCGGTTTGGCGACTTTCCCCTGGGATGCCCAGAATCTAAACGATCTGATGGGGGTTGCGGATAATGAATTACTCCGGGCCAAATCCATGGGCAAGAACGCCATCGTACTGGCGGGGCCGACGGGCACCGATGACAGCGATGAAACCAAATAATCATCAATTGACGGCAATTGATCGGTTGCCCGCCTGTTGCTTGGGTAAGCAGACCACCATCACTGCCATGCGGTGCTCTTTTGGATCTTAATGCGCCACGAGCACCGCAATGAAATCCGGTGGTTAATTGACTGATGTAAATCCACCACCGCATTATCATGCGGTGCTCTTGGCAACACCGGCTGTCCGTGGCAGCGGCGGCTTTGAAATGGCTTGTCTCGGCCCGTCGCGTATTCGATTACTGCGGCGGCTTGACCTGATTCGCGAGCGTGGTTATGAGTACGCGGAAAGCCACCTCTTCAGGGGTGTGCATGATGTGGCCGTGCCGATTACATCAAATGATAAAATGTCCAGCGCCGCAATTGCGTGTTCATGGTTGGCCTCCCGCCGGAAAACGGACACGGCTTCATTAAAATTAATTTTGCCCGAGCTTGATCGGTGCGCGAGAATTATAGCCGGATCATCACTGCGGGATTCGGATGTTGTCACATAGTTTTAGAAAGGTCCTTTATGACAAGCGATGAAAAGCATTTTATGAGATGGCGCTGGATCAGCACTGTTATGTTGACGCTGGTTGCGTGTTATTGCGGTCTGGCGCACGGCGCGGACAAGTATTTTGTTACAACCGACTTGGTGGCGGGGGCTTCACCTATTGCTGAGCCGTACCAGCCGCTTCATGGCGGTGGTTTCACGGGTCAGGCGGCGCCTCACTCTCCGGACCCGCTGGTGCGTTATCGCTGGCGTCACCCCCAGGCGACAAGTACATTGCAATATTATCTGCTTCGCCCTGTTTCTGTTTCCACACCCACGCCCGATGCGTTCAAGGGAATCCAATCCGCTGGCACTAAATCCTGCGATGTCACTGTGAAAGGCACTGGTTCGATACGGTTTGATTTTGGCACGGAGAGCGCCGCCTGGCTGGAATTTGACAGCCCGGATCTTACCGGCAAGGTTGAAATGGGAGTAAGTGAATTCAATACGCCGGCCAATGAGGCTGGCAAATTGAAGTGCATTGCAACGCCGCAGCGAATTGGCGATACCTACCGCTTAGAACTAAATCCTCAGTTTTATGAGGGCGTGCGTTTCGGATGGATTGATGTTCATTCCTATGCCGGCAAACCTTGGCACATCACCAATGTTCGCCTGGTCTGCCAGATCAAGCCAACAAACTACAACGGCAGTTTTTCATGCAGTGCACCGATGTTGACGCGAATCTGGTATGCCGGTGCGTATGATGTCAAACTTAATTTATTGAAAAATTATTTCGGCGCCATTTTGATGGACCGGGGGGATCGCATTTCATGGACCGGCGATGCGCATATCGCCCAATCCGCAGCGCTGGTGGCTTTTGGCAACTGGGGATTTGTTAAAAAGAATCTGGATAGAACCGCCAATGACAGCAACGGCATTGCCAGCTATTCGCTCTACTGGGTGCTAAGCCTGCTGGATTACTACCAATATACCGGTGATCAGGCCGAATTGGTCAAATACATTCCCAATGTGCAGACCAAACTGACGCAGGCGGCGGCCAATTTTAACAAGCCCAAGATCGGCTTCTACGGATGGGGTGACCGGTTGGGCGACGGCTATTCTAGCGACTATTACGAGGACCATGAAGCTTATCGTATGCTTTTTATCGCAACCTGCCGGCGCTTTGCCCATGCCATGGGAACGATACATCGCACCGCCTTACAAAAGCAATATAACCAAATGGCGGAGCAACATGTCACGCTTATTAAATCGCGACCAGATTGGATCACCCGTATCGGTATTTTTGCGGCCTCTGATGCCATCAATGCGTGCGTTCCAACCCTTCATCAATCGCGGTTTTTATATCGCCATGTGTTTGCCAACCCCATTGCCCGACTTGCTTTCTCCCCCTTCAATGAGTATTTCGTCATCAAAGCCATGGGGAAAATGAACTGGACCGATCCGGCCTTGCAAACGGTTCTGGAGGACTGGGGTGGGCAAATCAAATATGGCGGAACCACTTTTTTTGAATGTTACAGGCCGTCTTGGAATGCCGTTATTCCCCATAATGGGACGATTCCATCCTGCCAATGCGGCCCCACGAGCCTGTGCCATCCATGGAGCAGCGGCTGCACCACTTGGCTGACGCAATATGTGGCGGGCATTCATCCAACGTCGCCGGGCTTTGCCACCGTGGACATCACGCCGCATTTAGGCCGGCTGTTGACCCGTGTTTCGGCCAATGCGCCAACACCGCACGGGATCATTCACGCCGGCTTCGATGTCAAACGCGGGATGGCCGAAGTTGTTATTCCGCAAGGGGTGGTGGCACGCATCGGTGTACCCAAAGCTCAACGCACCATCACGGCAATACATGTAAATGGTAAACTGGCTTGGAACGGAAGGTTTCGCAGCATTCCGGGAATTGCCGCAGCCAGCAACGGCCGCAGACGGATCTATTTCACCGGTGTCCGTCCCGGCCATTACACATTTGCTATTTCTTACGTCGGCCACACGCCCAGGTATGTTCCGCAACCGCTGGTTTATCCGATAAAAGTAATTGGCCAGGATGCCACAACCAGCGGCAACTGGGGCGGCGTTTATGGTAAACAGGGGTATGTTCTATTTGATTACAACGGTAACGGGAACAAGCAGCATCTGCCCAGTTATGTAAAATCCGTAACCTGCCGGATAGGACTCTATGGCCAGTGGCCCATGAAAGGCAATGATTCCCGGGCCTTGGCACCGAACCCAAGCAACAAGGGTCAGCGCGTCGCCGGAATGATGTATTCCGGTCCCACATCGTGGACCGGATACATGGTTGTGAACATCAAGCTTAAATATCCCCACAACTACCAGTTGGCGATTTACGCGGTGGATTTTGACCGCAAGGGCCGGCGGGAAACGGTGGAAGTTCACAATTCTCCGAGTTTGATTCTCGGTGCTCCTGTGCAGGTGATCTCCCACTTTTCAAGTGGTAAATACATGATCTTTGATTGCCACAGCTCTGTTCGCCTGAACTTTGAAGCAATTAAAGGTCCTAATGCCGTAATCAGCGGCGTGTTTTTTGACCCGCCGGGTAAGTAGACCAACAGTGGCGGAAGTTAACGCACGCGGAATATGACGCCAGATAAGTATTGGAAAAATCGGATTCACTTTGGCAATGAAAGGCCATTATGAATATGGTGCCGTATGGCAAACGGGCTTTGATTACCGGCGGGTCGCGAGGTATCGGCCTTGCCTACGCCATTGGCAGCGCCGTTGGAACCGCCGTTTCCTTTCACCTTTCGGAACGTGGAAGTACTCACGCTGGTCTACCGCACCACTGCCGATGCGGTGCGCCGGCTGATCCCGGCTCCGCTGACGCCGATCAGCGATAAGGTGTTGATACATATCTACAATATGAACGATGTGGACTATATTGGGAGATATGGCGAGTGTAATGTCATGTTGGGAGCCCAAATGCCCGGCAAAATCAGCGGCGGATTTTCTCCGTTCCTCTTTCTCAACAGTGATGGCGGCCTGGCCCAAGGACGGGCTGTGCATGGGCAGCCAAAAAAGTGGGGCAATCCGCGGATCGAATTCCGCGGCGATCTGATTGTGGGAATTATGGAACGCAATGGAATTGATGTCGTGACGGGCACGATGGGTTATAAGCACCAGCGCGGCGACCTGGCGGACCTGAAACGCGATACTTTTGATTTTTCAGTCAACCTGAATTTCAAGTTGATCCATCATATTGACGGGAAATCCGCTATTTGTCAGATTACCAGCCGCGCTTTAACGGATGTCAAAGTGTATGAATGCTGGCGCGGGCGATGTTCGGTGGAATTACGTCCTAACGTTCTGGCTCCGCTCTACGACTTACCGGTGTTAGAAACTTCGGATGCGTATTTCTGGCGCGCGGAATTTACCCTGATTCCTGGAACGGTGATCCATGATTATCTGGAGTCTGCATGAAAGTTTGTATTACCGATTATGGCTTTCCGGATGTCGCGACGGAAGAGCGCATAATACGCTCCGCCGGGTTTGACATTACAACTGGTCATTGCAAAACCGCCGAGTCTGTCCTGGAGATGGCCGCCGACGCCGATGCATTGTTGGTGCAATGGGCGCCGGTAACCGCGGCGGTGATACACGGACTTCAGCACTGCAAGATCATTGTACGTTATGGCATCGGGGTCGATAACGTGGACCTCGCCGCCGCCAAGGCCTGTGGCATCCCGGTGTGTAATGTGCCGGATTACTGCATTGACGAGGTGGCTGACCATGCACTGGCAATGGCCTTGTCGCTGAATCGCCAGTTGCCGATGCTGGACCGCCGCTTGCGCGCCGGCACATGGAAAATAACCCCCGATCATCCCATGCCCGCATTACGTCATGTAACGTTTGCCACCGCCGGTTTTGGCCGCATTGCACGCGCCGTGCTGGCGCGGGCCATGGTATTTGGCTGCCGACTGGCGGCGTATGATCCCTATGTGCCAACGGACGTGTTTGACGCCAATGGCGTCACGCCATTATCCATCAACGAACTGTTCAGCCGGACGGATATACTCTCGCTGCATATACCGCTGACGCCCGAAACCAGGCATCTTATCAATGCCGCCTCGCTTGCAAAAATGAAGCCAACCGCCATCATTATCAATACTGCCCGCGGCGGATTGGTTGATGCCAAGGCCTTGGCGGATGCGTTGCGAGCCGGAACGATCGCCAGCGCCGGAATAGATGTATTTGATCCGGAACCTCTCCCGATGGATCACCCGCTGCGGTGCTGCGAAAATGCGATGTTAACATCGCACATCGGATGGTTCAGCGAGCAAAGTGTGCCGAAACTACAACAATTAGCCGCTGAGGAAGTTGTTCGCGCCCTGCGGGGCGAACCGTTAAGAAATCAGGTAAATATATGAAAATCATCAGATTTAACGATCAGGATGGCCGAATTTGTTACGGAGCTATGGAAGCAGACGGCCAGGCCCGCATGATTATGGGCGATGTTTTTGGATCATTTGCGCTGACGGATCGGCGGATGCGCCCGGCTAAAATGCTGGCTCCCATTGTACCCACCGCGATATTGTGTATTGGCTTAAACTACCGCAAACATGCGGCGGAAACCAATGCCCGCATCCCGGAATTTCCCGTTCTGTTTATGAAAAATCCGGTGGCTGTTCAAAATCCATCTGACCCGGTGGAATTGCCGCGGCATCTGGCCAGTGATCAAGTCGATTACGAGTGTGAACTGGCGATTGTGATCGGGCGAAAGGCCAAGAATGTTTTGGCCGCAAACGCGCTTGATTATGTTTTGGGGTTCACCGCCGCCAATGATATTTCCGCCCGCGACTGGCAAATACAGCGTGGCGGATCGCAATGGTGCCGGGGAAAAACATTTGATACATTCTGCCCGCTGGGGCCGGCGATTGTGACACCGGATGAAATAGGCAATCCGGACAATTTGGACATTCGAACCCATCTCAATGGTCGAACACTTCAACAATCCAACACCTCCGACATGATTTTTTCCGTGGAGACAATCATCGAATTTCTCTCCGGTTCAACCACACTTCTGCCGGGAACGGTCATCCTGACCGGCACGCCGGAGGGCGTCGGCATGGCGTCCAAGCCTCCGCGCTGGCTGCGCGCGGGTGATGTTATTACCGTGGAAATTGAAAAAATTGGCCAATTGACCAATCCTGTCCGGAATGAGCCACTCTAACCCAACCTTCGCACTTTGGCGTTTTTTTGGGTGTGCCCGTTTTTATCGGGAAACCGCAAACTAATGGCAACGGCCTGTGATCATGGGCATATCTTGCACGCATTCAGGGCAGGCGGGACGCCTGCGGTACG
>JABEBX010023568.1_pt1 | contig 11569 bp, 10 predicted proteins | sample 7245971 | NCBI WGS metagenome assembly JABEBX01 (sample SAMN14506365, study PRJNA622280) | hot springs metagenome | biome: hot spring [ENVO:00000051]|acidic hot spring [ENVO:00002120]; feature: spring [ENVO:00000027]|sediment [ENVO:00002007]; material: sediment environment [ENVO:01001048]...
TTTTAAGAGCTCGAATATGATATTGATCTCTTTATTTGAAAAGCCATGCAGAATCATCACCTTTCTTTCTCCAGTAGCAGTATCAGAATCATCTAGTTTCTTAAACATAAATATTGGTAAAAAGATCAGTTTATATAATTTTTTGCAATGACAGACGTTGCCTGAAAATTTACTAATCAGGCACACTCGTTTTATTCTTTCTGAAAGTTAAAAAAATACCTATAACTGAAAATGCAAGAAGAATGCCGAACAATATTGGTATTTGAATTGATGTTCCTTTAGAAGAAAATGTTATAATAAGATCCAGATTCTGGGTTGAATTAATAACAAGCGTATGAATTCCGATATGGCCTGTTGAAAACCATTCGTTGGGTAAAATAGTTTTTCCATCAAGTGTAATTGTAATGTTTTTATTTGGAGTTGTGATTTTTACATATCCTCCAAAATCCAGAAATTTTATTGAGTAAGGTGAATCCGGTGTAACTGATATTTCATTTTTATCTATAATTTTATTCCCAACTGGATAAATGGAAATTGACAAAAAAATAATTGAAAAAACAAGCAATGAAATAAGTAAAGCTCTTTTCATTGCACATACCTCCTGCTTTTTGAGTTAAGAAAGTAATAGGTTAAAACACAAAGAATAAAATAGAACAGTATTCCTCCAATGGAAAATATAACAACTTTAAGAGAGGATTCAACACCCATGATAATTTCAGGAATTGTCACAAATGGTGCAAGAATGGAAATGTATTCCATAGGTATACCAAAAGAGAAAAATGATACAGCCAAGAAAAACATTATAATAATCATTTCTGGGAGAGGAGATGAATTATTAAAAGGAGATAAAATAAAAGATAGGGAATATGTCACATATATGAGCAGTAAAACACCGATAATGAAGGCAATGGACCATGTAAGTCCCCATACAAGAAAAAGACCTGAGAAAAGTATAAAGATTAGTGAATCAACAATTATTATCAGTAAAACGTATGTTCCATAGGCCATTAGTTTTGAAAGTATGATCTCTCCAGGATTTATTGGATATACAAGGAAAGTATGATATATGCCATTCTGGTAGTCAATTTTCATCTCTTCCAGAAAAAGGATGGAAAAAGTGATTCCAAAAAATATAGTCATATACATAATAAATACTTCTATTTGCATTGAAGGAGAATCACTTCCCAGAATTATGGGTTTGAAAAAAACAATGCTGAGAGTAATAGCAGTTAGGATTGAGAAAATGAGAGTGAGAAGTGTTGAATTACACCTCTTCTTTTCAATTTCAAAGAATATTTTAACTATTCTCCAGTTCATCTTTAATCATCCCCTCTATGGAAGCCATGTTTACACTTACTATTTTTCCTTCATAGTTTCCAAGTATTCTGAGCAAACTTTTAAAATCATCAATTTCAATTCTTATTTGCCCCCCATCAACCTTTCCTCTTATTCCATTTTTTGTTAGATAATTCAGTAAATTTTCTAAATTATCACATCCAATAATCATGCTAATTTTTTCACCCTTTTTAATTTCTTTCTTTATTCTTCCCTTATCTATAAGAAATACATAATCTGCAAGTACTTCAAGATCCGCTATATCATGGGAAGAGATAAAAAAATTAATACCATCATCTCTTGTTAAACGGCCAATTGTATCCCTTATTTCCATTCTTATTAGGGGATCCAGTTGGGTGAATGGTTCGTCCGCAACTACAATAAGAGGCTCATGCAAAACAGCCTGTGCAATGCCCACCCTTTTTTTGTATCCAAGGGATAAAGATCCAAATTTCTTATGCCTGACTTCTTCAAGTCCAAGATTTTTTATAACTTTATTTATCTTTTTTGCATCTATATTGTATATTTCCCCAATTTTTTCAAGAAAAAATTCCACTTCTACCTCCGGCGGTAATGCAATCTTATCCCTTATAACTCCTAAATCAAATCTGAAATCTTTTTTTTCAGTTAATATTTTTACCTGCCCCGAATCTGGAGTGAGTAATCCAGCAATAATGTTTATAAGTGTAGTTTTACCAGCACCATTTGGACCCACAAGCCCTGTAATTCCCTTACCAATATTCATGCTGACTCTATCTAATGCCACAGTTTTTCCAAATTTTTTAGTGCCATTAATTATTTCAATCAATTTATCCATTTGAACTCCTCCTATTCTTAATGCCCCTGTAAATTCCTATGATGATTAATGGAATACCTATAAAAATAATTATCGGAGCTGCTATAAAGATAACGTAAATGATGTATATAATAATCACTGCAAAGTAATCTACAGGACCCAAATTCAAATTAGTTTTATGAAGATATATAGTAAAAGCTACTGGATCATAAAAAACTGAACCGGTTTGCATTTTTTGCGGATATGTCAAATTTAAAAGAAAATTGATTACAGGCTCATATCCTAAAATAGAAGATAATACAAACAATACATTTGTATTAGTACCATAAACATAGCCAGCTGGATAATAACTACCATTTGAATAATGATAATATGAATAATGAGAATATTGTTCTGTATCCAATGTATAATCGGGTTGATTCTGTATTATCCCATTAAGAGAAATGTCTGCAAGAGTTGAACTTTTACCAGTAATATTTATAAAATCTCCATTGTAATATGATACTATTTTTCCTCCAGTATAGAAAAATGGAAGTATCACAGCTTTTCCATAATAAGTAACATTTTGACCGTTAAGATTTAGATTTACATTCCTGTAAAGGGTTGCATGAGAGGGATAAAAATCTGGAATTGTTACATTAATGTTGATTATATTTCCTATTACTTTCAGAATTAAAAAACCGGAACCATTTACAACAATGCCGTTATCAGTGCCGGTATTCCAATTTAAATTATAATAAAGATATAAACCATTATAATAGAATCCAGAGTTTTGAGGTTTAGGTTTAAAAGTTTCAAAAGTACCAGTACCAGCAAATAGAATTGCAAAAACCAGAACAAAGGATATTACTATTTTTACCCATTTTTTCATACGTTCACCTCATTAAAAAAAGATAAAAAGTTTAGGATGATATATATCCCGGCCCTGCTGTATACCAGTAAGATCCGTTACCACAGTATCCTATTTCTGAATAAACACTCTGAGTAAGTACAATGTTACCCCATGGTGTTGGTATACCCATATCCCAATGTCCTGTTCCCCAAGCTATATTGTAAGAATATGGTTGTATTACCCAAGTTCCTGTTTTCAATCCCGAACTATATGCCCAAACAAGCCACCAAGGCTTAACCCATGTATACTGTGGGGGGGCAAACCATGTAATGGCACTTCCATTATACATCCAATATTGTGTCAGATTTGTTGTTAAAACGGTCTGCCCAAATATGTCTTGAACATGGTAATCAACCCATGTAGTTTGGTATGGATCGGCGTGTACACTTGGTATCGCTGTTAGGCTCATCATTCCTACTACAAAAAGAAGAAGTCCTACACCAAAAACTTTCTTTGCGTTCAAATCTCCTCGATCTCCTTTACCATATCGGCAAAGTGGTAAAAATATATAAATATATAAACATTGCGAATGCTACTATAGTGGAGAAATTGGCGGTTAGGCGAATAATATTTTTTTATTCAATTTTTTATTGAAAATGCCTATTTCCTTGAACTTTATCGTGTATATCCTATTTTACGTTATACACCACCTATGTTAGAAAAAAGAAAAATAATATGGAAAGATAGTACTATAATTTGCTTGATGTGAAAAACTAAAAACTAACTGGAAACAGAGTAAAAGTATGAACAATAAATGGGGGGGGAATTAACAGCAATTTTTCAGATCATGGGAAAATGAGAGGTATGTAAATTTGGAGTGGAGAGAGCATCAACATTTAGAAAATACAAGAAAATAGTAATAAAGAGGGACATGAAGAAAAGCAAAATATTAGAGCTTGTAGATAAGGGCAAAGAAAAAATATAAAACAAAAAAAATCGAATAAACCTATCAGTCAATTTCTGTCGTATCCCAGAGCCAATGGCAGTAAAATACCGTTAAGAATATCGATTCATTTTATCTTGGGAAACTCGTATTATTGTGATTTACCGAACTGTTTATTCTGTATATAGTAATTACTATAATTACTGTATACTGTGACAATAATTCCGGAGAGAAGGAAATCAAAGAGCGGGAAGATTTATTACAACCATATTGAAGAAAAGAAGGTAAACGGGAAGGTCTTAAGAGGGATGCGGAGATCCACAACATACTGAAGAAGATAGGGTGAATCGATAGCACTGATCCAGAACATGAGCAATCCAGAATACCTGAATACTCTCTTCGGTTCAGAAGACATATCCGCATTTTTTGCAAGGTACAGGGGACCATTCAAGAAGAATGGAATGAAGAAGAAGAGGATGATAGCATTGATGGAGCAACGAAGATGATCATTGATGGCTCACTTTATGATTTTCCATATAGTGAGAGTATAATAGAAGTGGCATACTCATCCAAGAATATTACAAAAAGTGAAAATTATAGTTCGGTCTGACGTTTTATTACCGTCATAGAGAGAAACGATCCTTTCAACTCTTCGTTGATAGCCAAGGATATATCTGTATTTTTACATTTGCCTTAGAAATGAAAATGACAACTGTACCGTAATCTGTGTTCCTGCCATCCAAAGATTAAGTAAAATTTTCAACTAAGAGTTGACACCCTCAGAGAAACACAAAATTAAAAAATGGGATTGGAATATAGTATAATTATGATGCACGTAAATGAAAGGCAAATGAAACAGATGATGAAAAAGATGGGAATGCAAACTAAAGATATAGAGGCTGAAGAAGTATATATCAAAGGTATTTCCAAAGATTATAAGATCTCAAAGAAGTTTTGAAAAAGATAGTACCTTCGTCACAGCAAAGAAATAAAATTGAAAGAATTGTTGCAGAGACTAAGTCTAAAATAATTTTACAAATAAAAAAATTGAATTTAAATGCAGATGTGGTGTTGGTTGGGAGCATTGCGAAAGACACTTATATAAACAATACAGATATTGATTTTTTTGTTAGATTTTCAAAAGAATATGAAGAGTTGTTATTAAAAAAATACATAATAGATATAGGTTCTTCTATCTTTAAGAACTATGAACTTAAATATGCACAGCACCCATACGTTAGTGGAAAAATAGAAGAGATTGATGTGGAGTTAGTTCCCTGTTATAGAATCGATAACCCAGCCCAGAAAATAAGTACGGTAGATCGTACTCCATTCCACACTGAATTTATACTTAGCAATTTAAAAGATTCACAAAAAAACGAGGTTCGTCTACTAAAAGCATTTTTAAAAGGCATTGACATATATGGTGCAGAGGCAAAAATAGAGGGATTTTCAGGGTATCTTACCGAACTATTAATTTTAAAATACGGAACATTTATCAATTTATTAAAAGAAAGCACTAACTGGTTAGAATATACAGTATTAGAATATAATAGAGAGATAGATGAAGAATATAAAAGAGAGCTGATCAAGAAATTTAACAGCCCATTAATCTATATAGATCCAGTGGATAATAATAGAAATGTAGCTGCAGCATTATCCAGACACAATTATTCTATGTTTAAATTTGCGGCTATGAGTTTTTTGAAAACTCCTAGTTTATCATTTTTTTTCAGGAAAGAAAGAAAGATGAGCTTTACAGAGATAAAAAAGAAAATCAAGGCCCGCGGCTCAAAAATCAAAATTTTAAAAATGCCAAGACCAGATCTGGTAGATGACATATTGTATCCTCAAATATACAGACTTAAGAAAATTATAGAAACCAATTTACAAGATTTTGGCATTATAAATATCTTTCACAGTGTTTCAGAGCAGAATATTTTCATAATTATTGAATCAAGCGTTGATAAAATTCCAAAAGTCATAAAGCATGAAGGTCCTCCACTATGGAGCAAAAATATAGCAGATTTTATAGAAAAATGGAAAGATAATGAAAATGTTTTGAAAGGGCCATTTATAGAAAACAACCGTTTATATATTGATCTCAGAAATGACCAATATTTGTTAGCTGAAAAATTAAAATATGAACTAGAGCAGTCAAACATAGGCAAAAATTTAGATTATCTAAAACACAAAGCTGAGATATACAATCTTAATGAGGGAATTAGAATGATCTCAATTTCTGATTTGTATACTATGTTTGACTATAAGTTTCCATGGGAATATTGAATATATGCACATAAAAATTAGCAACCAAAATAATGAACAATTAATTTGCCTTTTAAATACTCAGATTAACATATATTTATTTTCAATATCAAAAAAGGAAAAACTATATATCTTACTATAATTTCTCCTTTTAACACACCCTACCAACTAGGGAGGGATTAAATTTGAAGAATCCGAAAAATAAAATATTAGTGATAATAGTAATGTCAGTGTTACTAGCGAGTTCGTTCTTAGTGGCAGCAAATGCAACTGCACAGCAACCCACAGAAGGATATATAAGTATAAGTATGATGTATAAAGATACGCAAACAGGCGGAGAAAATCTTTTAAGCAATATAGTGGTAAATTTGTTAGATTATAATGGGAATGTAATAGCTTCTGAGGTTTCTAATCCGACTGTAATATTCCATGTACCTTTGGGAAACTATATTATAGATGCACCTTCAATATGTTTAGGTAGCTATGTATATGAGGAAGTAAAACAACAAATAACTTTATCGTCAAGCAGTATCAATACTAATCTAACAATGTATAGAACTGCTTTAAATAATACTCTGAGCCTAAATGTGTACTCAAACAATGCACCACTTAAAGGCGCTACAGTAAGTTATTATACTACCTATGGCTTAGAATTTTATTCTGGTGTTACGAATGTCTCTACAGGTGAAATCACAACTAATGTGACTTATGGGACCGTAAATTTAAAGATATCATATGTAGAAGGAGGTAGTAATAACTATTACTATACTTCTGTTTCAGTAACTTCTACTTCTGAATCGCAAACTATTAACGTTGGAAATTACAATCATATATTCGGTACAGTTTTCGATTCTAGCACTGGTTTACCAGTAAGCAGTACAATAAGAGCAACATTAATAAATCAGAGCAATGATCAACTCTGGCAAACTCTAATTTTCAATCAATATAATTCCAATGGCGGATCTTTTAACTTCTACGTACCATCTTCGACAACATATACTGTAGTGTTGACTGCTGATGGTTATAATATAAACACATTTACATCCCAAACAGGATACCATTCAATTACATTGAACAAGGTTCAGAACAATATAATGGAAAGTTATACATTAACTTCTGATTTTAATAATTTGACATATACGTATTCAATTCAATTAAACAATGAGTCTGTAATAAGCGGCTTTAATTATAATAATATCGGAGTGCTTTATTACCAGCTTAAATATGGAGGATATAACAGTCAAGCAATCTCTCAATATTTCTATAACAGCATCGAAAAGTACACAAACAATATGATACTCGTAGACAACAACTTTTATCAACTTCAGGGAGTGAGCGTTCAACCATTTACCATAAATTATGCTGGATTTACAGTCACTGTGAGCGCAACATACACACAGCCTGCAATTAATGTCAGTTCTGCAATATCTCAGTATGGATATATCCCGGTAAATCTAAATATTACGAATAGTAACAATACTGGTGCCAGGTTGAACTACAGTTATTCAATAAACATACCATCTCAATACGAGAGAGTAAATTCAATAAGTGGTGCCAATATTTCTGGTTATATAAATAATATTAACATTTACAATGTTTCAACTACTTCGACCATATTATTAAAACTTGAGAAAAGACAGGCTCCAGCTATAGTATTAAATTCTTACGCATTCTCATTATACTGGAAAGGCATTCAGAATAATAATTATATATTGAATCAGAGCAGCACTAATTACACAATAATAGTACCTGCCAACAAACCGGTCTCATATAATGCAACCAACGTAATCAGTGATATTATTTCTGGTGCAAACTCAAAGAACACAATCTATTACTGGCAGTTTGATAATGGGGCCATAGCAAGTGGAACGGGCTTAGCGAATGAAACACAATCACTTACTCCTGGAATACACACTCTTAAATTGAGCATTACTGATGTTGCATCCAATACCAATACAACAAATATAACAATATATGCGGATGGTGCTTATCCTAATACATATTCTAATATAAAAATTAACAATAACGTAATAATTAGTTGGACTGTTTCAAATGCAACTAATAAAGTTACTTATTTAGTTAATGGGCAGTCTGAAACAGCAACAGTTTCAGAGCAAAACGGAGTAAATCAAGCAATACTCTCTGAGATAAAGATCAATGAAACGCAACTGTTTGAACTTAGTGCACTTTACACAAACGATACTATTAACGGGCAGATATTATCACATAAGCCGGTAACTGTAGTTTGGGACGTAAACAATACAAAAATGTCCGGTAACTTTAATAATGCATCAATAAACTATCCTACCAGAAATAAAGTAGACTGGATCAATGTCACATACACAGATATAGTGAATAACAGTGTAACTGTAAGCATACCTGTTAAAGTTATAGACATTATGAAGCCTAATCCAGTAATATTAATGTATAACCAGACAGGAGTGGAAGTTAGTAGCATCCCACAACATTCAGTCATAAAACTGGATGGCTTGAACTCTACAGATCCTCAGAACGGAGTAATTGTGAGTTACCTTTGGTCTATACACAGCTCAAATGGAACAGCTCTTGCTAGTGGCACAGCATATAATATTACCAATGGCACTATGACAAGCCCAGTAGTGTATTTAAATTTCTCTAAATATGGTTTATATTATGTATTATTAAATGTTTCAGATAGATCTGGGAATTACAATGTTTACAATGCAAGTCTACAGGTTACACCAATTGGTCCGGACTTGGTTTTAAATAACTTTAATTGGACTGGCACATTTACATCAGGAACAACAAACTATATTTACGTAAACGTCAGTAATACTGGCAATGCTCCTGCATCACAGTATAATATAATACTTTATGTTAATGGGAAAGTTTACTCTAATACTTCTTATACAGATCTTTTAAACGGGAAATCAGTTTTACTGAAAATAGCATGGACACCATCATCGCCAGGCAATGCCACATTAAAGGTTAGGGCATATACTCCTACAGAGCCAGCTATATACCTTGGAGACAATGTTTTGTCCAAGACAGTATCTGTAAACCAGGCAGGTTGGATATTACCAGCAATAATAATCGGCATAATTGTAATAATTGTGGTAGTAGCATTTGTAGCATTTAGATTAAACAAGAGCAGAGTAGATCAGACAAAGTTCAAGAAAAAAGGTGCCGTTGAAAAAGCTAAACCGAAAGAAGAAGAAAAGACAGGATCTTTTTTCAAAAAGAAAGATTAAAACTCTTTCATTTTTTAATTTTTTTAAAAACTTTTTATTTATTAAAATATCATAGAGAGCAGCAGTAATTATGTTTTACAATATTATATCCAAGTGATAATGCATATTTTTCTGTGTTTTTAGACGGAATAACTATTCCATTAAATCCATTATCTAGTGCGGCAGTTTCTATTTCAGTCATATATCTTGGTCTCATGCAGCCTAGCACATGCTCTTTATTTATATTATTTTTTGAATATTTAAATATATCTTTTATATCCTCTATTTTTGGAGGTGTAATATGTTCCATAGCGGTATGCTTGGTTGGTATCAGAACAATAAATATTATCTTTTTAAAATTATCCAGCGTTTTCAGAAAATCTATCGCTCTATATTCTCCATCTATTTTTCCCCAATCTATGCCTATAACAATGTGTGGAGTATAATTTATATCAGTTTTGTCCAGTAATTTTAAGCTTCTAGCATAGTCTTCCACGGTCTTATTAATCCCAAATACATTTTTTATAGTATTGTCAGAACCAACCATATCAAAAGAAACGTTATCAACTTCCATTTCTTTAAGCGTTGTTATGTCTTCAGGATCAAGCAATCCCGTATGCACATTAACCATTAAATTAAAATTATGTTTAATTTTCTTTATCACATCTTTAAATTTATAGATTGGTAATTTTCCTGTAATGTCAGATCCTCCACTAAGTAAAAAACCAGTACCGCCTGATTCTGCTAATTTTTTTGCGGAACGGTAAAGAGAATCTTCGGTAGTGGTAGCTAACATAGTCTCTAAATAATAATGATTGCAATGCTTGCAGTTAAGAGCACAGGCATTGCCAGTGACTGAAAACGAAGGGAAAACTTTTCCTGGATAATAAAAATTCAATATCACAAAAGTCCAGCAAATTATATGACTATATAAAATTTTGGTGCGTTGGCCAAACTATTTGTGTCTCTGCAAAAAATTTGTAAAAAAATATATCTACGAAATACTTATATAAGAACAAAGAATATGGGATTGAATAAAAAAGTACTATGGTGACATTAAAATGATTAATGGAGATATAGTTAAGTTCGATTATGAGCTTTGGATTGTGGAAAATGATAAGAAAACACTGTTTGAAACTACACTGGAAGAGGTAGCTAAAGCTAATGGGATTTACGATTCTAACGTAAAATACAAGCCGATGGTAACTTTTATAGGCAAAAAAATGTTAATCCAAGCCTTTGAAGAAAGTCTTATTAATGCTGAATTGGGAAAAGAAGTGGAGCTTACAATCGAGCCTGAAAAGGCATACGGCGTTAGAAATAATAAGTTAGTAAAAGTTCACTCATTCAGAGATTTTCAAAAGGAAAATGTCGAGCCAGAAGTAGGCAAATTTGTAACATTGAACAAGAAAACAGGTAAAGTTTTGAGAGTCACACCAGGAAGGGTAATAGTAGATTATAATAATCAACTTGCCGGTAAAACGCTTTTTTATAAGTATACTGTAAGAGAAATTGTGACTGATTTAAAAGACCAGATAAGCAGCATAATTGAGATAAGATATGGTATAGATGTGGATAAATTTGAAATAACAATCAGTGATGACATACAGATAAACCTAGCTGAAAGTGCAAAATATAAGCTAGAATGGGCAACTTCTAAATTTGGTATTGTAGGTGATATCAGAGAGAAAACGGACAAGACCATAAAGTTCATTGAAACATATATTCCAGAGAAAAAGGCGGAAGAAAGAGCAGTAGAAGAGAAGAAATAAGATTTTCTCTTTTATCTTCTGTATCTAATTGCATTTTTACCTATAAATATTAACATAAATATGACATCAAAACCATAAGATTTATATTAATTAAGTCTTTAATGAATTTGACATTATAATTAAGTAGGAGTAATTGTTATGAATTCATTAGTAAAAGAGCTACTGTCAAAAAATAATAATCCGGTTCCAGAACAGAGTGTTAGTGAAGATGATTCTGAATTAACAGAACTATTAAAGCAGTTAAAAACGAGTATCAAGATCATTGGCTGTGGTGGATCTGGGTCAAATACTATCACAAGAATATTTGATTCTAACATTAAAGATGTAGAGTTAATTGCTGCAAATACAGATGCTCAACATTTGCTTATTACGAGATCTCAAAAAAAGATACTTTTAGGCAAGCGTGCAACTAGA
>JABEBX010022189.1_pt1 | contig 11565 bp, 12 predicted proteins | sample 7245971 | NCBI WGS metagenome assembly JABEBX01 (sample SAMN14506365, study PRJNA622280) | hot springs metagenome | biome: hot spring [ENVO:00000051]|acidic hot spring [ENVO:00002120]; feature: spring [ENVO:00000027]|sediment [ENVO:00002007]; material: sediment environment [ENVO:01001048]...
CGAGCCGCGAGCGGGGCATAAGGATAGGGAGGGACGGGCTGATAATCAGGTACGGTTTCTACAGCGGTCTCCTTCTTCCTGAAGTCGCTGTGGAAGAAGGTTTCGGCAAAAAGGAGTTTCTAGGAGCGGTCTGCGAGAAGGCCGGCCTGCCTAATACCTACTGGACGCAGCAGAACGTCAAGATGTACAGGTTCGAGACACAGATATTCAAGGAGGAAGAGCCTAACGGCAAAGTGACAGAATTGGATTACGAAAGCCAGAAAAGGCCTGCGGGCAAGCACGTATAGCTTGCATTCGTGCAGAGCGCACAGTGAAGTGTTCGGATGAAAATAAACTTGGGCGAAGGCGTGGACCTGGATGCGCAGCTGGTCATGACCGGAAGGGGCTGCGTCATAGGGCAGAGCGGCTCAGGCAAATCCTTCATGATGGGCATCATAGCCGAAGAGCTCTGCAAGCTCGGCTTGCCGTTCATTGTTATAGATACTGAGGGAGAGTACCATAACCTCAAGAACTCCTTCAAGGCAATATGGGTATCGAATTCCCGGGAAGCGGATGTCAGCCTAGAGATCAATTACGGCAAGCTCATAGAGGAAAGCATTACGGGCAACGTGCCCATAATATTCGATGTATCGGATACCACCGACCAGCTTGCATATGCGAGCAATGTCCTCAGCGCAATGTATGAAATTGAAGACAGATTGCGCGTCCCATACCTGGTCATGGCCGAAGAGGCCGACAAGCTCGCCCCGCAGGTAATCCACAGCAGGAAGAATATAGTCGAAGAGATAAGCGTGAGGGGCAGGAAGCGGGGCATAGGCCTTCTGATAGCGACGCAAAGGCCGGCAAACATAAGCAAGAACGTGCTCTCGCAGTGCTCGTACGGATTCATAGGCAAGCTCACGATAGAGAACGATATAGCCGCTATAGACATACTCTTAAGCAATAGGCAGATGAGGGACAGCGTAGTGCGGCTGGCCCAAGGGGAATTCATACCTTTCGGGATAAACGTGGAGCATGTGATCAAGGTAAAGGGGAGGTCGGTTGAGCACTATGGCAGCACACCAAAGGTAGTTGCCGGCGGGCAGTCAGCCGATATGAGCGCCATACTGGGGCGGCTCAGCGCACCGCAGAAGCACAGCACAGGCGCATTGCAGCCTGCGCAGCCAGACAAGCAGCTTAAGGGCTCAAGGCACCAAGCCGAGCCCGAGGCCGTAACGCTTGTCAAGCCAAGGTACTCCGAGAGCGACGCAGCGGCATACGCCCGCGGCAAGACCTCCCACCGCCTCGCTGGCTTTCCGGCAATAAGGACTGGCGAAACCGTCGAATCGGTCGAAAGGTTCTATTATCCGCTGCGCCATATCCGCATACTGGTGCCTACGCGCAACAGCCACAGATTCAAAGAGAGATACGCATTTGTAGACAGTAATGCTAGGATAGCGAGCATGGGCAAAGGATTAAAGTTCGTGAGCACAGGCATCAAGCCCGGGGCTAGGGCAACGCCTAGGCAGGAGGAGCTTCTCAGGCAATTGAGGATGCATGGAAAATCAAGCCCCGAGCGCCTTGGCAGGTATATTGGCCAGGGCCCATCGGGCAAATATATAGATGGATTAATCAGGATGGGGATTGTGAGGCAAGCTGGAAAGCATCTCGCTCTCAATGATATGCTCGGATTCGCTTCGAAGCGGGATATTGATACGGTAGAGATAAAAGCGGATGCTGCCCAGGCGAGCGCAAAGCCAAGCATATCGGCGGACAGGGCGGTCCTCATGGCCAAGCTCATGTTTCCAGGTTGCACTGTATCTGATCTTGGTTCTGTCCGCATTGAGATGTACAAGATAACGCTAAGGAAGGGGGACAGGCTTAGGATGTTCGTGCTGGATAGCATATCATTCAAAGACAGGACTCGCGATATGCTTTCTGTTGCAGCGAGCGTCGCGGCAAGCCCATAATATCCGACTGGTTTTACTGCAGAGTGCCGTATCCCGTCAGCCTCCACCTCTGGGATATATTCCTAAGTATTGCTATCCTCTCGTTCTTGTCTATGCACACCTTGTGCTTGAGCTCCACCTCTGACTTGTCCCTCTTCACCTTTTTAACAAATCCGACCACAGTCGCAGTGCCTACGCCCATAATGAGCGCCTCGCCCTCATGCAGCCCCTGCTCCTGTATGTCGTCCCTGGCTATCTTAGTGTATTTTATGCTTACCGAGTTCCTCGACTCCGGCAGCTTGCCCACATGCCCGACCACATTGCCGACCAGAGTGTCAGCTTTTACGAACGCCGGGTCTATGCCTGTAGATATTCCTATGAGGCCTCCAGGTATCGCCTCTTCCAGCTCTTCGCTGCCGTTGTTCATGTCGCGTATGGCCGTAACTACCGGCCTATAATCGTCTTTCTTCGAGTCCTTGGATACATTTATGCCGGGCCTTATCTCTATCTCATCGCCCTTCTTGAACCTGCCTCTGACTATAGTCCCGCCTACCACTCCACCCACGAGCTTTGAGATATCAGCGCCTGGCCTGTTCACGTCGAACGACCTCACTATATACATGAATGGATCAGCATCGAGTTCCCTCTTCGGCCTCGGCAGCTCAAGTATCTTCTGCAGCAGCACGTCTATGTTCACGCCCTTGTTGGTCATAACAGGGATTATGGGAGCATCCTCTATTATCGTGCCCTTCACAAAATCCTTTATCTGTCTGTAGCTCTCCAGTGCTTTCTCCTTACCCACAATGTCTATCTTCGTCTGCACTATTATGACGTTCTTTAGGCCCAGCAGGTTTATTATCATCAGGTGCTCCTTTGTCTGCGGCGCTGGGCATGGCTCGTTCGCAGCTATCACGAACAGCACCGCGTCTATGACGCTCGCCCCGGCTATGGCGGTTGCCATGAGCGTCTCATGCCCTGGAGCATCCAGGAGCGATATGCGGATTATAGGGACGGCGGGCCCGCCGCACTTCGGGCATACCTCAGATACGGTATACGCTTCCGGTTCCGGGCACTTCTCGCATTTCCTTATTATGGTATCGGCATAGCCCAGCTTTATGGTCATGTTCCTCCTTATGCTCTCGCTGTGCCTGTCGGTCCATATGCCTGTCAGTGCCTTGGTTAATGATGTCTTGCCGTGATCTATATGCCCGAGCGTCTCTATATTAATAACGCTCTGCTTTATGCTATCCATAAAATATCAGTCATTTGTCATCCTTGCCCGCATCGGCCTCCTTCTTCTCCTTCTTCGGGAATATCTCCTCTATGGGCTTGGATCCATATTCAATTATGACAACACTCATCTGGTTCGTATCGCTAGATATTGTATTGCCCCTGACGGTGACGCGCTTGTAGACCATCTCGCCGGTGCTTTTCTTCTTCCTCTCCCTGAGCGTCTTCCTCTTGAGCTGGCCCTGCATGCTTCTGTCAAGCGGGAACCCGCTGCTGTCGCTGCCTCCTGTTATCTTAACCTTATACCCAGTCAGTCCAAACACCGATGCATCAATCTCCTCTCCTATCCTCCTGTTGAGCAGCGCAGCTTTCCTGTCGTCGTCTAGCTCCATGCTCGCGCTCATCCCTGTCTTTGGGTCAGAATATATCAGTTTCAATCAAACACCTCCTGCAATATCAGCATACATATTTTCATATAAGGGTTATTATTCCTTGTTGTATATACGCAGCGCCTATCTGTACATGTTCTGCGGCTCGTCCTTGAACCTTTTTATCCTATCAGACAGCTCCTTTGGTATGGCGGGCTTTACGTCCTGCATCGCTTTTGAGAAGTCCTCCTTCGTGACTATTGTCTTCTCTTCCCTTATGGCATACATTCCAGCTTCCCTGCACAGGTTCTCTATCTCCGCCCCTGTATACCCATCGGTGGACTTGGCAAGGCCCTCAAGGTCGACATCCTTGTCAAGGGGCATCCTCTTGGTATGCACCTTGAATATGGCGAGCCGTTCCTCCTCCGCCGGCACTGGTATCTCTATTATCTTGTCGAACCTCCCCGGCCTGAGCAGCGCGGGGTCTAGCATGTCAGGCCTGTTTGTCGCTGCAAGCACCGCTACATTCTTCATGCTGTTCAAGCCGTCCAGCTCTGTAAGCAGCGTGTCCACGACCCTCTCTGTCACCATGGAATCGCCGTTATCTGCGTCCCTGGGCGAAGCTATCGCGTCAATCTCGTCTATGAATATTATGCATGGTGCTGCCATTCTTGCCTTCCTGAATATCTCCCTAGTAGCCTTTTCGCTCTCACCGACGAACTTGCTGAGCAGCTCAGGCCCCTTTATGGATATGAAGTTGGATTCCCTTTCTGTGGCGACCGCCTTAGCCAGCAGCGTCTTGCCCGTACCTGGGGCGCCGACAAGCAATATGCCCCTGACAGGCCGTATTCCCATCTTCTCGAATGCCTCAGGGTTCTTTATAGGCAGCTCGAGCGCTTCGCGCAGCTGTTTTTTCACATCCTCGAGCCCTCCAACATCATTCCAGTGGACATTGGGCCTCTCGACGAAGACCTCCCTGAGCGCGCTCGGCTGTATCGTTGATAACGCATTCATGAAGTCAGCCATGCTCACCTTAAGCCCTACCAGGATCTCATTAGGTATGGACTTCTTATCCATTATCTTGGGCAGAATGCCCCTGAGCGTGAACATAGCCGCTTCTCTGGCAAGAGCAGCGAGGTCGGCACCCGTATATCCGTGTGTCATATTCGCCAGCTCATCAAGGTTCACCTCATCCGTGAGAGGCATGTTCCTTGTGTGTATCTGCAATATCTCCTTCCTGGAGTTCCTATCAGGCACACCTATCTCGATCTCTCTGTCGAACCTCCCCGGCCTTCTCAATGCAGGGTCTATAGAGTTCTCCCTGTTTGTTGCCCCTATCACTATGACCTGCCCTCTGGCGGCCATGCCGTCCATGAGCGTAAGCAGCTGCGATACCATCCTTCTCTCAACCTCGTTCGTAGCCTCTTCCCTCTTCGGAGCTATCGCATCTATCTCGTCCATGAATATTATGGTAGGTGCCTTCTCCTTCGCCTCGTTGAATATGTCCCTAAGCTTTTCTTCGCTCTCACCGACGAACTTGCTGACCAGTTCTGGCCCGGATATGTCTATGAAGTTCGCATCACTCTCGTTCGCGACCGCCTTCGCCAGCAGCGTCTTGCCCGTACCTGGGGCGCCATACAGCAGCACGCCCTTTGGCGGCTCTATGCCTAGCCTTTCGAACAGCTCCGGGTACCTTATCGGAAGCTCGACCATCTCCCTTATCTTCTGTATCTCGTTTTTCAGGCCCCCTATATCCTCGTAGTGCACATCCCCTATCCTGACTACTGATTCAGATATTGGCTCGTTCTTGACTATGACCTCCGTGTTCTTGCCCACCCTTACGATGCTGTGGGGGCTCACTTGCGCCACTATGAAATTGAACGTATAGCCGAACATCGGTATCGGCACGACATCGCCTTTGAGTATGGGCTTGTCCTCAAGCTTATTCTTCGCATACTCTGAAAAATCCGGCGATATCGGAGTTCTTTGGTTCACCGGAGGCGCCAACACAATCTTCTCGGCTATCTTTACGTCTGCCTTGCTGACGAACACCTTGTCTCCCATGCCAGCCCCAATATTCTGCCTTATATAACCATCAATCCTTATGAAGTCAAGGCCTTCGTCCTGCGAATGGGCCGGCCAGACTATCGCAGCTGTAGATCTCCTCTTGCCTTTTATCTCTATGACGTCCCCCGGCGTAACACCAATCAGCTTCCTAGCCTTAGAATCAATCCTGGCTATGCCTCTGCCGTCATCGGTAACCAGAGCGCCTGTGACTGTCAATTCTATACCATTAGACATAAAGAACCCCTAATATGCTTATGCACTACATAAATATAAATCTAATTAAGCGAGCAGAACACCGCAACTCCCTAATTATAACCCCCTAATATATCATATAATAGAAGAAACTAGAAACTTGATAAGAAATAAAACAAAGAATAAGCGATAAACAAATAAAAGAAGCAAAACCGTACTAGTGCACGCTATTATTCATCTGTGTCGCCATCGCCCTCGTCGTCATCGTCGTCGTCGCCAGGGTAATCGCCCTCGTCGTCATCGTCATCACTATCGTCGTCGTCGTCGTTTCTTTTTTTGGGATCCTCCTCCTTCTCATATATTCTTTCGTCGTCACTTACCATATTGACCACTTTTGGTTTTTCTAACCAATGGATACTCTTATAAGCAATACATTATAAAAAGCTTTCTGATTTATTTTTGTGGATGCAACAACCGATGCAATGCGTACATAGGAACCTGCAACGCTGGAGACACTGCCATGTATTTATTTTTTGTCTGTGATGCTTAATTGTGCTAGCATGGAGAGATACTCAAAGGGTGCAAGGGGCGAAAGGGAGCTTCTGAATTTCCTATACGCTAAAGGCTACTCCGTCATGCGCGCCGCAGGCAGCGGCGTTAACTCTCTCGGCCCTGACATCATAGCATTCAGGAATGGCACAGGCCTTGCGTTCGAATGCAAAGCGTGGGAGAAGTCAAGCCTCTCCATAGAGGTCGAGAAGATAGAGAAGCTCAGGCAGTGGCGGTCAAATACAAAGATGCATACATTCATAGCGTGGCGTATGAACGGGAATGGGTGGTTCTTCATATCCCTAGAGGAACTGAACCGCACAGACAGGTACTACACGGTGACGCGCAAGAACGCCATTTCGATAAACCGCAAAGTAGAAGACATAATGGGCATAGAATAAGGCAATGGGCATCTTGGGATAATGCACCTCTAAAGGCTTAAAAAACATTGTTACACAATAGTGCATATGGCTGGCATATTGGCTTCGCAGGCGTTTGTGGAATTCTCCACCATTCTGATACTGGTACTCACAATCACATTGGCGGCGATAATGGCCGCGAGATACCTAAAGAAGCGCTCGAGATCATTGCTGCTCTGGGATATAGGCATATGGGCTTTTGCCATAGGGGTGCTGCTTGAAGTTCTGTTCGCCATAGGCATATACTCGGAGCTGCTGATAGCCATATACCTATTCATAGTCGTAATAGTGGTTGAGGGCCTGGCGCTAGGGTCCATGCAGCTGATAAAGTCAGAGAAGCTCAGGCGCTCATACTATATATACTGCGCGGCTTCTACAGCACTTCTCATATACTCACTATACGCATCGAGCATAGGCAATATACTGGTAAACCACATAGTGTTTGGCATATTGCCCTTATTCATAGTCCTGTCATCCTCGATAGTCACATTCCCTGCAGCTGCGATACTGATAGCGATAGCCGCGATAAGCTATGTGCGCAGGCACAGCAATAAAATGCTGAGCATAATAGCCGGAGTGATAGTAGTATCAGCAGCAGGTACATTGTATATAGCGGCAATCCCAGCATTCCTTTACTATTCAGAGTTCATAGGCATACTCCTCCTCTGGCTCGGCTTCATATAGGCTTTTTGGGCCCTTCCAGGTCATCTGGGAACTCCTTTCGGATCTTGTGCAACTTGGGCCTTATCACTATCATGCAATACGGCTGCAACGGATTCTTCCTGTAGTAATCCTTATGGTACTCCTCGGCTTCATAGAAGTTCCTGTAAGCCTCGACACGGGTAGCTATAGGCTTATTATACCTGCCTCTTATGCTCTCTATAAATTTCAATACCTCTTGCTTTTGCTCATCGTCAGAATAGAATATTACAGACCGGTATTGATTGCCCATGTCGTTTCCCTGCTCATTCACAGCTGTGGGGTCGTGCATGCTGAAATAAATATCAAGAAGCTTGTCCAGGTTTGTCTCAGATTCATCATATTCTACCTTTACCGCCTCTGCATGGCCTGTTTTGCCTGCGCATACCTCCTCATAAGTTGGGTTTTCGACAGTACCACCAGCATACCCTGGGACAACTTTAATTACTCCTTTAATCTCTTTGAATACCGCTTCAGTGCACCAGAAGCATCCAGCGCCGAATATTATCTCCTTTGTCTTATTGGCTTGCATCATTATCATCCGGCACAAACACCATGGATATAGAATTTACGCAATGCCTTACGTTCTTCTTGGTGAGGCGTTCGCCTTCAAAGAGATGGCCAAGGTGCGCGCCACATTTTGCACATTCTATCTCGACTCTACTCCCATCTGGATCGGGGATCCTTTTTATTGCGCCAGGTATCTCGTCATCGAAGCTGGGCCATCCGCACCCTGCGTCAAATTTGTCCTTTGAACGGTAAAGCTTAGCGCCGCACCTCTTGCAAATGTAATACCCTTTTTCAAAAAAATTGTCGTACCTGCCGGAAAAAGGTTTTTCCGTATGCCTGTGCACTATTACCGCTTCTTCCTCCTTAGTAAGCTTGCGGTACATGTTATTCTCCACCATTATTATCAGAATAAACTCCCTAACCCATAATTTAAAGCGTCTTTTACGTAAATTTTAGTTCAGTAAAATTTGCAGCAGGTTCAGAAGTCAATCAATATGTCAACAGGCGCATGGTCAGAGCCTGTTACACTGTCTAATATCGCCGAGCTTTTTACGCTTTTTGCAAGCCTCTTCGAAACTAAAAAGTAGTCGATGCGCCACCCTACATTTTTAGCCCTAGCATTGAACATATAAGACCACCATGTGTAATGCCCGCCCTCCTTGGTAAAAGACCGAAAGGCATCTACATAGCCGTCATCGAGGAAGCTTGTAAGCCATTCCCTCTCTTGTACGGTAAAGCCGGCATTGCCCAAATTCTCTTCTGGCCTGGCTATGTCTATATCTTCATGCGCAACATTGAAGTCACCGCATATAACCAAAGGCTTGCTCCTGTCAAGCGCCAGGCACCACCTCTCAAAAGCCCTGTCGAATGCCAGTTTGTAGCTGAGCCTTGCCAAATCCCTCTGCGAGTTCGGGAAATAAGTGTTTACGAACCAGAATTTCTCAAACTCTAAGGCAAGGACTCTGCCCTCATTGTCAAAATCCTCGTTGCCCATGCCCTTGAGCACTTTTAGCGGTTTCTCCTTGGACAGGGTGAGTGTGCCGCTATAGCCCTTTTTAGCTGCGGGGTTGGAATATACGCCATAAGGCAGTGCTTTCAGCGACTCGGGCAAAACGTCATCATCCGCTTTGGTCTCCTGCAAGGCTACTATATCATAGTCCATGTGCAATACGCCCGGTAGCCCCTTCCTGATGGCTGCCCGTATTCCGTTAACATTCCACGATAAAAATTTCTGCATTACATCAACTGCCTCTTTGCACTAAATATCTATACATAAGGTACGTTAAACACATATATTTAACGTCCAAAGTATCCCCCCGACTTTGTTGAGGACCCGCCTGATCCTACAAGAAATATATGTTTCTCATAAGCAAACATTTCGGGCTGCGGCGTAGTTTTTGTTTTGATTTTGACGACTAAAAACCGACGTATTACAGTAACTGTTATTATGTTTGCATAGCAATATCACAGCGTGATTACATGTCAAAGCATTTCAGCACAAAGAAAAAGATATTAGATTTACTTAAAGAAAAACCAAGAACCAGAACGCAACTCGCCAAGGAGCTAGGGCTTGCACCATCTACCGTATCGCAACACATAGGTGAGCTCGAGACGGAGGGAGCCATAGCGCAGGATAACAGAAGCAGTTCCAGAAAATGGAAATATTACCGGGCAAGAAACGGATTCAAGAACGAGGAACTCGGCAGGCCAAGCGGACATAACCAGAGCTTAACAATAGGCATTGCAATAGCGCTTGTGTTAGCAGCAGCACTAGTGCTTTTCTATACGCATTCTCCTATGAACTACATCCCTACGAATTCCATACCCATGAACCATTCAGCTGTGAATTCCACAATAACACCCTCGGTGAGCACTGCAGCATGCCCCATAATATTAAGCAACCAAACTTTCATCTCATCCATAGAGAGCTACAGCAATATGACATTCTACAACGACAGCGGAATGCCCGAGTATATAGTAGCGCCGGGAAGCACAGGAACGATGACACTAGAGCTAAACAAGCCTCTGACAAGCTCCAATATAAGTATATCCAACTTTGCCGCAATCTATTACAACGAAAGCGGTAAAATGGTGTACGCAGCCAACTCAACGGATATGTTCTCAGTAGGCTTTAACAGAAGCTCCGAGTACCTTACTGCCGCATTGCCGAATGCTACACTGCTGGTCAGAATTAGTGTGCTGCATAGCGCCGCACCCGGCACATACCGGGTTATAATACCAGAAGGGCCATGCAGGCCGCAGGCGCAGGCCTTTTATCTGACAGTAGGTAACAAGCCTTACACAGGATCAGAAGGAACTTTGATAATGGGGTAACCCGTTATCCTTTTTTCTTTAGAGCCCCTGTACGCTCTGACAGCATAGGCAAATTAAATTTGTGTAGTACATGTAATCGCAGTCATGATTCCCCCGATTCAGCTATCATAATACTACCGTCTGCTGTGCTCGCTGTATACTCGCTTCCTGATTCTGCCACAGACGACATGAAGCGCTTTAAGCGCATCAACGCGCGTGTTGACCTCCTTATTGTTTAGCGTCCGACTTATAGTTTATCTTCATGCCCTTTGGTTGAACGCGGAATTGGGTTTTTCTCCGCTGAAATAGAAGCTTATTGTAGCGACTTTCCTGTAATTAGTGGAGGTAACACCAGCCTATTCATTCGTTTCACGTATCATCGCCTGCTCTATGAATTTGTAAAAGCTTGCAGGCATATTACAGGATTAATCCACCCTGCGACTAATGCGCTTAATCTTACTATATATAATCCCTATTTCTTTATGCTCCCAACGGGATTTGAACCCATGTTCTGGGGTTGAAAGCCCCATGTCCTTGGCCGGGCTAGACGATGGGAGCATATAGCCGCAGCGCATCATGCGCTCTGATTTGGCATATACAATTACAGCAGCATAAAATATATAACCATATTTCGCGCTGCCAATTCTATCACGATAAGTATTTAGCCTTTCAAGAAGCATTGAGGTAATTATTGGTGTTACAATGATACTTTCGGATACCGACCTAAGTAACATAATACGTGAGAAGCGGTTGGTCCTCAAGCCTTTTTCGAAGGAGATGATACGGGAGAACGGTATAGACTTTCGGCTTTCAAATGAGATTGTACGGCACAAGAGCATGCCCCCTGATTTTATATATGATCCATCCGATGAGAAAAGCATGCTCGACGCATTTACCAAGCCCAAAAAGACAAGCAGGATAATTCTAGAGCCCAAAGAGCAGGTCCTCCTGTCCACATATGAACACCTGGCAATGCCCGATGACATAGTCGCATTCGTGGAGCTCAGAAGCACGTGGGCGCGGAACGGTCTTTCAATGCCGCCTACCATAATAGATGCCGGATTTCATGGAACTATAACCCTAGAAGTAATAAATAACGCCCCATTCAGGATTCTTCTAAGGCCAAGATACCCATTCGCGCACATAATATTCATGAAGGCAACTAGCAGGATAAAGAATCCATACATGGGCACATACTACGAGCAAAAGGGCGTAAAGCTGCCGAAGCCGATTAAGTAGGCAGACTAATTAATCTCTGATGATAACCCAAAAAGAAAAAGGACGGCGTGT
>JABEBX010001852.1_pt1 | contig 11559 bp, 7 predicted proteins | sample 7245971 | NCBI WGS metagenome assembly JABEBX01 (sample SAMN14506365, study PRJNA622280) | hot springs metagenome | biome: hot spring [ENVO:00000051]|acidic hot spring [ENVO:00002120]; feature: spring [ENVO:00000027]|sediment [ENVO:00002007]; material: sediment environment [ENVO:01001048]...
TATCATGGATCATAGATGCCGCCGTTTCAATGGGCCCCTTCGGCCTTCCCGTCCTTGTCATAGGCATCGTCGTACTGATTGGAGCGGCATATTTTGCATTCGCTTTATTGAAAGATACACCCGTTGTGGGAGGCATGGTTTAATATGGATCATTCAAAAAAAGTTCTGATTGTATTAGCGTTAACTGCGGTGCTTATATTTTCTTCTATCGGGGCCGCCGTATTCATGTACAACCCTATCGCGGTCAATAGCCCGACATCACCCGGTTTTATTCCGGATGCTTCAGGATCCAGTGATCTCGATGAGGGGCAGGAAGGAACGTACAGCATCGGCATATCCGGTATGTTGAATGATGGTGGGGACATCGGTGCATATACAGCTACTTTTGTGATAAACGGAGATACACAGACACAATCTTGGACGCCTCCCACTGGATCGTCAACATCCTCCCATACGTATACTTTCCATTATACTTTTAGTTCGTCATCTGGGAGTTCTGGCGGAACGGCTTATTCATGGACTCTCAAGGTATCGGAACAGTACAACTCTGACTTTGCATCCGGTTCCGGTACGACTTATGTCTATACCGATCCGTCGCTGTCATCCATCAGTGTATCGAGTACTGTGGATGCAGGCCAGTCGGCAACCTTCACAGCAAACGGTGCGGCAGGTGGTGTATCTCCATATACTTATTATTGGTATTTTTCCGGGACTGAGGAGACCTCAACTTCTGACACATACTCGTATGCATTCAGCGGAACCGGGCCCTATACCGTGGCCGTTTATATTGCAGACTCATCTGATGCTGGGGCCGTGGATTCAAACAATGTATCTATGTCATACTCACTCGACAGTGATCCCTCTATTTCAATAACATCATCACTGAACCCATCTGACGTTGGCCAATCCGCTACATTTTCAACAAGTGTATCCGGGGGATCGGGAGGATATACATACTCGTATGACCTCTATGACGGCGATTCAGCCTCGGATTCTGTTTTAGCGAGTGGAACGGCATCACAAGTATCGTATCAATTTACCTCATCCGGATCTTATCTGCTCACTTATTCCGTTACTGATTCCAACGGATACACAACGTCAACATCGCTTACCCAGACGGTCAACACTGATCCTTCTGTTTCGATAACGAGTTCGCAGAACCCTACCGATGCTGGCAACACAATAACTCTGACGGCATCAGCCTCGGGAGGCACCGGATCTTATTCATACCAGTGGTATGAAAGCGGATCCGCAATATCGGGTGCAACGTCGTCTACGTATTCTGCGTCTTTCAGCGCATCCGGTACGTACGACTTTTATGTGGCGGTAACCGATGGGGCGGGTTATACCGTTGATTCGAGCACACTCGCACAAACGGTCAATTCCGATCCGACTGTGGCTGCATCTTCTAACGTCTCCTCGGCCGATGTGGGCTATCCCATCGAGTTCAGCGCTTCACCAAGCGGAGGAACAGCTCCATACACGTACTCATGGACAATAGGCGGGACCCAGGAATCGACATCGCAGGATTTCTCCTATTCCTTCTCTTCGGCCGGATCGTACACCGTCGAGGTAACGGTGACGGATTCCGTGGGCCAGTCCTATTCCGCATCCGTAACCGTTACGATAAATAACAACCCCTCCGTATCTATATCGAGTTCGCAGAATCCGACTGATGTCGGTAATTCCGTAACGTTCACAGCATCAGAATCGGGCGGTACAGGAACAATATCCTATGCATGGTATGTGAACGGGGCGTCTGAAGGTTCAGGTTCCACGTTATCGTACACATTCAGCTCCGCAGGTTCCTTCACGATAGAGGTAGAGGTCGACGATTCGGACAGCCACACAGATACGTACTCACTTTCAGAGATAGTATACCCGGATCCTGTCGTGACGGTCATAAACTCCCTGACGCCGGGTGTTTTTTACGTATTCTCATACCTCTCAGGCCCGACGGAGGGAGCCGTTCCCTATTCGGACATATCATCCTATCCGCTTGAAATGATCGATTCCGAACCGAACAACATATCAAGCTGGACGGGGACTTTCGTCGATGGCGGGTTCGGATTTGATTATGGAAACCCCGGTTATTCAGGAGATACTTACTTGGGCAGGCCGGTCGAACCATTCCCGTCATCATTAAGTGTACTCAATACTGAACCCGGAGGCGGAGCAGACGATGAAGGATTTATGTCAGTAACAATCCTTTACTTCACTGGCGGAACATATACATTTTACGGTGAATTTGATGATAATGGCGCTATATTCGTATCAAACAACGGCGTAAATTGGACATCTGTATTGGGCGATAATGCTTGGCACTCTGAAGGTGCTACTGCATACGATGGAACAGAAACTCTTACGGCTGGGTGGTATTTTGTCGCTGTAGACGCAGGTAACATGGGCGGGGGTCCGTCTGTGTCAGCGTTGAACATAACAGGCGGGTCAATATCTACATCCGGAACACCACCAATAGTTGGAAGCACGGATGCAGGCATCCGGAACTTCTTCCTATCCGCAGTAATGGGCGGTTCAGATTCTTACAGCTATTCTTGGACGGCAAACGGCAATACGTACACGGCACCAGCGTTCAATACTACATTTTCATCCGGCTCTTATCCCATTGATTTAAAGATCACCGATGGCGCCAGCGTATCCGAATCGGCATCGGTAACCGAAACCGTGAATGCCGATCCTTCCGTCTCGATATCTTCGAGCCAGAATCCGACTGATGTCGGTAATTCCGTAACGTTCACAGCAACAGAATCTGGCGGTACCGGTACGCTATCATATCAGTGGTATGAGAACGGATCCGCTATATCCGGTGCAACATCATCGACCTATTCGACTTCTTTCAGCTCCTCTGGCACTTACGATATTTACGTTATCGTTACAGACGGCATCGGAGAAACTGCCCAGTCTTCAACGATAGACGAGACGGTTAATCCCGATCCTGCCGTATCTATATCCTCATCACAGAACCCGACGGACGTCGGGAATACTGTCACATTCACAGCATCAGGATCCGACGGTACTGGTGCATTATCTTATACGTGGTATCTCAACGGAGCCACGCAGTCCTCAACATCTTCGGAATTTTCCTATTCCTTCTCCTCTTCCGGCGTTTACTATATTAATGTAACCGTCAAAGATACACTGGGCGATACGGCTTCCTATTCCCTTGAGGAAACCGTCAATCCTGACCCTTCCGTGACAATAACGTCTTCGCAGAACCCGACAGATACTGGAAATTCCATTACTTTTACCGCATCAGAATCTGGCGGTACCGGTACGCTATCATATCAGTGGTATGAGAACGGATCCGCTATATCCGGGGCTACTTCATCGACCTATTCAACATCCTTTAAAGGAGGCGGTACTTATGATATCTATGTAATCGTTAAGGATTCTTTAGGAAATACCGCCCAGTCTTCAACGATAGACGAAACAGTAAACCCCGATCCTGTCGTCTCGATATCGTCCTCGCAGAACCCGACAGACATCGGTAATAGCGTCACATTCACAGCATCCGCATCATACGGCACCGGATCTTATTCGTACCAGTGGTATTGGTCAAACGGTACGGCTATTCCAGGAGCGACCTCTTCGACATATACGACCTCTTTCAGTGCATCAGGTTCATACAGTTTTTACGTCATTGTTAAGGATTCACTGGGTAATTCCGCACAGTCATCGACACTTACGGAAACGGTGAATACAGATCCGTCCGTGACGATAACATCTTCACAGAACCCGACGGACGTTGGAAATACAGTCACATTCACTGCATCAGCATCAGGAGGATCAGGATCTTATTCGTACCAGTGGTATTGGTCCAATGGCACAGCGATATCAGGAGCGACGGGTTATGAATATTCTACATCGTTCAGTGCATCGGGTTCATACGACCTCTATGTGATAGTAAAAGATGCAAACGGAAACACTGCGACATCGTCAACGATAGACGAAACCGTCAATCCAGATCCTTCGGTAACTGTGAGCGAAAGCCCATCACCAACAGATACCGGCGTATCAGTTGAATTTACTTCAACCCCCTCCGGCGGAACGGGTTCATTCAATTATACATGGGTCATAAACGGGGTCAATTATTACACCCACGATGTCAACCTTACCTTTAGCACTCAGGGGACATATTCCGCTTCGGTAACTGTGAGGGATGTAAATGGAAACACGGCATCGGCATCGGAGACGATCGTCGTAAATCATCAACCCGAGGTCTACATAAGCGTTGAATACGACCCGGTTTACGCCGGAACGAATGATCTATTCTCTGCATCGGGTTCCTATGGATCCGGTGCATACAACTATACGTGGTACCTCAATGATACCACAATAATAGGATACGGCGTATCACTTAAATATAATTTTTCCGCCCCTGATACTTATACGATCGAAGTCGAGATAAGGGACGGCCTTGATCAGACGAATACATCTTCAGTATTGATCACCGTCAAAGCAAAGCCGGATGTCTCGATAGCGGGCCCAATAAACATCGACTATGGCATCACGAACTACTGGGGTGCCGTCATAAATGGATCAATAGCCGGCGGAACCGTTTACTGGTACATCGACAACATCAATCAGACGTCCGATGCGAACGACATAGAGATAAGCCTTGACTATGAAAACGTGAGCATCTCCTCGCTCCCCATTGAGATCATTTACTTCTTCGACGGCGTTCATTATGATTATACCATAGATGTATCGATCCATAACCCTCCGAGCGTGTCTATATCAGCGGAGTATTCTTCAATCGATGCGGGCGTTCCTGACGTATTTAAGCCGACAGTTACAGGAGGATCACCGGGTCTCACGTATTCCTGGACAATTGACGGGACGGCTATAAGCGCCGAGAATGTATCTTATGCATTCGCAACTCCCGGGACATATACGGTATCTCTTAAGATAACTGACGGTGATGGGGCGACTGCCAGTGCAACCACTTCGATAACCGTTAATTCCGATCCATCGATCACGGCCGCCGCAAGCACATCACAAGCCGATACCGGTTTCTCTGTAACATTTTCAGCGTCCCCCTCAGGAGGTACATCCCCGTACTCTTATCAGTGGTATTGGTCAAACGGTACAGAGATCTCAGGAGCGACATCATCATCGTACACAGGATCATTTACATCTCCGGGAACCTATAATATTTATGCAATCATTACTGACAGCTTCGGCTTAACGGCTAAATCAAACGTGGTATCCATTCTGATAGTTAATCCGCCAGTAGCGATCGCATCATCGAACAGGACATCATTAGATAGTGGCCAGTCAGCATCATTCAGCTCCGGTATTGTGAACGGAACCGCACCGTATTCTTATTCCTGGACAGTGAACGGCGTATCCGTTTCCAATACGTCAGCGTTTATCTACACATTCACATCCGCCGGGACATATAAAGTAAATCTTACGATAACAGATAAGGACGGCTATACATCGACGGCGGCGATTACCATAACCGTTTATTCCGATCCGGCCGTTTCACTCACTTATGTATATTCGACGCTTGACGAGGGATCAACCGATGATTTCACAGCATCAGCATCTGGCGGTTTATCTCCATATACGTATGAATGGTACGTTAATGGGAATTATCTATCGTCATCATCCAGGTTCAATTACACATTTTCAGGAATTGGAACTTATATCGTATCTGTGGATGTAAAGGATAGCAACGGCTTCACAGTATCAGAGAATTTAACGGTAACCGTAAATGCCCTCCCTGCGGTCTCGATTTCCGCTGCACATACCTCAATAGATATTGATATATCAGATTCGTTCAGCGCATCGGTCATCGACGGAACGTCTCCATACAACTACACGTGGTATGTGAACGGAAACATTGCCGGATACGGGGATGATCTTTCGTATACCTTTACGTCGCCGGGCACTTATACCGTTTCAGTAACAGTCAGGGATGCAATCGGCGATACGACAACATCACAGGTAACCATCGAGGCCTATTCACTCCCGGCATCGAGCATCCTTGCATCTGCAAATGAGACAGACGTAAACGGGAAGATAACGTTCACTGGCGGAGTTTCGAACGGTGTCTCACCGTATAATTACACTTGGACTATAGACGGCGATATTGTGTCCTACAGTACATCGTTCTCTTACGAATTCACTGCTCCTGGCACCTATTACGTCAACCTGACGATAACTGACGCCTTCGGGGAGAGAAGCGTATCATCGGCAAAGATCACCGTCTTGCCGCTCCCGACGGTATCCATTTCAGCATCGCATAGCGCCATAGATATAGGCCAGTCGATCACATTCACGCCAAGCATATCGGGAGGAATAGGCCCATACGCATATTTATGGACTATATCCGGCATCGGCGCAGTATCCACACAATCAATCTTTTCATACAGCTTCAGCTCTTCAGGGACCTATACCATCAACCTTACGATAACCGATGCGGACGGAAACCATGCGTATGCGATAATAACCGTGGTCGTTAACCCGGCCCTTAAGGCCTCATTGTCCGTTCAATACCCTACCGTCGATGAGAACATATCTGATAATGTAACGCTGTCAGCGGTCAATGGTACGGGCCCGTACACCTATGCAATATTTATCAACGGGGCAAAGGTATCGGAATCGGCTTCGTACGGCCAGTTCTTCACGTCTCCTGGCACCTATTATATAATCGCTTACGTGAACGACAGCTCCGGATCTTCTGCCGAACTTACCGCCACGATAACGGTTAGATCTAATCCAACAGTCGTAATAGAATCCCCAGTGAACGAGACCGATGCTAATGTGCCGATAACGTTCCGGCCGATACTTACCGGAGGTACGGGCCCATACACATATTCATGGCTCTATGCGGGCCACACCTCGAATCTAACGGAACCGATTTTCACCTTCTCATCTCCGGGCAACTACACCGTCCAGCTCACGGTAACCGATGAGTTCGGCAGGGAGGCCATATCATCCTTCGAGATGTCCGTTTATCCGGATCTACATGCAACGCTCGTCGCTCCTTCATACATCCGGGCGAGCGTCGAGGAACAGCTCGGACTGAACGTTTCCGGAGGCATCACACCTTACAGATACGCATGGATCTTCCCGGGAGGAGAGCAGTTCACCGGTCGCAACATATCGTACGCATTCAGTACATCAGGGCCCAATACCTTTGAAGTCCAGATATCAGATAAATCCGGCTACGTCGATGTGCAGAATTTCACGGTCAACGTCCATTTATACGTTGCAATAGCGGCCAATGTGACCGAGGGCATGGGCCCGCTTGCCGTACAATTCTCATCATCGGTTCTTGGCGGATCCGATTATGCTTTTAACTGGACCTTCTCGCCCGACCATTATTCCCTCGCCCAGAACCCGTCTTATGTGTTCCCCGTCGGCAATTATACCGTGCATTTTGATGTAACGAGCGCCAACGGCGCAACCGGACAGGCCAATATCAGCGTTGAAAGCCTTCCAGCACCTGTATCATTTATCTATTCCACGGGGCTGAACATCACACAGCCATTTGATTTCAGGGCAATTCCGAACTGGGATGCTTCCGGGCCGTATGCCATGTCATGGTCATTCCCCAACGGCCAGACGCTCACAGGTCTGAACATATCCTATACATTCCCGATCTATGCCGAGCTAAATACAGTCATCGCAACATTTTCCTATGACAACGGATCCAGAACATGGACCCAGTATCTGACGGTTAGGATGATACCAGCTATTCCAATTATATCGTTCACTCCTCCGCCAGAAATACCGATAGATACGCTCTTATCACTGAATGCAACAGCAGCAGCGCCCGATTCGTCTACTTTCACATATTTGTGGGATATAAACGGCACCAGCGAATCGGGCCAGTCCGTTCTCTATTATTTCGATCATGCCGGGTACTACAACATCTCAGTCACAGTCACCGATGGATTGGGTGCATCACAAACCGCCTATGCAATGATTCACGTTTTACCGGTCGGAAAGAATACATCGATCGTCATAACGAGCACAAAAAATGTGATCGGAGCAATGAACTACTACACCGTCAAGGTTGAATCCACCGATGGGATAACTGCATTTGAGGCTTTCCTTGGTACATCCCTGTTAACGTACAGTGAGGTCAATTCAACTTACACGGCACAGGGCGAAATAGCGTACTTCAATATAACGCTCGATGAGAGGGATTACACGGCCGGCGTCTATTCCATCGACATCGTCGTATTCAATAACGCATCGCAGAGCAACAGCATCAGCATACCGTTCAGCGTGAACTCGGAATATGGGGCTTCCGGCTTCTCTATCGGGAGTATTATACAGTTTTTTGGCGGAACATCGAACTTTTTGATCATCGTCTTGACGCTAGGAGGTCTTGTCATCGCATATGCGTCTCTGCGGAGACAGGACAACCCGGACGTTATCGTGGAAGGCTTGACTGCGAAGGGAAAACAGAAAAAAGTGGTTCTGAAAGGGAAGAAATGAGGTGAAAAAAATGGTAGAATTTAGAACTATTAGAAAAAACGGAAAGAAAAGGGTGGTGCCTTTGAATGGATCCTCTTCGCACCAGGGGATCACGTCAAAGGCACTGAGCTACGCCGACCTGAAGAAGATGCATATCCATGGCCTTGTTATAGCCGGCTGGGCCATAGATCTTGCGGATTCGGAAAGGCATAAGGCCATAGACAGAGCGGTCGACAAATACGGGAAAACCGACACTATGGCGAAATTGCTTGCACTGAGGCAGAAATACGAGAAATCGGGAAAGGAAGACCGGCTCAAGGTGGTGGATTCTGATATCAAATACATCGCCGGCAAGCAGGATGATATCGAATAGAGGTGAAAATATGAGCGAAAAGAACTGGAAAAAAGAAGGGGCCATAAAGGGCCCGAGAGCAAAGGGAAGGATATATTTCGTAAAGGGATTAGCGGTATTTTCCGCACCAATGAAGCACGGCGCTAAGGCCAGGAAAGCAAAGAGGGGCAGGAAATGAAGAAGGGCGCACTGAGGGAATACGTATCCAGAAGATTCGGAAAGAGCGGGTTCACGCAGGCTGGGGATATAAAAGTGTCCGTCCTTGACCAGCTCAAAAAGGCGAAATCGACGGCGATAAGGAAGAGGGCAGTATTTGCCCTGAATATGAGGCGCAAGAAATGACAGAATTCAGATCGAAAGGGAAAGGAAACGAGCGCAAGATTTACCCCATTCAAAAAGCGACAGACCAGGTAATGGAAGTCTCAATTACGGGGGCTGAATTAAAAGCCCCCACAGCTAAATCACTGGAAGCCAGTGCAAGAGATATGGTAAAAGCCATATCAGAAGCTACAACGGTCGACCAGATGCTCCTGGAATTGAAGAAATACACGGGATTTCTTGGCCAGTACAGCAGTTATAATTCGTTCCTGATCAACAGGCAGGATCCTAACGCTACCATAGTCAGGAATGCGCAGGAATGGAAACGCTTTGGCAGGGCCGTCAAACCGGATGCGGAATTCATAAGCATCCTTTACCCGATAGGCGGCCATCACACATCCCCTGGCCAGATGAAGGAATTTATCGAGAAGAAAAGGGCCGAAGGCTTATCAGATGAGGAAATCGAAGCACAGGTAACCGAGAAATTCCCGAAGGAATACAATCACACACATGTGTTCGGCGTCGGAAAAGTGTACGATATCTCGCAGACGGTTAAAACGGATAAGAGCGGCGGAGACGATATAACCGTTTACAAGGTCAGCCAGCTTTACGACGCACTAAAAACGATAGCCAAACGGTATTATAAAGTGGAGGAAACAACGGTACCAAATGCACGGGGCGTTACATATCATTCCGGAGATTCAACGCATATCGAGGTTATGAAGGTCCCCGGAGAAGATGTGGATACCTTCCATACGTTGATTCACGAGATGAGCCACGCCAGGCTGGATCACGTTAAAACAGGCACAAAGGAAAATTACGGAGAGCATGAAGGAGAAGCGGAATTATCTGCATACCTTGTCGCATCGCATTACGGAATCGATACCATGCATGATTCGGCGATATATATCTCTTCCTGGCTAAAAGGGAAGAAAATGGGAGAAGAAAATATCGACAGATCGATGACGAATGCCAGATGGATAATCCAGCAGATAGACGATCAGGTGGCGGTGAAAAAATGACAGATTTTGCAACATCAAAACGTAAGGACGGTTCAAACAGAGGAACCACAACCGGCCCCGGCATTGGAACCTATGAAAGGGGACGATTATAACATCTATAAAGTCGAGCAATTCCAATTAATAAAAAAGATTGAACACAGCAGTAATGACTTAGAGGAAACGGTTATCACAACACACGATGGGCATAGTTATGCCGTAGCCGTGACAAAAGAACATACTACTCTGTCGTTTGCTGAACTCCCGGCGGAGATGGACAAAAGTGAACAGGACAGGATAAACAATGGAAAAACGCCATTCAAGATATTCAAACCTGGATACGATGATGATATATCATACGATTTAGTGCTGAAAGACGGGGGAAAGGACTTAACAAACGCCGCCAGAGATCTACTGAATGAGCTAAAAAAAGATGCATCGCAATCACCGGGAAGCATAAGCAAAAAGGTATGGACAACCAAAGACTTGGCATTCGCATTCGGTAAATCAGATGATGGCCAGGCCTATGCGGTTGTATATACATTGTATGATGTGCCAGTCGACGATAAGGTTTACGCCCGTAAGATCCCCGTAGTTTCGACCGGCGGCAGTGCAGGTAATCTCGATGTATTCTCAGGAAAGTATTTCACGCAGGCCCTGAGATACAATAAGATACTGGCCCCCTTAGAGGAAACAAAGGACATACATCTTACAATGAAAGAAGATTATCCTATGATGATATCCGGCCAGTCTCAGATAAAAGCGCAAACATTACCTAAGGCGGGAGTTCTACTGGCCCCGATAATGATCGAGAATCAGGACAGACATGAAGTAAAGAAAATATTAAACGGGAAAGGCGATGCGTAATGGGAAAAATAACCGACGCCGCCATAGCGATCATTGTCCTGGTATTGGGCCTATGGGTCATCACAAGATTGGGTATAACGCTTCCCGACATCGAAAGTATGTTCAAATCCTTCTTTTTCCCGACATCGCCGGCAACGAATACGACTGGGACCATAGTGCTGGCGCTTATGGTTTCGACAAACTCACGGATCCGTGAAAAACTACAAAAGACAAGGGAATATTTTATCCGCAGTATAAAGATTCGACAGATGACTAATATAATGCCTAAATTTAAAAATACCAAGAAGGGTGGGGATAACGAACACAAATAAAATTATACCTCTCATACTTTTAATTGGCCTTCTTGGCCTTATTTTGCCTATCTCATCGGCATCACCTCCGCCAAGCCCGCACGTGATCGTATATTCATCGTACGGGTCAAGTGATGATCTGCTTTACGTCCCTGCCAATACTAGCGGAGAGAATGCATACCCGGACTGGCACATATTCCTGTATGGCGTTGGATCTTTTGTCTTCCAGGTGAACGGTGCGACAGCGGAATCTGGCTATTCATTGGGGGCATTCAAC
>JABEBX010016678.1_pt1 | contig 11558 bp, 7 predicted proteins | sample 7245971 | NCBI WGS metagenome assembly JABEBX01 (sample SAMN14506365, study PRJNA622280) | hot springs metagenome | biome: hot spring [ENVO:00000051]|acidic hot spring [ENVO:00002120]; feature: spring [ENVO:00000027]|sediment [ENVO:00002007]; material: sediment environment [ENVO:01001048]...
GAATCTTGGCTCCGACATGTACTTAATAATTTTGTGGGTCATTTACCACCTGTCTACTTACTGCGGACTAATTAATTATGATATAATTGTAAAAAGCGTTCTTCGGAGGATAATTCTGTGACTGTTCCTTTCTTTGTACTTTCTGTAGTTGCCATTGGTATAATACTTGTTACCCTACTTTTTGCTTTGAAATGGCGTATTTTTGCAAAAATGGGAATTAGAAATGCAACTAGGCGGAAGATGACCATGTTCTTGATAATTGCTGGCTCTTTAACTGGTACTGCTTTTATAGTAGGATCTTTCGTCATAAACGATTCTTTTCAATATTTCATGTACTCTGGCATAAGAAAAAATCTTGGCACCATAGATGAGGTTTTGACGCCTAACAAAAATACGTATTTCTCTCAAGACGAACTTTCGAAATTGGTCGATTCAATTTCAACTTCGAAATACGTTGAGTCTGTTTTACCGATAATGATTAAAAGTACCGTTGCCGCCCCCGTTGGAAAGATAAGATCTCTTAATCCAAGTGAAATTGCACAGGTCAGTTTCATAGGATTAAATACCGATCAACTTAGAAATTTTGGCAGCGGTAAACTATTTCCGGATGTTTCGCTCTCGGGAAATGAAGTTGTTGTAGGCGAATCCTTTGCTAATGCTCTTAAATTGAAGGTTGGAGATGCTTTTGAGGCCGTAATCAATCCGTTTCAAATTGTTCTGGGTACTCCTCAAAAATTTAAGATAGTTGGTATCGTTCCAGAAGATGGAGTGCTCGGATATAAAGATATCCAAGGTATAACTTCTCCGATCTTCATGACGACGGCGCAAATGAAAAGTATTTTCAATTTAGACGATTACAACGAAATTCTTGTTGCCAACAAAGGCAATTACATAAGCAGCGCCCAATACACGAATGAAGTGGATAAAATCGTCAAGAATGCTGGAATATCGGTTAAAATTTACAATGTAAAGGACGAACAAATTAAAAATCTCAATCAAGGTCAAATTGGATGGTTGTTTCTTATTTTAAGTGGTTTTTCTATCGCTGCAGGCGTTTTACTTCTTATAAACATTTACACCATGCTTTCAGAGGAAAGGATTGGCGATCTTGGAACTTTAAGAGCGATAGGTTTTTCAAGGGGAAAAGTTGGATTTATACTTTACTTTGAAGGCTTTGTCTATTCTCTGATCGCTTCATTTTTAGGAATTTTTGTTGGTCTTGGAATAGCATGGTTTATGATAAATGAATTCTCAAATCTTGCAAGCAACGTTAGCAATGAATTTACGCCTCTTATGAACACTGGAAGTTTTTCTTTTTCACTTCATTTCAGCATATTTTCACTCATCTATGGTTTTCTTGTAGGTCTGATAGTACCATCTGCTGTTTTAATCTACATGGCTTTCAGGGTAGGACGCCTTAACATCGTTAGAGCCATAAGGGAAATCCCTGAAGAAAGAAGTGAGACAAAGCATCAACATTTCGTCATAGTTCTTGCACTCTTTTCTTTAACCATTGTCTTTTCAATTGTGGCAGTGCTTTCGTCCAATGCCATAATGACTTATGGAGGAATAATGGCTGCTGCGCTTATCTTTCCCTTCTTTTTTTACAATAAGAGGTTAAGGCGTGTGGTTGGAAACTTTTTCTCTCTCGGTGTTGTGATTTTTGCCTTTGCGTCAAATTTGATACCTTACATTGAAATTCAAAGCGATAAATCGCTTTGGCTTCTTGGCCTTAGAAGTTTCTCGATATTGCTTGCAGCCTTGTTTTTACTTTCTTACAACTTTGAGATTTTCGACAGTTTTCTTGGTTTATTTTCAAGTAGAAAAAACCGTGCTTCGGTAAAACTCGCAGTTGCAGAAACAGCCCAACACAAGAGAAGAACAGGACTTACGATAGCCATGTATTCAATAGTTATCTTTGTGATATCGTTAATGACCGTTATACCTTATTCTGAAACCCTTCAGATAGATTCTGCCAAATCCACAATCTTCGGAGGATACGACACCGTAGGAATACCGATAATTGGGAATTTGAACGTGGCCACTTCTCAACTTTCAAACCTTGATTCTATCACTTATTACGCTACGATGTCTATGATTTCGGTGAAATATCTTTCAAATGGAAAGGTTTCAAGCGATTACCAAATGGTACTTTTGAACAAAAAACTTGTGAATGGTCTTGATCTGCAGGTTAAAAATGGTATAAACGGTATAAAGGATCTTAAAACACTCTATGATTACATTGATGCGCATCCTGGAACTGTCGCTGTTTTTGGTTTGAATGATATGAAAATCAATCAAAATGTTGAAATATCAAATGAAGGTGCTTCCAATTTCAACTTTTCACAGTCGTCACAAAATGTTACGTCTTCTTCAACTGTACTTAAAAACCCGAAGACATTTACCGTTGTTGGAATACTCCAAAGTCAAGGCAATTACAACGCCATTCCAGCAGGCTTTTACACGTCGTCAAAGACGGCTTCTGTTTTTGGCAAACTCTCACCAACGGAATTTTTGCTCACAAAATTGGCAGGCGATAACGATGCCCAACAATACGATAATTTTCAAAAATTAACTGCTTTTCTGAAAACAAGATTCATCTTTGCCTTGTTTTCGAAGCAAACTGTCGAAATATTCACAAATATCTTGAACGGATTTGTGAATATAATAAACGTCTTCCTTTACTTTGGCCTTTCGGTGGGGATAATAGGCCTTGCCATACTCATAGTTAAATCTTTACACGAAAGAAGAAGAACCGTTGGGATTTTAAAAGCCATAGGTTTCAGCCGTGGAATGATTTTCAGAAGTTTCTTTCTTGAAATAAATTTTGTGGTTATTCTTGGTATACTTATAGGATTTATTTCCGGGATAATCACGTCGTATTTGATATATTCGACACTTAATCTCGGTACCCTTTACATACCATGGCAACAATTCTTGTTACTTGGTGTTGTTTTCTATCTCATATCTGTCTTAGCGACTTTTATACCAACAAGAAATGCGACTAAGGTGCCGCCGGTGGAGGCTTTAAGGTACAGAGAATGATCATGGTCGAAAAGATAAAGGAGATTCCAAACAGTCCAGGAATTTACATCTTCAAATCAAGCGGCAAGATCATATACGTTGGGAAAGCCAAAAATTTGAAAAAAAGGCTGTCTTCCTATTTTTCATCACGAACTTCTGAAAAGGCAAAACAGATAGTTTCAGAGGCGACCAAATTAGAATACATAATAGTTTCGAACGAAAGGGAGGCCCTACTTTTAGAAGCAAACTTGATATACACCAATAAACCAAAATTCAACGTTTTGCTTAAAGATAGCCGAGTTTACCCTTACGTGACTTTCACAAATGACGAATTCCCTTACATTGAAATAACGCATGATAAACTTCCGTATTCCATAGGGCCATTTACAAGTGTCCACTTTTTGAGAACTCTTATAGATATAATCCAGCCAATTCTTCAAATAAGGAATTGCACTTACGATCTTTCAAAAGTCAAAAGGCCATGTATAGAATACGGAATGAAAAGGTGTTCAGCACCATGTGCAGTTTTCATATCGAAAGCAGAATATGCCAAAAGAGTTGATCTCGCGAGATCCTTTTTTAAGGGAAATTCTGAAGAATTGAAAAAATGGATAGAGGAAAAAATATCCCTTTATTCCAAAAGAGAGATGTTTGAATCGGCGCTCAGATTGAAGAAGATGTACGAAAAACTTGAATGGTTTTTGCAAGATCAAGGGGTAGAACTTCCAGAGGCTGTAAGTCTTGATGTGATCGTCATCGAAAGTGGCGTTGCAGTGCTCTTGAAAGTGAGGAACGGTATGATGCTTGCAAAACTTGAATTTGAAATAAACGGCAATTACGATGATTTTATGAAATTATATTACGTCAGAAATGAAGAAGAGATCGCCGATAGGATCGTTGTTAAAAAAAGATTCAAAGGTATGGATAAATGGTCAAAAGTGCTTTCGACAAAGGTAAAAATTGCAGATGATGATATAGAGAAACATCTAATTTCTATAGCCTGCAAAAATTTACAAGATCATGTAAAAAGTTCTGAATTCATAAGTAAATCTCTTAAAACACTTCAATCGTTGCTTTCTCTCAACGCTCCACCAAAATTCATAGAAGGAATTGACATTTCTCACACTCATGGAAACTTTACAGTCGCTTCAGTTGTGACTTTTGAAGATGGCAAACCTAACAAAAAATTTTACAGAAAATATAAACTTTCAAATCTCACAAAAATAGACGATTTCGAATCCATGAGACAGGTTGTCAAACGTAGATATTCAAAACATGCCGTGCCAGATTTGTTGCTTATCGATGGTGGTAAAGGTCAAGTCAACGCCGTTAACAATTCACTTCAAAAAATTCATGTAGATGCGAAGATCGTTGGTCTGGCCAAAGAAGATGAAAGAATAGTCTTTCCAGACGAAAGGCCCGATCTGCACCTTAAAATGGATGACGGAGCCTTGAGAATTCTAATATCCATTAGAGATGAAGCCCACAGGTTTGCAACTTCCTATCATTACAGTTTAAGGGATAAGGATATGATCAAATCTGAACTCGATTTAATTCGTGGTATAGGACAAAAGAGGAAAAAAATGCTTTTGAAGACGTTCAAAAGTGTCAATGGAATAAAAAAAGCATCTTTCGAGGATATCAAAAAAGTTGTCGGAGAAAAATTAGCTCAAGAATTAGTTCAAAACCTTCGAAAAATTTGAAAAAGGAGTGTTTGTTTTGAAAGGGACTCTTGAAGTTGCCATTGGGCCTATGTATGCTGGAAAAACTGAAGAACTTATAAGAAGAGTTATGAGAAGGAAAATAGCGAAACAAAGTGGGATCATATTCAGAATTTCTTCCGATACAAGAAATTCAGAAGAATTGGTAATTTCAAGGGCGGGCACACATCTTGAGGCTAAACTTGTTTCAGGAGCAAATGATGTCCAAACATACATAAATGATAAACTTGATTACGTTGCTTTTGATGAAATTCAATTTTTCGAATCAGACCTTGTTGATGTTGTGAAGAGATTCATCGATGCTGGAACAGACGTCATAGTTGCTGGTCTCAATCTTGATTTTAGATCTGAGCCATTTGACAATGTCATGAAAATAGCGGCTATGGCCGATGAAATAGTACTTTTAAAGGCTGTTTGCGTTGTTTGTGGGAAAGATGCCACGCTTACTCAAAGACTTATAATGAAAGATGGAGAGTGGCTTCCCGCTTCTACAAGAGATCCAGTTTTCAAAGTTGAAGGTTCAGATATCAAAATAAGGTATGAACCAAGATGTAAAGATTGCTGGAAGGTAGGTGAATGAATTGATATTGGTTGGAAATCATGAGAATGTGAATCCAGAGATCATAGACGATGGTAAAAATGCAAAAGGGGTTGAAAAACGCGTGCTGATAGGTTTAAAAGAAGGCGCTCCAAATTACATAATGAGACATTTCAAGATAAAGGCAGGTGGATTTACACCAGATCACGCGCATCCCTGGGAACATGAGGTTTACGTTTTGAGTGGAAGTGGAATTTTGAAAACACCAGAAGGCGAAAAAACCATAAAAACCGGAGACTACGTCTTCGTTTCGGCAAATGAAAAACACCAATTTTGTGCTCAAAATGATTCTATTGAATTCATATGCGTTATACCAAAATATGGACAATAAAAAATAAGTGAAATTTAGGAGGAGGAAGCAAATGGACTCAGAAGAATTTCTTAAGAAGGTTAAAAATTACAAGTATTTGGATTTAAAGATTTATGATATCTACGGAAGTTTAAGGCATGTGACCTTACCTTCAAGTTATGTCACATCTGCTGTTTTAACAAATGGTGTGGGGTTTGACGCATCAAATTTCGGTTACACTCACACAAATTTTAGCGATATGATAACTATTCCAGATTTGTCAACTGTGATGGAAGATCCGTTTGCAGATTCAACGCTGTCGGTGCTGTGTGATGTGACCTTAACAGATAAAACGGTTTTCAATTGGTATCCCAGAAACGTTCTAAAAAATGCCATTAAATATGCGAAAGAACTCGAAATTGCCACAAAGATGATCGTAGGACCAGAAATGGAATTTAACATTTTTAGAAGTATAACGCACGAAGTATCAAAAAAGGCCATATACGTTAAGATAAAAAGTGATGAAACAAACTGGCCGATCATGAACGAACCTGCCATTTCCGATGAAAAAGGCTATCATGTACTTCCACCTTTCGATTCAACTTACGATATGAGAAATGAGATTGTTTCTATCTTGACCGAAATGGGCATGCCGATAAAATACCATCATCACGAAGTCGGAATATCTCAATTTGAGATTGAATTTCAACTACTTGATGCTTTAGAAGCTGCCGATTGGATACCTATGCTCAAATACGTTGTCAGAAACTTAGTCAACGATTACGGATACGTTGCCAGTTTCTTGCCAAAGCCACTTTACGATCAAGCAGGCAATGGTATGCATGTTCATCAATATCTCGTAAAAGGCACAAAGAATATTTTTGACGATCCGAATGGACTTTATTCGCTTTCAAAAACGGCGCTTTCTTACATAGCAGGGCTTTTAAAACATGCACCAGCCGTCATGGCTTTTACAAATCCATCGACGAACTCCTACAAAAGACTTGTGCCTGGTTTTGAGGCACCAACAAAACCAGCTTTTGCACTTGGTAACAGAAATTCCGCCATAAGAATTCCTGCTTATGTCAACGATGCAAAAGTCAGAAGGATAGAATTCAGAGTACCAGATGCGACTGCAAATACCCATTATGCCATGGCTGCCATGTTACTTGCAGGAATAGATGGCATAAAAAAAGATCTTGATCCCCAAAAAGAAGGATTTGGACCTTTTAACGGAGAAAACGTGTCAAACGTTTCAGATCTTCCTTCAAGCCTCGAGCAAGCTCTTGATGCCTTAGAAAGAGATCACGAATTTCTTTCTCAGGCTTTCACATCAGATTTGATAGAAACATGGATAGAGAAAAAACGTGAAGAAATAAAAATCGTCAATTCAATACCCAACCCGATAGAATATGAGCTTTATTTTGGGATTTAAGACGGTCTTACGACCGTCTTAAATTTTTTCTGCTATCGATTTTGCCTGAAGGAAAAGCAAAAGATAATCTTGCCCTCCTGCTTTGGAATCTGTACCAGACATGTTAAAACCACCAAATGGCTGAACACCTATAAAAGCACCTGTTATCTTTCTGTTTATATAAAGATTACCGACGTGAAATTCATCTTTTGCCCTTTTTATTCTTTCTCTATCTGCTGTGTAAATTCCCCCTGTCAAGCCATACTCAGTTGAATTGAATATCTTAACGGCATCGTCAAAATCTTTGGCCTTTATTACAGACAAAACTGGTCCAAAGATCTCTTCTTGTGCTATCCTGGCATTTGAGTCTACATCTGAAAAGATCGTAGGTTCTATGAAAAATCCAACATTTCCCACTCTATTTCCTCCCAGTACCAGTTTCCCTTCCTTTTTACCAATTTCTATGTAGCCCATGATCTTTCTGAAAGCTTCTTCACTCGAAACCGGCCCCATCCAGTTTTCGAAATTGGATGTATCCCCAACCTTTATCTTTTTAGCCCTTTCGATTATTTTTTGAAGTAATTTATCGTATATGGTTTCAACGGCTATAACCCTTGAACAGGCAGAACATTTTTGACCTTGATTCCCAAAAGCACTCACAACTATCCCGTCAGCGGCAGCATCTAAGTCTGCTGTTTCGTCCACAACAATTGCATCTTTTCCACCCATTTCGAGTATGATGCGTTTTATCCATTTTTGACCTTCTTGATGCTTTGCTGCAAGTTCATTTATTCTTAATCCCACGTCCTTTGATCCTGTAAAAGCTACGAAACGCGTTTTGGGACTTTTGACAAGATAATCTCCTATTTTCGATCCGGCTCCAGGAACAAAATTGAAGACGCCATCTGGAAGATCTACTTCCGAGAAGATTTCAGCAACCTTCGCTGCTATAACAGAAGCGATAGAGGCTGGTTTCAACAACACTACGTTACCGCTGACTATTGCTGCAGCGGTCATGGCAGTTAATATGGCAACGGGAAAATTCCATGGTGGAATGACAACTCCAGTTCCTATTGGAATGTATTTAACCTCGTTTTTTTCTCCAGGTATTTGGTATGGTTTATATTTTCTTGAATATCTTAACGCTTCGCGGGCGTAATAATTCAAAGCGTCTATGGCTTCAGCCACATCTCCATCTGCTTCCGTCCAGTTTTTGCCGACTTCATAGACCATCCAACTGTCAAGTTCGTATCTTTTCTCATCCATTATTTTGGCAATTTTTAAAAGGTATTTTGCCCTATCTGTGGCCTTCGAAAATCTCCATTTTTCAAAAGCTTTTTCAGCGGCATCAAAAGCCATATCAATTTCTTTTTCTCCACAATTTGCAACGTATCCAACTATTTCGGATGGATTTGAAGGATTGATGGAAGTTATCTTATCATCGGTGTCTATCCATTTCCCACCTATAAAAGCCTTGTAAGTTTTTCCAAATTCAGATCTCGATTTCTTAAGCGTCTCTGACATTTTCGACTTATCCTCTGGAGATTTAAAATCGAGGATTCTCATATTTTTGAACGTTTCAAGTTTCATATGCTTTCCTCCTTTAAACGACGTTATGTTCTCTTTCAATTCCAATTGCAAATCTATCCATTCTTAAATTGCTTAAATCTGTTGTAATAGTTCGGCCGTGAATGATCATCTCCGCCACAGCCTCACCAACGGCCGGCGCCAACATGAAGCCGTGACCGCTGAATCCAGTTGCGTATATGAATCGTGATATGTCTTTACTTTCATCTATTATGGGTTGAGCGTCTGGTGACATATCGTAGGCCCCTGACCATTGCCTTACTATGTGAAGGTTTTTGGTGATGGGAAAATCTTTTATCATTTTTGCAGCCATTTCCTCTAAAAATTCTATGGTATTTCCGGTATCTTCCCCGCTGGCAGGGTTGGCATCGCCTTGTCCCATTATCAAAGAACCATGACGTGTTTGTCTTACGTAATAATTATGGTTGAAATTTATGACAAGCGGATCAAGGAAATGATTTACGGCTTCAGTCACGAGTATCTGATGACGTTCTCCCTGGACTGGGATCTCGATTCTTATCATCGATCCTATCTTAGGCGATTCAAATCCCGCTGCATCTACGACAATGTTTGTATATATGTATCCTTTATCTGTTTGAACTCCTATTATTTGTTTATTTTGTACATCTATGCCCGTAACCGTTGTGTGAGTTAAGAATTCACCTTCCATTTTTCTTATTGCAACTGCATATGCTATGTTGGCTATTTGAGGGTTTGCATGACCATCGCTTTTACACCAACTGCCCAACTTCACACCTTCAACATTTATGAATGGAAATTTTTCTTTTATCTCATCCTGAGTTAATATGTCAACATCAAGGCCTTGTGATCTTTGCATGTTAACGTTCTTCACAAAATCATCAGATTCAGCGTCTGTGTAAGCCAAAAGCAAGTAACCACCCTGGTAGTACTCTATGTCCATACCAACGTCTTTTTCAAATTGTTCAAAAAGTTTTACACTTCTCATGGCAAGTTTGACGTTGAGAGGAGAAGACCACTGTTGACGTATACCACCAGCACATCTTCCAGTCGATCCTGAAGATACGTAAGACTTTTCCACCACGCACACATTTTTAATTCCCATTTTTAGCAGATTGAAAGCAATTGCGCTTCCAATTATTCCGCCGCCAATTACAACAACGGACGCATGCTTCATCATGCCTTACCACCCCTTAGAAAAGCAGAGAACTCTACTGATTTTACCGGTGGCCTTGAAGTCCCATGAGAAAGTTTTGATATTGGAATACCTGTCTTTCTTGAAATTATTCCCAGAGTTATCATTTTGCAATTTTTACCTCCGCATGGTCCCATGGTAACCCTTGTCATTCTTTTTATTTCCTCGAAATCTGTTATACCGGAATCTATGACTTTTTCTATCTGATCGACGGTAACCTCTTCACATCTGCAAACAAAAGGGCTTTCTTTTTGAGGATACTTTACGTGTCTTACAACATCTACAAATTCCTTTGGCAATTCAACATACACGATGTTTGTCTTATTTGGATTTTTAGCGACTCTTTTGACTGTGAGATCGCACACGTAATTACCATCTCTATCTATTCCCCACATTTTTTCATTGGATTTGGGAAGTGGCAAAAACTCATAAGGTATACCAAGCGTTGCATTTGATGATTCATCAGCTTTTTCCATGAAAATGGCAAGTCCTGGGCAAGCCGTGACGCACACGGCACATCCCGTACATTTCAAAGGATCTAATACGGGTGGTGTGTTTACGTTTTCTCCCACTTTTATGGCATCAAATTTGCACGCTGATTCACAGGAATTGCAGGGTATTTCTTCTGTACATTCTATAACGGCATGCAATTTCCCACTTTCTAAATTTGGAATTTGAGGAAGTTTGGGTACCTCGATCTTAGACATCTTTATTCCCATCTTTTCAAGGCCAGCCCTTATCTTTGAAGATTTTGGACCACTTCTAAAAATATCAAGAGTTTTGATTTCTTCTGAAATTTCTTTCTCAAGATCGATTTTTTTCAGATCTTCAACAATCTGCATTGCCGCTAATTTTCCTTCTATCATGGCTGTTGTTGCTTCTTCTATTGAAGAAATATCCCCTGCCACAAAGACGTCCGGATTCGTCGTACGCATTCTCGCGTCCCTTACAGGCACGTATCCCCCAAGTTCTGGAATGTAATCAATTTTACACTTTGCCTGCTCTGTCAACTCTGTAAGAGGCATAAGACCAACTGAAACGCATATGGTATCGACGACCATCTCTTTCTCTGTTCCCAGAACAACGTTGAATTTATCGTCTACTTCAGCGACGACTGCACCTTCAACTGATTCATCACCTATTGCCTTGACTATTGTATGCTTTAGAAGGATTGGTATTCCAAGCCTTTTTGCTTTATTGGCATGAACTTCATATCCTCCAATTTTATCAAGCGCTTCAACTATTGCCCTTACCTCAACGCCGGTTTGGGCAAGTTGGTATGCCAATATGAGGCCTATATTTCCAGATCCAATTATCAAAAAGCGCTTTCCAGGAAAGATGCCGTACTGATTCATAAGAGTTTGAATTGCACCCGCTCCGTAGACACCTGGAAGATCTGAATTGACAAATGGGAGTTGCCTTTCCATAGCACCTGTGGCTATGATAAGTTTTTTGTACTTTACCTTTTCTTCCTGACCATCCTTAACGTAAACAATCGTGTTTTGGGGATATATGCCAATGACCGTTGAAGAAGTTGAAATATCGATAGGCTTATTTTCGATCTCATTTATCAATTTTTGCGCAATCTCAAAACCTCTCGTTGAAGCGTAATGAGCGTGATCTCCAAAGAATTTGTGAGTCTGCTTTACGAGTTGCCCACCGAGCACATCATTTTCATCCAATATCAAAGTCTTAACATGATCTCCGAGTACATTTGCAGCCGTTAGCCCTGCAGGTCCTCCACCTATGAT